>Ga0222658_1000037_pt1 | contig 104742 bp, 115 predicted proteins | sample AntAcemetagen476_FD_179830 | JGI IMG/M metagenome (GOLD analysis project Ga0222658, IMG submission 179830) | Saline water microbial communities from Ace Lake, Antarctica - #476 | ecosystem: Environmental > Aquatic > Non-marine Saline and Alkaline > Saline | place: Antarctica: Ace Lake... | reverse complement strand
GTAAAAATAATTTTATGAAAGACAGAATAAAAGACGGAATAAAAGACAGAATAAAAGACGGAATAAAAGACGGAATAAAAGACGGAATAAAAGACGGAATAAAAGACGGAATAAAAGACGGAATAACATTAAGTGTAAATCAAAATAAAATTATTAAAGAAATGGAAAAAGATGTACAAATAACAATTGAAAATTTATCCAAAATTATTAAGGTAAATAAGAGAAATGTTGAAAAAAATATTAAAAAATTAAAAGATTTAAAAATAATCAAAAAAATAGGTGGAAGAAAAAAAGGAAGTTGGGAAGTTTTAAAATGAACTTTGGACAACATTCAGCTATTACTATTGGATTAAGAGCAACAGCTGGAAGTATACAAGTATATTTTATATAATATATACCCAGACATAACAATATTCGGTTGCTATATTAAACCAGTCAACAGAGTGTATGGTTAAATTATAATATATAAATAACATGTATATATAACTTAATTTGCTTACATATATAAAATATAATCTAACTTAAACATAACTACTAGTGTGATAAGCTTTCAACTGCGCAAAACGACACTATTTTTATTATGGTTACTACATAACAATAATTAATATGTCTTTAACTCAATAAAGACAACGTTTCCGATCGGGTTATGTTTTTTTTATCTTCTGCGCAAAACGACACTAGTTTTTAATTAAACAAATACTCAACTATTTCCAAAATGGAAATAGTATCAAAATCATCTATTTTTGATAATATTTTTTGGAAAAGTGTCACCAGTGTCAATAAGTTAAAATTGTTAAAATTCAACTATTAGGAATTTCCTAATAGCTCAAAAAAATGCGATAAAAATCCAACTATTCTAAATTTTAAAATAGTTCAAAATAATATCAACTTGTCGGAAATTCCGATAAGTTAAATCAGATTCTATAAAGTAACTAAATTATAGGATATGTTGCATATAAATAACTATTTCAAATTATATCCTTTAGCTTGAAGACTAAACAACTTATGATAAACACCTTTCTTAGACATTAATTGTTTGTGAGATCCTTCCTCTACAATTTTTCCTTTATCCATAACTATAATTCTATCAGCCATTCTAACTGTTGAAAATCTATGTGATATTAATATTGTAGTTTTTCCTTTTGTTAAGTTCTTAAATCTTTTAAAAAGATCATATTCTGCTTTTGCATCAATTGAAGCAGTTGGTTCATCTAAGATTAATATCTGTGAATCTTTAAAGAAAGCTCTTGCTAGTGCAACTTTTTGCCATTGTCCACCTGACAATTCCTTTCCATCTTTAGATATAACTTTACCTAAATATGCATTATATTTTTTATCAAAGTGTTTTATAAAATCATAGGCTCCTGAACTAACTGCTGATTCATGAATATATTTATTATTTCTATTTACATTTCCAAACTTAATATTCTCTTTAACACTTGCTTCATATTGAACAAAATCTTGGAAAATAATACCTATATTCTTATGGACTTCTAATAATGAATAATCTTTAATATTTGTATTATCTATTAATATTTCACCATCTGAGACATCATATAATCTAGATAATAGTTTAATAAATGTAGTCTTACCAGATCCATTTTCTCCAACTATAGCTATGTTTTCTCCTGGTTTGATAGTCACATTAATGTTTTTAAGTACAAATTCATCTGATTTTGGATATCTAAAAAACACATTTTTAAAAGTTATTCCTTTTGATAGTATTTTTGGAATCTTTTTTGTACTATTATTATTTATCTTAGATTTATAATTAAACACATTTACAAAACTATAGATATATGATGCAGATTTATTTAAATTACCAAATATTTCAAAAAACATAGTTAAACTGTTTGAAAATTGGAAAATTAATGCTAATAAGAACACAATTGAACCAATTGTTATCTCTCCTCTAATATACAAATTAATAGATAAAATTATTGAAAAGAAAATAAATATAACATTTATTAATCCAGCTAGAAAATACCGAATTGTTTGTTTTCTAACTGCACTATCTTGCTTTTTAATTATATCTTTAAATAAAGTATTCCATTTGCTTAGAAAGGTATCTCTTAATGAAAATAATTTAATTTCCTTTACTGCTCTTTTATTTGAATTAATTAGCTCTAAATAATACTTTGCTTCTCTTTTTACTGGTGAATTACCATAGAATAAGCTATAATTAACATTAGCATATTTTAAACTTACAAATAATATTGGTATTGATCCAATTATCACAAGTAAAGATATTCTCCAATCAAATATTAATAAAGATGCTAATATTGTTATAATTGTAACAATATATCTTAATATATGAATAAAATGTCTATATATGCTTGTTATTTGAGGAAGACTTTGGTTTGCTTTGTAAAGTGAGTTATAAAATTCTGAATCTTCAAAATGTTCTAAATCTAAACTTGATATTTTTTTCATAAGTTTAGAACTAACATACTTTTCAATTCTAAAATTAGCTGTTGTTCTTAATAAGAGTGCTAATTCACTTATATAGTTTCTTAACCATACTGTTAAAACATATACTATTAATATAGTAATAATTGTAAAGCTAATGGTTGTAGTTGTTGTTATATCTAGTGTTGTTAGGTAATCAATTAATATTTTATATATATATGGTGTGACAATTACTAGAATTCCACCTATAATACTAAGTATAAATATGATTGTAGTTATCTTTGGTGAGGCTTTAAATATCCATTTTAAAGATAATTTCATTGATTTAAATCTTTCTTTAAAAGAAAGTTTTTCAATTTGATCATTATTCATAAATAAGTACTTTATTTATTTTTATATTAACATAATATATGTGTAATAAGCTATTTAAACATAATCTTATTTTTCTCGGACAGGTACCCCTCCGAAAACAATATATAAAGCAAAGTTGCTAATATATAATATAAAAGATGATATATATGAAAAAAGACTTAATTATAAGGAACTCAACAGCAGAATTTTTAATATTTCAATCTCAAAGTAGAGAAGATTCAATTGAGGTTAAATTTGCTGATGAAACTGTTTGGCTTTCACAAAAAATGATTGCAAAATTATTTGATGTACATATAGCTACAATTAATGAACATTTAAAGAATATATTTAAGTTAAATGAATTAGATGAGAAATCAGTTATTAGGAATTTCCTAATAACTGCAAATGATAATAAAAAATATAATACTAAGTTCTATAATTTAGATGTAATCATATCAATAGGATATAGAGTTAATTCAAAAAGAGCAACTGAATTTAGAATATGGGCTACAAGAATCTTAAGAGAATTTTCAATAAAAGGATATGTTCTTGATAAAAAAAGACTTGAAAATGGTTCTTTTTTAAATAAAAACTATTTTGATGAGTTATTAGCTGAAATTAGAGAAATTCGTCTTAGTGAAAGAAACTTTTATCAAAAGATAACAGATATTTATTCAACTAGCTTAGATTATAATAAAGATTCAGAAACTACTAAAAAGTTTTTTAAGAAAGTACAAAATAAGCTACATTATGCAATTCATAAGAATACTGCTCCAGAACTAATTATGAAAAGAGCAAATAGTAAAGAAGATAATATGGGATTAACATCTTGGAAAAATTCACCAGATGGTAAAATAATAAAAACAGATGCTAGTATTGCTAAAAATTATCTTAAAAAAGAAGAATTAGAATCATTATCTAGAATTGTATCTGCATATTTAGATCTTGCTGAAAATAGAGCTAAAAGAAAAATTCCTATGACTATGGATGATTGGGCTAAAAGATTAGATTTATTTTTAGAATTTGATGAAAGAGAAATATTACCAGATGCAGGAAAAATAACTCAAAAAATAGCACAAGAGTTTGCAGAATCTGAATTTGAAAAATATAGAATCACTCAAGATAGACTATTTAAATCAGATTTTGATAGATTGGTTAAGAAAGCAGAGCAAGTAGTAGATAAATAATAATTGATTATAGTAAAGAAATACAAATTAGTCAAAAACACTTAAATTGCCTAAAAATGGGTAATTTTGATAAATTTGACTAATATATCGTTGTTTTATACTATATGTTACAATAACCGGTTAAGACAATTAAACAGAACTAATTTTTAAGTTGCGCAATTTAACACATATTTTTAAAAATACTGCGCAAAACGACACTACCTTTTCCATTATTGCTACATAATTAATATTAATGAGTCTTTAGCTCAATAAACATAGTGTTTTAGAACGAATTGTATTTTGTTTACCTTCTGCGCAAAACGACACTAGTTTTCGATTTTTATAGCGCAACAAGAATATATTTAAAAAAGTATAGGTACAATATAATATTATGACCCAATTAAATATCAAAGAAATTTCAAAGTCAAAAATAAATAATTCAACTACAATTCTATGTGATGATAAACATCATTCTGAAGAAGAAATAAACAATGCTTTAGAAGTTGTAAGTAACTGGAAAGCTGTACACAGTTACCCTATGAGTATATTTAAAAATAGATTAAAAAGAGTTTCAGAAAAAATAGATAAAAAAGCATTATCTGCTCAAAGACTAAAAAGAGTATCATCAATACTTAAAAAATTAAAAAGAAGATATCACAATAACAAACCAACTATGAAACTTACTCAAATGCAAGACATAGCTGGATGTAGGGTAGTAATGTCAAATATAACACTAGCTAGAGAATTATATAAGATATACTACTATAATGGATTTTTAAAACATAAAAAAGTAAATGAAAAAGACTATATTTCCAATCCTAAACTTGATGGATATAGAAGTATACATATAATATACAAATATATAAGTGATAAAGGAAAAAATGAATATAATAGATTATTAGTAGAAGTACAAATTAGATCTAAACTACAACATATTTGGGCTACTGCTGTAGAAACTGTTGATTTTTTTACTAGACAAGCAATAAAATCTAATCAAGGTGAAAAAAACTGGAAAGTATTTTTTAAATTAGTTAGCTCTGCATTTGCTAAACTTGAAAAATCACCAATTATTGCAGGAACTCCTGAAAATGAAAAAGAACTTTATTTACAAATTAAACAAAAAGAAAAAGAATTACAAGTTAGAAAAAAAATGAAACATTGGACAGAATCTATAAAACTTTTTGATAATTTCAAAAATAAGAAAAATATGCATTTTTTCCTTTTAGAGTTAGACACAATACTTGAAAGATTAAATATTTCTGCTTATACTAAAAAACAAGAAAAAGAAGCACTTTTAGCATACTTTCAAGCTGAAAAGAAAATATATAATAGAAATGAATATGATGTAGTTTTAGTTAGTGCTGACAATATACAAGATCTTAAGAAAGCATATCCTAATTATTTCTTAGATACAAAAGAATTTTTAAGACAGTTAGATACAATTTTAAATAAATATTAGAATTGATTATACTGAAGAATTGTAGGTAATGTTGGATACAAATAACTATTTAAACACAATCTACTCAAATATATATGATATATATGACTGAAAATATACTAATTACTGGAATATCTAGAGGTATTGGAAAAGCTATATGTGAATTACTAGTTAAAGAAGGGTATTTTGTATATGGAACTTACAATACTGGAGAAAAAGAAGCTACTAAACTAAAAGAACAACTAAAAAATATAGATATATTTAAAGTAGACTTCTTAGATAGAGAACAAACAACTAATTTTATAGAAAAACTAAAAGATATTAAATTTAAATCAATAATTAATAATGCTGGTGCATTTGAACCAGAAGACTTTAATAATTTTAATATAAAACTATGGGATAAGGTATTAGAAGTAAATCTAAATACTCCTTTACTAATATCTATGAAATTGCAAGATAATATAATAGATAATGGATCTATAGTTAATATATCTAGTACAGATGGTTTAATTGGATCTTTTGCTAGTATATCATATAGTGCTAGTAAAGCTGCTTTAATTAATTTAACTAAAAGCTTAGCAAATAACTTAGGAAAAAGAAAGATTACAGTTAATTCTATTGCACCTGGATGGATAGATACAGCTATGGCTACTGATGAATCATATGAAGCAACTAAGTTAACTCCACTTGGTAGAAATGGAAAACCAGAAGAAGTAGCAAATTTAGTTAGTTTTTTAATATCAGATAAGGCTAGTTTTATTAATGGTGAAACCATTGTTATTGATGGTGGATATACTTGTGTTGACTATATTATGAAGAAAGAAGCTGAAAAGTAGATTTTATGGTATATAGACAAGGCACATCTGCATTTATTTTAAATAATAAAAAAGAATTTATTCTAGTTATTGGTACAATTAAACATAAATTTTGGAAAATACCAGCTGGTGGAGTAGATTATAATGAATCACAAGAAGATGCACTTCATAGAGAAATAAAAGAAGAATTAGATATTAAAATAGATATTATTGCTAAAAGTAAATATATTGTAAAATATAAATGGCCAAAAGGATTTAAAGATAAACTTAATAAAGGTTATATTGGTCAAGAAAAAAGTATATTTATTGTTAAATTAAAGGATAATCAAACAATTAAAACAGAAAAAGAAGAAATTGAAGATTATAAGTGGGTAGATATACGTAACTATAAACAATACATATCCATACCAGACCAATTAAAAATTATGGAAAAAGTAATTGATGAATTTAAAGAATATTTTGAATAACATAATTGGTCTGTTTGGTATGATTAAATATAAATAAATTATAGAGTTGACATAAATGAACCCAGCAATTAACTATTTAAACATAATCTATCTTAACTTTTAGTATGAACACAAATAATAATACAAAAAGAATATTATGCTATGGTGATTCAAACACTTGGGGATGGGTACCTTCAAGTATGGGTAAACTAAGATATGATATAAGTAAACGTTGGCCAGGAGTTCTTCAAGATAAACTAGGTAATAACTATGAAATTATTGAAGAAGGATTAGGCGGAAGAACAACAATGTTTGATGATCCTAGACCTGAATTTCCAGAAAGAAATGCACTTAAAACATTACCTATTATTTTAGAAACACATTTACCTTTAGATTTAGTTATCTTAATGTTAGGAACAACAGATACTAAAGAAATGATGAATTTAACTGTTGATGAAATAACTAATGGTATTAAACAATTAGTAAAAACAATTAAAGAATTTAAGACACTAGACAAAACTAGTTCCCCTCAAATATTAATAATTGTTCCACCAATTGTAGATGAAACAGCTAACTTTGCATCTCAATTATTTAAAGGTGGAACTCAAAAAGCTAAATCTTTAGTTGAATCCTATAAAAAAGTAGCAGAAGAAGAAAACCTATTATATCTAGATCCAACAAATGAAGTGATTGTAGATAAAGAAGAAGGTGTACATATAGATAATAATAATCATAATAAGTTAGCAGAACTGATTTATAACAAAATTAAAGATAAAATATGATTTATCTATATTTAATCCAAAACCGCTTGTTTTTCCATAATTTTATTTTTTTAAAAGATATCTTTAAAAATAAATTTTACATAATATATATATGTTATCTTTAAAACATGTTGATATGGCTTTTTCAGTTGATAATGTAGATTTTAAAATTTTAGATAATATATCTTTTTCTGTTAAAAAAAGTGAGATTCTTAAAAGATTAAATATGAAACTAGAAAGAAATTTATTGTACAATCTTTTTAGTTTTCATTTTTTCATTTCCATTATAATTTTTTTAATATGTGTAATTAATAAAGGAACTTGATCTAATTTTATTAGTTTAATTTCTGAATTAATATCATTAAATTTATCTTTATTTACTAAATATTCACTTAAACATTTATTAAAATCTGTTTTATCCTTAGTAACAATAACTTTAGTATTATCTTTTTTACAACAAATAACTATTATAAAATCTTGATCCATTTTTTTAACTTTTGACTTTGGAGCTAATTGTTTAGCTAAATTTTCTTCATTTTCAGAGTAACTTGTTGAATTGGAATCAATATTTAACAAATTTTTTAATTCTTCATAATAATGTTTTTCAACTTCATTCTCTGAATTTATAATAACATCATTTATCTCTTTTTCTAACATTTTATTTTCTTTAATAACAATTTTATATTTAATTAAAAAATCTAAAAGTATTTTACTACTTATTAAGTCTAAGTTATGCTTACTTGATGGTAAAACTAAGTCTTTTGATCTGTATTGTACATAATATTTGTAAATATTAGTATCCACAAATAAAGGTTGTTTTTTAACTATTAATATTTTATATAGTTCCTTAGCTAATTGCATTAATGACATGATATTACCCCATAATATATTATATATATAGAAAAAGTTAAAAAAGTATGCATTTATACTATATTTACATGCTTTCTAACACATATATATTTAAATATATCGATAGTATAAGTATATTATAAATTATATCCAAATAAATTAATTTATTGAAATATAATTTAAATGGAAAAATATATGAGTTTTAATAATGTAAATAAGATTTTAAAATATCTTTCAAATAATCCAAATTCTACTATTATAGAAATAAGTAACAATACAGACATACCTAGAGATACAACCAAAAGAGTAATAAGTGGATTAAAAGATGATGATATTATAATTAAAAATTCTACAGAAGATAACTATTCTTTATCTAATATATTTTATCAAATATCAAATAATAAGAATAATAGAACATATTTTGGAATTAAGATATTAGATCAACATTTAGAAACAATCTACTATTTATTTAATAGAATAAAAACTATTTGGCAAGATGCAACTGGAAAAATACCTACAAAAACACAAATATATAAATTATTAGTAATAATTAATAATAGATTGGGTTTAGAGTTACCTTTAGTTTGGTATAAATATGGACAAATTCCACCAGTTATTTTTAATAATGAAGAAAACTATTTAGATTATATTAAAGTAGTAGACTCTAGTGTTTTAAATAAAGATAAAGATATTAAAAAAATAATAAGTGAAAATATACATTTTACATCAAAAGAACTAGAAAAATCACAACATTTAGAAAATGAATTGTATAAGTTAAAGGATAAATTACTTAAAAAAGTGTATTCATTAGATTTAGACTATATTATAGATAATTTAGATGAATTTTTAGATTTAACAATATATGATTCAGAATTAAGTAAATATAAAGATGATTTCTATTCATTTATTTATAATTATTATAAATTATCTGATGAAAATAAAGAAAAAATAGAAATTAAAGATATATTTATTCAAGTATTTAATAATATGTGGGATATTATAGCAATAACTAACTTTAGAGAAGATATTAGAAATTATTATATTAAAAATAATATGAATTTAGGTAATGTAAATTTATATTTTGCACCAGAACTTAGTGTATTAAAAGATAAATTAACAGGATTAATGGATAATTTCTATGATATGTTTGCAATAACTGATTTTTATAATGATGAGGAAACTCAAAGACTTTTAGAAAAGGTTAGTGAAAACAACATCAAGAATTATAAAACAAACAATAGATGAAATATTTATGAAATCTGATTGGAATGCATTTCTAATCATGACTTAAATATTTATGGTTTGTTAAAAAATAATTGGGAAAAGGCTTTAAAGGGGTTGAAATTTTAATTTTGCATAACTTTTGCCACTAATTTTTTAGTTTCTGGATCATTGTAAAAATCAGAAACTTTAAAATTTTCATAAAATTCATCTAATAATTCATTAAACTCTTGTTTTTTAATATTTAAATTTAATAACAACTTAGTATTTAGATCAATTATATCTAATTTATTCTTTTTATAATAATTATCTAAAGATCTTCTATAATTATAAATTGCAATAATATCCCAAAATTTATCGAATATCCTAGAAAATAAATTTTTTATATTATAGTCAATTAAATCAACATCTAATCTGTGATAATATACTAAAAAATTATGAAATTTATTAATAAATCCATCTTTCACATATCTTACAACTAATCTAGTAAAACCATCAAATTGATTATAAATTTCATCAGTATTATTTTCTGAAATATACTTCAAGAAATTTTCTTTTAACTTATATAATTTATGGAAATCAGTTTCTGCAGAATTATATTGTTTTTCTTTAATTTGTCTAGGTGTTAAAAAAGTGTTATTTGTAACCATTTTTATAAATGTTTTAATATCAGCTATTAAATTTATGTTATAAGATCTATAGTTTATATCATAGTTATATGATATAGGTGCAATTTCTCCAAATTTATACCAACCAGTTGGTAGATTCAAATTAAATTCATTATTTACTTCTACAAAAGTTTTTTGCATTTGAACTTTAGATGGTTTTTTACCAGTAATATCTATCCAAGTTTTTTCAATTGAATTAAATAAAGAATATATTTTATTTTTAATTTCTTCAGGCATATCTAAATTAAAGAAAATATCTGTTTTTTCTAAAATTGAATTGTGTGTTAAAATATTTGATAAATTATAATTTCTATTTTTTTTAACTAGAATATTATCATTAGTTAAACTATTAACTATTCTTTTAATAATAGATTTAGATAATTCAGTTCTTTTAGATAATTGTTCAATAGTAGAATTTGGATTTTTTAAAATATCTAAAATAATTTGTTTAATATTATTTAGACTCATAATAAGGTTATACATACGAAAACAATATAAACCTTTTGTTTAAAATTAGATTAATGATCAAAAAGAGAACACTAAATAGAAAGATATATATAGTATGGTGTATAATATATTTCTAAAGGGGATAAATATGCTAAATTAAAGGATAAAATGGAAACAAAATTACAAAAAGCAAAAAAGTTCTTAAAAGAATCAATTATTAACAAAAAAACTAATTCTTTAAATGATACAAATGTCTATATTGATAAATTAAAATATGATGTAAATTCTTATTCTATTAATAATGATTTTGAACATATAAATAAATTTGATGTTAATGAACTAATATCTTTTTTTATAGATCATCAAGTCCCTGTATTTAATTTAGATTTAATTAATAAAGAAATTGATAAAGTGATTCCAAAACTTATTTCTAAAGGTAAATTAACAAATAAGGCACATTATTACTTAAAAGATTTGAAAATACAATTAAATTTTTCTAAATTATATATTCCTTCAGAAGAAGAAATAGAATTATCTGAAAGGTTTGGGTGGATGTCAGATGATTTTGGTAAACTTAAAGATAATAGAACAGATTTATTAATCTATATTGTATCTAAAAGAAATAAAATAAAAATTATAATTACAACCAACTATGAAAATTTTATTAATTGTGAAGAAATATTTAAAGAAAAAATTGACCCAAATGATCAAGAAGAATTATTAATATTAACACCTCAAGAAATGGTGACTGTAATTGATGAATTAAAAAAAGAATTAGGTGAAATTAAATAAATATTAAATTAATAAAACAAGGTATTCTAAAAGATATAATCCTATAAACCATTATTTTTTAATATTAATAATTATAACTTTTGTTATATTAATAATTTATATAGTAGATAGATTTAAGACTTTTGAAAGAATATTAATATTTATTGGGATAATAGAGAAATAGTAGTAAAAGTCGGCTTAATATTTTTCTCGGACAGGTACCCCTCCGAAAGTAATATATTAATTAAAATAGTTAATATATACTATGAAAATATTAAAAAAGATTTAATGGTGATCTAAATAAAAAAAACAATGTGCAAAAAATGCACTTTAATTAAAAGGAGATAATTTTATGCAAAAAGAAATAAATCTATTACAATTAACAAAGTTTCTAGTAAAAGCTAAAAAAAATACTTATACAATTATGAATTCAAATAAAATAAAGCCTGAAAGATTAAAATTTAATGAAATTATATATAAGGAAAATGATTTTACTTATAGAGATAGCTATTATGGTTTCTTTTTTGCTCCTGGTCAGGAAATAGTTAGATATAAAATGATACCAATTTGGACAATGGCATATAGTGGTGGAATGTTAAAAAAATATCACCCTAATAAAAAAAATGATAATACGAAAATTGAATTTGCAACAGAAGTATTTTCTTTTTTAAAAAAAGTATTATTAAAGGTAAATGTTAAATTACCATATAGAGGACCGATAAATCTAATTATTGGAGATTGGATATATAAAAATAAGGTAAAAGGAACAATAGAAGATTTCCATGGAAAAGAAGTAATATATTTTAAAAATAAGATAGTTTTTCAACAATATTATATTGGTGGGTTAATAATTGATAAATAAAATTGATTATAGCTAAAAACTACAGTATATATTGGATATTTGTAAATCGAACAGAGTTTTCTATAATTAATAGCAATAATAAAGGAAAGTATTGTGGGTATAGGTTTTACTATCCTTTTATAGAAAGAAAATATTTATAAATAAATGTGAATTTGATTGAATAAAAAAGAACTATTAGATATTATAGAAACTGGCGAAGGTTACACAATAGAATTTAAAGAAAGCCTAAATCATAGAGAGATTGGTAAAGTTATCTGTGCTTTTGCAAATTCAGATGGTGGAAAAATACTTATAGGTATTAAAGATAATGGAAAAATTAAAGGTATAAATATAAATAATAAATTAAAATCAGAAATACAAACAATTGCAAGAAATATTGATCCAAGTTTAATAGTATCACTTGAAATTATAGACAATATAGGAATTATACATACACCCATAGGAAAAGATAGACCCTATTCAGTAAATGGTATGTTTTATGTTAGACAAGGTGCAAATACACAAAAGTTAAATAGAAATGAAATAATTGAATTTCTACAAAATATAAATAAGATATCTTTTGAAAAACAAACATCTGATTTTAATATAAAAGATATTGATAAATATAAATTTAATAAATTTCTAAAAAAAGCAAATATTTCTAAAAGCCTACCTCTAAATCATGTACTTAAAAATTTAAATCTATTAACAAATGATAAACCAAATAATGCTTGTGCATTACTATTTTCAAAAAGAATTACTAAATTATTCTTAAATGCAGATATTAGTTGTGTACTTTATCAAGGTAATACTAAAGCAGTAATGCTTGATAAAAAAGTATTTGATGCAGATTTCTTATCAAACTTTGAGAATGCAGTATTATTTATTTTAAGAAATACAAAAACAAAAGCAGATATTATTAACTTAATAAGAGTAGAAACCCCAGAAATACCAGAAGATGCACTACGTGAAGCAATATTAAACGCAATGATTCATAGAAATTATTTTATTCAAGGAAGAATACTAGTAGAAATTTATTCAGATAAAGTAGAAATATTAAATCCAGGAAAACTATTATTTAATCCAAAAGAATTTGGAAAAATAAGTGTTTTAAGAAATCCTATATTAGCAGATAGTATTTTAAGAACTAACCTTATTGAAAAGATTGGATCTGGAATTAAAAGAATAAAAAAACTAACTCCAGGGGTAAAATTTAATATAGATACTGATTGGTTTAGTATTGTATTTAGAAGAAACTTATCTATTGAAGTGGGTAGTAAAATGGGTAGTAAAATGGGTAGTAAATTAACAAATAATCAAAAAGATATATTATTTTTAATAATTAAAAATCCAAATATTACTAAAAAAGAAATGGAAAGAAATGTAGATATAGGTAAAACTGCAATAGACAATAATATTTCAAAACTAAAGAAATTAGGAATATTAGAGAGAATAGGTTCAGATAAGACAGGATATTGGAAAGTTAATAAATAACATAACTTATTAGACACTCATACTATATTCAAGTTTCTTTCAATATACTACTAATTACCTTAATATTCTCTTTAGCTTCCTTTATACATTCAGGAAAAGTAAGAAAACTAAGTTTTTGATCAACTTTCTCTAAAACATCAAAAACAGATTGTTCATAACTTAAACCTCTTCTTCCTAATTCATGTAAAAAGATTAAAGAACCTTTAACAGTTACAAACTTAAAACATTCTGCATTTTTTACAACTTCTGCAGTTAATGTATTAGTAGGTACTTGATTATGATGTGCTTCTATACTATTTATTATTATTTCTTGTTTATCTATAGGAATATTCCATTTGTTTAGATATGGTTTTATAAAATCAGCACTTAATTTTGGATGATTCTTTCTAATATCTGATTTTTTAGTTTGATTAAATACTGTGTGTGCTAAATATAGAGAAATAGTTACTATATTTTTATCAACTTTGTATTTATCTGCAAGTATTTTGCCTTTTTCTACTGCCATTTCTGTTAATGCCCATGCTGGTGATTGGTTTACATTAGTTTGTTGTTTCATTAACTCTTTTGAGTTTTTTATTATTTTGTTCCAGTCTGTCATATATAATCACTTAAATATCTATTTATATTAAAAAGGAAAGAGTATTTAAACCTAATCTTACTTAATTATAAATTGTTATTGGTGAACAAATATGTTAAATAAAGATTATAAACAAACAAATCTAGAAAGATTAAGAAATGCAAAATATGATAAAAAAACATATGATAAATTTTTGAAAGAATGTGAAGATTCAAATGCATCTGATGTGTATAAAGATATGACTAAAACTTGGTTTCCATCAGAGCCTTATTGTGTTGAGATTGATAGTAAAAAATTCTGTGCAAATATTAAGATTAATAAAGCAACTATCCATTTTCATTTAGCTTGCGGTTATGACCCTAAAATTGAAAATGCTGGTTCAGAAATGATGTTTCCTAATCATTTAAAACATTTGGTTATAGATAAAAATAGTGTATTTATTAAAAAAATAAATAATAAAACAAATTTTATAGTTGTTACTAATCCTCATGACTGGAGAAGGTTTTATTATAGAAATGATCATGAAAAAAAACACTTTTGGGATCAGCCAAATAAGAAATATCCTCCATGGGATGCATATCAATGGTATATTGATTGGTTATTGAAGGAAAATAGAGATAAACTTAAAAAAATAGACAAAGATAATTATCTTCAAAGAAGAACTGCTGGAGAAAAATCTGTTGCAAATGCCTTACAAGAACTAAATATAAGATATATACCAGAATATTATGTTGATTTTCTTAAAGGTGATAAAGCAAAATATAGAATTATTGATTTTTATTTACCAAAAGAAGATATATACATTGAATTTAATGGTGGATTAAATTCATTAGATGAATCTAAAAGAGCATCTGAAGAAAAAAGATATACAAATAAAACTAAAATTCTTGAAAAGAATGGTTTAAGATTAATAAATATAGAAACTAAAGATTTATCTAGAACTGAGTATGTTTTAAGTGTGGAAATTGCTAAATTAATTAAATAATTTTTGATTTTTCTAGAAATATATCTTTAATATATAATTTATCTTTATTATTTGGCAATAAATCCCATATTCCATTATTTTTAATATCATCTAGCTTTCTAATTTTATTAAATAAATCTAATATTAATTTTTTATCATACTTATATAAAAATTTTGATTTATATTCAAAAATTAAAATAAATCCATAATAATATAACATAACTAAAAATATACTAATATCGTCTATGTGTTTATTACTAATTTTACCTTGGTACGCTAATCCATCTATTGTAGGATGTGATTTTTTTGATAATTCTTTATATAAACCCATATTTTTTGAATTGGAACTATATAATTTTTTACACATATCCTTTATAGCAATACTAAATTTATCTTTAATTAATTCTCTATATAATACATTTTTATTTGTAATTTTAGAATAATATATTTGTACAACCGTTTCAAATAAATTTCTTATTAAAGCATACGATTGTATATAAAATCCTTGTAAACATAAATTTTTTACTAAATAAAGTTCTTGTGCCATATATTGTAAATATAAGTCATAAATTTGTTCATCTTTTTTTTGTTTTTTTAACTTTAATCTTTTTTGTTTTTTAAGAATATGTTTTTCTTCTCTATATATCGTTTTTCGATGAATTTTTGTAAAATTAAGTTCTAATTCATTAATTAAATGAATATAATCTTTAAAATCAATGGAATTTATGATTTCTTTTTTAATAGAAGTTGCATTTTCAGAAATATTAAATTTTTCAATATTTTCTGTATACTTTTTCATTTATATCACATTTTCTCTAAAACATCATAAACTTTCTTACCTTTGTCAGTTAAAGTATAAATTCTTCCAACTCTATCCTTATCATTTATACACTTAACTAACCCTTTTTCTTGTAAGTAAAGTAAAACTCTTGATACAGAAGACCTATCACCCTTAAGTTTTTTAGCTAGTTGTGTTGGGGTATTAGGTATTAACAAATTAGTTAAGACTTTTCTTCTTAAATTACCACTTAAAACATACTTTAGTTCTTTCATAAGTATAAATGGGTTGTATTATTTATATAAAGTAGTTGTAATGACGTTGTATTTAAAAGAATATCCCTCTATAATATATACTATGCATCCAAAACAAGAAAGATATATACACTACCTACTTTTAGGATTAATTTATGCTGTTCTTAATCTTAAGCTTATGAACTTTGGATCTTTATTTTAACAGTATTTATTTTTTAAATAAATTTACATAAAATACATAATAATATAAGCTTATCTATATCTAAATATATTAGAAAATTATATTGACTTGGAGCTCTTTATGAGGTAATCGGCATACTTGTTATGACTGAAAAGGCTTTCTTGAAAGTCGCCGAGTCAAATTAGCTACTTCTAAATATATTTTAATGTGATTTATATGGATAAACACAATTATGATAATAAAAATTTTGATGATTTATTAAAGAAAATAAAAAAATTTAAAGAAGGTAAAACTTGTGGTTTTGTTTTATTTTTCAATTTAAATGATCAAAAAGAACATTCAAAAGAATTTATATTTTATAAAAACAAAATACCAACTGATCAAATTCTTGGTGTTTTAGAAATTGTAAAACAAAAAGAGTTAAAAGATTCAGGAATATTAAAGTGACTCCTATTGAGATTATATATTGATGAATCAGGGATACTCCCAAACCAACACTATTGGGTATATTGTGCTGTTATAGGGTATGAAAAGGAAATAAATAAAAAATACTTAGAATTAAGAAATTATATCAAAACCTTAGATAGCGCTTATAACAATGATAAAAAAGAATTAAAATATATAAAACTTCATAAATCTTATAAAAACAAAATAATATCAAAACTTAATAAATTTAAACTTAATTATTATGCAATTTTTTATCCTGAAGATCAAAAAATATTCGTTTCTAAACATTCAATTAATCATACTAAATATATGATGTTAAGAGCAATATTATTACATTGTATATCTCAATCAAAAATAAGTCAAATTGTATTAGATAAAGGTAGTTTATCTAACAAATATATTAAAAAATTAAATAAAGATATATATAATGATATTAACTATAATATTAAAATTAGTTTAATAGACTCTAAAAAGCGATTTGGGTTACAAATTGCTGATTTATTTGTTGGTGCAATAAGACAATCTATTAAATCAGATTCACATAAAGAAGATATAGATAAAAATAAAGTTTTTAGTTTTAATGATATAAGAAAAATTATTATTAATAAATATTCAAATAAATTAAATACAAATTCTTTAAAATTAAGTTGGGAATAAATATATCTTTTTTTTAATTATATGAACTTTGGATCTTTATTTGCTAAAATAGAACTTGCTGCATATTTAAATCAAAAGTTATACATAACTCTTTTAAATAAAATTGAATATTTTATATTAGATGTTTTTGTTTGGCCTTTATTTTTGTTTAGAAACATGTTTGTTCATCATTTGTTTATATTAGTGACTATTATAGTTTCTTTTTTTATAATAGTTGCTATAATTGATAGATTTATAACTTTAGATAAAGTATTTGAATATATTAAAATGTTAGAGGAAAAGTAGTAAAAGTCGGTTTAATATCTTTCTCGGACAGATACCCCTTAGAAAAGTATATATATAAGTAAAAATATAAGTATTTAGATTTATTATGACTAAAAAAGAAACAGCTATATACATATGTAGTATTTTAAAATCAATTAATGCTTATAAAATTAAAACCTTTGATAATAGACTTAGAAATCAGAAATTACAATATTTATTACAAACATATAATATTACTCCAAAACTTAGATATAATTTGTATATTAAAGGTCCATATTCTCCAGAATTAACCGAATTAACTTATAAAGTTAAAAATAACTATGATAATGAAGTTAAATCAGTATCTTTTGTTACTAATGAATTAAAAAATAATTTTAAAAGATTTGAATATTTTATAAAATATGATAATAGAAAATTAGAATTAATTACAACATATTTATTATTTAAAGAAGAACTAAACCTTTCAGATACTAATGCAAAGAAAGAATTAATTAAATTAAAATCTTGTACTAAAAAAGAATTAAACTTTGCAATTAAAAATTATAATAAAATTAAAAGTGATATTTATGACAAAATTATTTAATGTTATAGAAAATAAAAGATATAATGAGCTTATACTAAAAGATATTAACAAATCTGATAAATCATATAGATTAAATATTACTCATTCTAATAAATATTCAAAATTAGTTAATTTAGAAATTAGTTTACAATATTGTAAAAGAACAGGTTTTTTAAAATAGTGATATAATTGCCTTGGAAAAATCATAAAAAAAGAAGATTATCTAAAAGAAATCAAATAATAAGAGGTAATTCTCCAAAGATTTATTTTGATGCATGTGCATTAGAATCAAGAATACTTTATAATGACTTTTATACAAACAATAAATATAATAATAGTTTCTTTGTAAGTCATTTAAGTGTAGGTGAAGCATTCTGTAACTGTAAAGATAGTGAACAAAGAAATGCATTTATAAGTTTATTTAATAACCTTGAAAAAGATTATAAATTGCAAACAATTGAAAATGATAATTGTGATAAAATATTCTATAATATAAAAAATTACTTTGATAGATTTAGTTTAACAGATAGTTTACATTTAGCAACTGCAATACATTATAAATATGATGTTTTTTATACAACAGATAGGGATTATGATATAAATACAAGTAAACTAAATAGATTTATTAAAAGTAACAATTATCATCAAATTAAGATTAATAAGATGAAAAAATAGTTAGTTGTTGACTTTAACAATAATTGTTGGACATTAAGGGATAAACTATGGTTAAAAGACATTTAAAACATAAAAATAGACGAAAAAGAATACATATTCGTCACAATACACATTATTCAAAAAATAAATTAGATAAACATTGGTGGTTGTATTGGATAATAATACACACAATCTTAATTACAATATTATATAATTTAAATCCAATAATTACACTAAATGAGTATATTAAATTATTAATTAGTGGACTAATAATATCTATAATTGCAAAAACAGTATTCATAGTAACAAAAAATATAAAAATTACAGCTAAATCTTATTTTACTTCTAAATTTATATTATGGATATTAGTACATTCATTAACATATTGGCTAGTAACTGAAGTAACGCCACTAGTTATATCTAATAAAATATTTTTATATATTGGAATGGGTATATTATTTTATATTATAACAAAATTAATAAGATTAATTGAAGGAAAAAACAACTCAGGCACAGTTTGGTTTATTATAATAATATTAATTATTATATTAATATTAAGTACCTTAAACTTAAATATACAAAATAGTATGACTGATACTAAAGATAGTGTTAATAATATACAAACAACACCTGTAAATAAAACTAATTTAGATAAAAACACAAATAAACTAAGCAACATTATTAAAAAATGTGATGATGGAACAAGATACAATAAATGTTCAACTAACAAACCATATTATTGTGAAAATGGAAATTTAATTAAATATCCAGAAAAATGTTTGTGCAAATATGATGAAATATATTCTAACAATATATGTCTTGATAAATATCAAACAGAACCTAAAGAAATTAGTTTAGAATACACTTTAAGAGGATCTAAAAATAATATTAATTTTATAGTTTATAATGGTCTTAATTCATATTTAAGTTCACAACCTAGATCAATTACATATTATATAACTCCACCTACATATGAGGAAATGGAATTAAAATTTATATTTCAAGAAGATCAAATAAAACTAATTAAACCACTTATTAATAAAATTAAAGAAATTACTTCTAATGGAGATGATCAAGCAAGAATAACTATAAGTATAGTTCAAAATATACCTTATGATTGGGATGGATTTTATAATACAGTAGATAATCGATATCCTTATGAAGTGTTATATGATAAAAAAGGTGTATGTGGAGAAAAATCTAAATTATTAGTGTTGTTGTTAAAAGAATTAGGATATGAAACAGTTTTATTTAACTATCCAAATCATCAATCTGTAGGAATCAAATGTCCTGAGCAGTATGATTATCTAGATAGTGGTTATTGTTTTGTAGAATCAACAACACCATCTATTATTACTGATTATGAAGGAAATTATATAGAAACTGGTAAACTTGGACAACCAACAAGCATTTATATTGTATCAGAAGGAATTTCATTTAATTCAGTAAAAGAAGAATATGAAGATAATTTATTATATCAAAATTTAATAAATAAAGGTATGGTGCTAAGTCAAAGTGATTATACAAAATGGGAAAATATAACCAACAAATATGGTTTTATATTTGAATAAATTATTGGACACGAAAGGTGAGTAAATGGATGATAAAGAAAGTATTATAGAAATGGCAAAAAAATACTTCTCAAGAATATCTAATCTTACAAAAAGTAATAAATTATATAAAAAATATATTGCATATAATTCTATAATATTATTTGTTATAATCACTATAACATTATTAAATTATTTTATTACTAATTCATTAAATATAGTAGCAACTATATTTATAATTATAATAAGTGGACTATTGTCAACATTAATATCAAATGCCTACACATATTTATTAGAAAAAATATCCGATGTAATTGGACACAAAATATACCCCCATAGAATAGGAATTGCAATATTAATTATTGCATTAACAATAAGCGTAATTGATTTGCTTTTTACAACAAGCATAATACCTTATATCACATTAGTTCTAATTGCATTATAATTAATTATAATATTATTACTAGGATATATAACTTGGAAACCAGAGCATATTAAAGATATTAATAAATTATCTATTAATATAGAAAAATGGATAAGTATAATTAGTGGATTTATCACAATAATTTGTTTTATATTAAGGTTTTTTTGACACAGTAATTATTGGATACTTAGAAAAAGTAAATAGATTAAAATTGTTGTATAATTATAGGTACATCTTTAGTACGGTCATATTCTTTTATAACAGCATCACAAAATATATTAATTCTATTTAAAAATCCAGCTAAATTATTTAAAACATGTTTTTTAAATTCTACAGGAATGTCTGTATTATAAGGTGATTTATTTAATAAAACATCAACATCATTTGGATTTGATACCAATATATAATTTAAAACACCTTTATTAGAATGAGCTGCTGTTGAAAATTCACCATATATTCTTCTAATTATATCTTCTGAGATTTGATCTTTTTTAATATTAGGTTTAATTTCACTAAAAATCGCCAATTCCAATTTTTCAATATCTTCTTTTAATTCTGAATTAATGGCAATCAATTCTATTAATTGACGTAAATTATTTACTAAAGGGTATAACAACCCATTATTATAACAAAATAAACAAGAACAAATGGACTGTAAACTCCTATTAATTACACTTAAACAAAAAATATCTATCACATATAATTCTTTTTCACAGCATAATTTAGTGTATAAAGTATGCGAATCTACTATAGTTTTTTTTAAATTAGATAAATCAAGCACATTTGTGTCCGCTTTTTCTGTTATTTTTTTAAGTTCAACATCACACATTAAATTTAATAAATCAGACATATATATAAATTATATAAAAACATTTTTATACACTAACAATAACATTATGTATAATTTAAATTCGAGTGAAATTAAAACTAAATTTATAATTGACAATCTAAAATAAATCTAACAAAAATAATATAATTAAATTATACATAACTCAAAAACATTTAACCTCAAATCACCAAAGTAACAAAAAATAAAACTAAATAATATAATTATGTAGCAACCTACTTTCTAAAGTACCAAAAAGTACTTTTAGACCAAAGGTCGGCTTAATCATCATTTAGCCGACTTTTTACTAAGGGAATTTTCAAGGTAAAGAAAATCTATCAAAAAATAACCAAAATACCCTACATCAACTGACTGATTTATACCATCTTAAAATATCGATTTTTTGATAAATTCAAAATTTTAGAAAATATAGATTTTTAACTATTAAATATCAATTAAATAATATAACCCAAACAACAAACATTTGATAAAAAAAATTAATAATTAAAAAGCTTTGACCGAACACTAAATGTCCAATAAATAATGTAAAAATACACTAATCAACCACAAAAAGAGAAAAGTAACAAAAAATACAGATTAATCTACTTATTTTCAAAAAACCACAGTATATATTAATAATTAATATACATAACTATTGTAAATTAAACTATTTTAATCAACTAACGTACTACCTTTAAAATCAATTGGACCTAATAAGAATTTTCCTGTATTTTTATTATAATCTAATATTAATATATTATTATATGAAAAATCTAATTTACCTACATTTGAAGACTTAAGACCATAATATTCAGAAATTGAATTACTTAGTTTTCTATTAAAGAATTGCTCTGATAAACCTGATTTTTTAAATAATCGTTCATAATCATTCAAAGAAACATGCACAGGTGTTTTTTTCCCAGCACTATACTGTTTAAAAAATTTATAATCACCTACCTTAGAATAATCTAATGAAGGATGTACTTTTTCAATTAAAATATATTTGTTTTCATTTAATTTTCTCACATCTATAATATTTATAGACATAATTTCAAAAGTATTAAATTCATGTGTTTTTACTTTATTATAAAATTTATTTACAATTAATAAATATTCTTTTAATCTTTTATAAGTAAAAACCCTATATGTTCCTAAAATTGATTTTGTTAATGCAAAAAATACTCTTTTATGAGTACTATCAAAAAGTTTTACTTTTTTACTATTAAGAGTAAATTCCCCTTTATTATAAGCTTTTATAAAATTATCAATAACTTCTTTAGGAACTTGCTTATTAACAGTAAAGAAATCTTTTTTCTTTTTAAGAAGTTTATGAAAATGATCTTGATGTTCTTTAATCTTATTTAAGTCACTTCTGAAAGATTGCTTTTTTCTTTGAAACACCATAAGAATATTAAACAACACCACATTTATAAACTTAACTTAAAGAAAGTGTCCAAGAAATAATGTATAATTATTTATAAATCTTATCATGGTGATCAAAATCTAAAAACACCACCGCATTTTCTTTTAAATATATAAAAGTTAATACAAAGTGTTTTTTTATATGCACCCTTTGCCTTTTTTCTGAATCGTACTTTAAAAATTTATAATGTAAAATAGTTATTTCATCTGAGTCTATAATTTCATTTATTTTATTAAATATAGCTTTCTTAAGAGATACATCTTTCTTAGATAATTTATTTATCTTTTGCATAAGTTTTTTCGAAATAGTATACTCTAGTACCAATATTTATCACTTAAATAATTCATCTAATTCTTTTCTAGTCATAGGTTTAAAACCATTTTTTAAAGTATCTTTTTGTATTTTATTTAGTTCTTTTAAGTAGTCTTCTCTTACTTCTGGTTCAATTTCATTATACCCATATAATTCTACAAACTTATTTATAGATTCACTTTTATCTTTTAATCCATATTTTGCTTTTATAACACCAAATACTCTATTTGTATATTCATTTATACTTATTCTTGCCCCAATCATATTTTATCAACTCAGTATATTTTTAATGCACATCATATGCACTGTATATATACATTGTATATACAAACTATTTATAAATCTTTACTTCTGAAAAAGTGTTCAAGAAATAGTGTTTTGTTCTAAAGATCTAAACCATTTTTCATATTGTTTGTAATTTCCAATAAAATATATTGACTTCATATTAGTTTTATCATCATAAGTATAAACAATCCTATACTGATTAACTTCCTCTACACAAAATCTAGACCTATGTAAACCTCTTGGTTTCATTGTTTCAGCCATTTTCTTTAGTTTTTTAAAGATCTTTTTTTGTGTATTTGAATCAAACTTCTTGAAATACTTATTCCAATCTTTTCGAAACTCTATTTTCCATTCAACTAACTTCATATTTTATCTAATAAATGTTTATAAGGTTTTAAAGCTTCTTCAGCAGAAATAAACTTTTCACCTTTTTCTTTCATTTTTCTTTCTTCATGCTCTAGTTTTTTAGCAACTAATTCCATCTCTACATCTTTTACAAGCCCATACTCTTTATTAAATGAAAGAAGGCCCATTCTTAAAGCCTCATTCTTAGTTTTAGCTATACCTAAACTAATTGCTTTTTCTAAAACTAAATTCATAAAGCCATCTGTTGAAATTGTCATTCTCATAATTTATCACATTTGTGTTTATATGGTGCTTAATTAATATCATATACACACTAATTAAACACCAACAAATATATAAAGCTTTTCTTTTAAGAAAAAATAATCTTAAGAAAATCTAAACTTCTAATTGATAAATACCAACACACTTAGAAATAGGTATGTTTATATTTTCAGTAATAGTATAAGCTTTAATAGCTTCTTTTGTTCTTTTTAATAATTGATCTAATATTTTACCTTGACTATAACAACCAGGTAACTCTAAAACTTCAGAAATATACCAACCATCTGTATCTTTTTCAATAAACACATTATAGTTTTTTTGCATATATCTCACCATATTTATTAATATATCAATTATATCTCAATAAATTTTAAATACCTATTTAAAAACCAAGTTATAAATGGAATAAAGTCTTTTCTAGTATGTGATTTTTCTAAAGCATTATAATAACTATCTCTATTCTTATAATCTATAATAAATAATGGATAATCATAATTATATAATACTAAATTCATTAAAATTCTAGACATCCTACCATTACCATCACCAAAGGGGTGGATTTCTACAAATCTAAGATGAATTAATGCACTTAATATTACTGGATGATAACTATCTTTATATTTGTTATACCATTTAAAGAAATCTCTTAATTCTGCTTCTAATTCCACAGGTAATGGTGGTTTATGTTTAGATTGTGATATACCTACTTGATAATTTCTAATATTTCCAGCAATATCATTTTTAGTTTCTTTAAATAACTTATAATGCCATTTTAGAATATTTTGATAATTTATTTTTTGTTTATCTTTAAATAGTTCTAAAAAAAGCTTTTGATGGGCTTCTGTTTCTTTAATATCTCTTAATGGTTTCTTTTTAGGAGTAATATGATCTTCTAATATGCTATAAGAATCCTTTAAACTTAAAGTACTGCCCTCTATCTTGTTAGTATTATAGGTAAATTGTATAGAAAAATTAGTTAATTCTTTATTTTTAATAGACAAAGGTAGTTTTTTGTAATCTTTAGCTTTATTTAGCTTAATTTTAGCAATTTGATCTAGTTTTTCTTTATAAATATCTTTAAAGAAGTTTATTTTTATTTCTTCTAAATTGTTTGGAAGTTTAGATCCTAAATACTTATCTATATTTTTAAATCCATCTTTTGTTCTTAAAGTATGATGTAAATAGTATATTTTTTTGTTATTTAAGATTTTTTCAATAATTGAAACCATATATATCTATACCAACACAATCTATTTAAATAGATGTTTTTTATTAAATGTGTTGGTATTATATAAACACATTAAAAATTAAGTATCTAAGAAATAATGTGAAATTATTTATTAATAAAAGACATATGATCTGTACTGTTACAACCTATTTAAGTAAAACTCACTCTAACTCTAGACTTTTCTTTAAAGCAAAATCAACTCTTTTCATAAATTCATTAGAAAGAAAACCAATTTTATTACCAATTCGTTCTTTAGAAATAGTTCTTATATGGTTTAATTGAATAAAACTTGCTTTAGGAAGATATCCTCTTTAATTTGTACTAATAGTCACCTAAAAAGTTATTACTTTCAGAATCTATATGCTTAAAGTCATCTAAAATTTCTTTATCTATTTTTGCTAACTTCTTATAACCCTCTATCATTAACTTGTTTATTTCCTTATCTGATACTACTTTCTGTATGGTCACATTATTTTCTTTTAATTTAACTAGAAGTCTATCTTTTTCTTTAATTTTATCTCTTATTTCTTTAGGTATTGTTATTTGTCCTCTTTGCCCAAGAACAGTATAAGCTTCATACATATATAATCACAAATTCATATTTTTATCAAATAAATCCTATATTTTAATTAGACTAGAGTAAATAAAGGTAAGCCTATTAATAAAACAACTAAAAATAATAGAATTGCTATAATTAATAATAATAAATTTACTTTTAATTTATTTTTTCTATAATTAACAATAGATAAAATCATATTTAATAGACAAACTATAAGAAACAAAATTGCAAAGACAGGTATCATGGTATTAATAAACAATATGGACAAAATAAAAAGTAGTATACTAATTCCATAAAGCATATATATTAAATTTCTTAACTTCATATTTATACCATAATTTAATTATCTACTCTTTTTCTTAGTATCTAATATCCTATGTGTAGTATTTTTATTAATACTACCATAAGTATTATTTGAATTTTTAGCTTTTTTAGAAAGTCTAAGCAGTTTATTTTGTTCTTTCTTTGCAGTATTTGAATCTCTCATCTAACATCACCTATTACTCTTCATAGGTATCACAAACATATCCTGGTCCTTCTGTATGTCCATCCAGATGTGTTGTGCCTTCAATATTAATAATACCATTTTCATATTCATTTAATTGGTTTTTAATAGATTCAATAGTATAAGTACAAAAAGACTTTTCACCTATTGATTCAGCATTATTTGCATTTAATTCAATTAAATATTGTTGTATTTCTTCTTCAGTTGTTCCAGAGTCCAACATAGTTTGTAATTGTTCTTCAGTATAATCTACAGAATAATCTAAGGTTGTTGTAATTACATTTACATCAGTATCACTAAAAGCTACTGACTCATATTTAGTTTGTGTATATATAATTAAACCAAATCCTAATGGGTCTTCTGCATTATAATTAAAATCAAAAAATCTAAGTTCTTTATTATCTAGACTACCTAAATAACAATTTAAATCTTCACAAGCAATTGTTTCTATATCTATAGTAGGCTCACATTCTCCATTCATATAAGCCCATTCTTCACACTCAGAACCATTATTAAATACACAAACACCATACTGTCCACCATTTTCATCAGTTCTAATATCTAAAGTTCCAGTATTATCTTCACAATAAACAGATGCAGGATTTGCAATTTGTGTGTTTGCATTATTATCAGAAGTAAAATTTTGATCAACATTAGAATCCATAGGCTCTCCAGTATTTGAAATTACAAAGAAATAAATAATTACAATTATTAGAACTATAATTCCTATAATTAAAGTTAAATTAAATTTTTTCTTAGGTTTTGGAGTAATTGTAGATTCTATATTTTCAATAGGTTTAGTTTCTTCTGGTTTTGTATAAGTTTGCTCACTAGGTTTATTCTCAAAACTAACATCACTAACAGAAGAAGATATAGTTTCCTCTGGTTTTGTATAAGTTTGTTCACTAGGTTTATTCTCAGAACTAATATCATTAATAGAAGAATAATTAGTTTCTTTAGAAGTAACTTCTTTTTTAGGTTCACTTAGAACATCTTGTAAATCAGCCATAATTATCATACTTAAAGTATATTTATAATATTATAAATTACCGATAAGTATATAAAGCTTACTTAATAGATGTGTCCAAGAAATAATACACTTTATTATAAATTTTATCTTTATAGATATTTATACATAGACTAAACTTACTATAATATTTTTTTATTAATACTATTATATATCTAATCTAAAGATTAAGGAAGAACTGGCAAATCATCTAATTTATTAAAAATATTGCCTTGAGAATCAGTTTTAAATACAAATAAAGCAGTAGACCCTTCAACAAGACCATAAGAATTTGTTATTCCAGCAACTACATATCCACCATCAGTAGTTTGTTGAACTGAATAACCATAGTCACCATTTGATCCACCAAAAGTATAATTCCAATCCATCACTCCAGAAGAATCAGTTTTAACTAAATAAACATCAGATCCTCCAGCGCCATAAGAACCTGTGCTTCCAGCAATTACATATCCACCATCAGAGGTTTGTTGAACTGAATAACCATAGTCACCATCTGATCCACCAAAAGTATAATTCCAATCCATCACTCCAGAAGAATCAGTTTTAATTAAATAAAAATCAGATCCTCCAGCTCCAGAAGAATCTGTTCTTCCAGCAACTACATATCCACCATCAGTAGTTTGTTGAACTGAATAACCATAGTCACTACTTGATCCACCAAAAGTTTTATTCCAATCCATCACTCCAGAAGAATCAGTTTTAACTAAATAAACATCAGATCCTCCAGCACCATAAGACCCTGTGCTTCCAGCAATTACATATCCACCATCAGAGGTTTGTTGAACTGATTTACCATATTCATTACCAGAACCACCAAAGGTCTTATTCCAATCCATCACTCCAGAAGAATCAGTTTTAACTAAATAAAAATCATATCCACCAGTACCATAAGATAGTGTACATCCAGCAACTATATATCCACCATCAGAAGTTTGTTGAACTGAGTCACCATATTCACTACTTGATCCACCAAAAGTTTTATTCCAATCCATCACTCCAGAAGAATCAGTTTTAACTAAATAAAAATCATATGCACCAGCACCATATGAAGCTGTATATCCAATAACTATATATCCACCATCAGTAGTTTGCTGAACTGATTCACCACTTTCATTACTTGATCCACCAAAAGTATAATTCCAATCTAAAACACCAACACTATCAGTTTTAACTAAATAAACATCACTATTTTTATATCCAATAAATATATACCCACCATCAGTAGTTTGTTGAACTGATTCACCAGATTCAGTACTTGATCCAACAAATATTTTTGCAAAAACATTTTTTGCTTGTATATTATTAAATTCTACAGATATTATTTCATTATTAGAAGTATATAAATCAACCATTACTTTTTTATCTGATGGTAAGGGTAGTTCTAGTTTCTGTGTTGAACTATAATTTAAAGTAATATTTTCATCTAAAGGAACAAAGGTGTTTAATAGATCATGAGTTAGAGAAAATGTGTTTATTTTATAACCAATAATTTCTATATTTTTATTTGAAGATATATTTTCTAGAAACACATTATTTCCAATTACTTGTTTGGATTTTATTATTCCAGATAGTTCTGTTGATCTTTTATAGGTATCAACATCAGTGCCACCTAAAGAATCATTTGTAAAACCCTTACCCCAAGCTAGAATTACACCAATTATAACCACAGCTACAAGTACTAATAAGATTACTGCTATTAATGGTGAAATACTTTTTAGATTTAATTTACTCATACTATACCTTAAAATTAAAAAATAACTATAATAAGATATAAGATAGATGTATTTATATATTTAACCTAAAGGATTTGTCCAAGAAATTATGTAAAAATAACCTAACACTTTTTTAATAAATCTAATCTAAGTTAGGTATAGTAACTACTTGGTTTGGTGTTGAAATACTACTGTTGTTTGTTTGTGCTATTTGACCATAATCATTTATACCCCAACACTTTTCTGTACCATCACTTAGCACTGCACAAGTATGATACCTACCAGTAGCTATTGCAGTTGTAGTTGTAATTCCAGAAACACTAACTGGAGTAGAACTTTTATAAGTTGTAGTACCATCACCCAATTGGCCATAACTACCATTTCCCCAACACTTTACTGTACCATCACTTAATAAAGCACAAGAATGTCGATAACCTAAACTAACTTGTGTAGCAGTACTGATTCCAGAAACACTGACTGGAGTGTTTCGATCAGTTGTAGTACCATCACCTAATTGACCATAATCATTTTTTCCCCAACACTTTACTGTACCATCACTTAACACAGCACAACAATAAGCGTTACCATTACCTATTGCAATTGCAGTACTAATGCCAGAAACACTGACTGGAGTTGTTCTTTGTGTTATAGAACCATCACCTAATTGACCATATTCATTATATCCCCAACACTTTTCTGTGCCATCACTTAACAATGCACAAGAATGATAATATCCAGTAGCTATTTCAGTTGCAGTACTGATGCCAGAAACACTGACTGGAGTATTTCTATCAGTTGTGGTGCCATCACCTAATTGGCCATAATTATTTTTCCCCCAACACTTTACTGTACCATCGCTTAACAATGCACAAGAATGATAAGTACCAGTGGCTATTGAAGTTGTAGTACTGATGCCAGAAACACTTACAGGTGTATTTCTATCAGTTGTGGTGCCATCACCTAATTGACCATAAGAATTATATCCCCAGCACTTAATTGTTCCATCACTTAACACTGCACAAGAATGATAAGTACCATTACCTATTGCAGTTGCATTACTAATTCCAGAAACACTAACTGGAGTATTTCTATCAGTTGTGGTGCCATCACCTAATGGACCATAACTATTATCTCCCCAACAATTTACTGTGCCATCACTTAATAAAGCACAAGAATGATAACCACCAGTAGCTATTGCAGTTGCAGTACTAATACCAGAAACACTGACTGGAGTATAACTATCAGTTATAGTACCATCACCTAATTGACCATAACTATTAGAACCCCAACATTTAATTGTACCATTATTTAACGTAGCACAACTAGTACGACTACCTGAACTAATATCTTTAGCATATGAACCATAAATATTACAGTCAGTGCCAATCAATGAACTAAAATGGTCTATACCTACATCAATATATTCTTGATTAGCTGTATATAATTGTATTTTAGTTTTATTATCTGGTAAACATGCTATGTCTAAAGCAAAATAATCAGCTAGAGGTATGTTTTCATCTAAATAAACTATATTATTTATAAAAGGATAATCTTCTGTATTTTCAGCTAATATTTTATAACCAATAATGGTTTCATCTAACTCAGCAATACTTGTGTTTATGGTAGATGTTCGTAACATAACTCTATTTCTTTCTGCTGATTCAGTATAATTATTATCAAAGACTTTCTTTGAATCTATTTTTCCTGTTAGATCAGAAGGATCATATTTTATTACATCAACTTTATCCATAGAAGATGTGGTAAAGCCCTTACCCCAGCTTAAGATTACAACAATTAATGCAACTGATACAACTACTAATAAAATTACAGCTATTAAACCAGAAATTGCTTTTTTTTAAGTATTTAATTTATTCATACCTACACCTTAAAATTAAAAAATAACTATAATAAGATATAAGATAGATATATTTAACCTAAAGGATTTGTCCAAGAAATAGTGTAAGATTAAAATATAAAAAAAAAGAGAAAAAAGAAGAATTACTTTAATCTATGTAATCCTTTTGTTGGTCTACGATGATGATGTGAGCCTTTCTTTGAACCTCTAATAATCATTAATATAGCAAAGATAATTGCAATAATAAGTATTACCCATAACCACCACTTCATACCAGTTTTAACTTTTTCATCATCAACTGGTAAAATATCATCTATTGGTTCAATTCCATCAACTTCTGGTTCTGCTGTTACATTATTAGCACCAGTTACTGATATAAAAGTTGGAGTAACATCTAGTTTCTTTTTCACAAAGTAAGAAAGATCTTTAAATTGTCCTTTAGTCATAGAATCAAATGTCCATTTAACAACTGGATCTGAATTAAGAATTTCAGTTGGATCTATATTAAACACTAACTCTATTACATCAATTGCTACATCTTTAGGAATAACTAATACATACACTACATCCTCAATGTCATCTAATGCTTCTAAAGTAAGTTCAACTTTTGTTCTATAAACTTCTGTTCCATTTTCATCTTCAATCCTATAAGTATCTATATTAGCTCTAACTCTTACATTTCTTAAAGATTGTGAGTTTGAAACTGTTTCTCTAATTTGTTCTATTGCTTCTGCTGTTTCTGTGTCTAAAAAATCTTTAATAGAATCTAAGTTAGTTACATCTATTGCTTGTGAAATACTTATATGTTCCTCTAAAATAACACTTAAACTTTCACTATTAGTATCTACAGTAAATTCATTAGCTATATTTAAAGTATCTAATATTTCTTGTGCAGTAGTACCAGTAACTTCTTGAGGTGTAACTACTACTTCTTCATTAGTATCTGGAGTTGTAGTAGGTGGTGTTGTTCCACCACCACTTGGTGATGTTCCGCCTCCACCAGGAGATCCTCCACCACTTTCAGTAGCACAAACACTACTTGAACAATAGCCACTGGTACAAATTGCATTATTACTACAACTTATTCCATTAGCTACCTTAGAAATATTAAAATCTTCTACTACCCAAGGGTCATCTCCAGTTTTACAGAATCCAGCAAAAGTAAATGTACCAAATTCAGCTCCATAAACTTTTAATGATATTGTATCCCCATCATTAGCCCCAACTGAATTTAAACTATAATCTGCACTAGCTATGGTTCCACTTTTAAGTAAAGTTGTACTTAAATATGCTTCAACTGTTAATCCTTCAACATTAAGATCACTACTTTCAACAGTTCCTATTACCCAACAAGGTTCTGAATTTGGGTTAGGATCTGCATAAATATTAGAAAAAATAAATAATGAAAAGAATAAGAATGTTAATAGGATTCCAATCTTTTTCTTAGTATTTAATTTCATTTAAATCACTCCTTTTTTATAACATCCTTATTTATTTAATTCAACCATATATGTCTAATAGCCTTACCAATTCCAGTTTCTGAATTTAGATCAAATACCATATAATTTAAAGCATCTATAGCATCATATAAATTAAAGGTACTGAAATTTGCATCATCTACTGTGGTCCAACTATCTGTTTCATTATATACATATACTATGTTAGCATCAGTAGCTGTAAACATCTCAGCTGCTAGACCTCCATTTGCTGTTAAAAACTCAGTCATTGTATAGTTTTCATCCCAGGTTTGTATTTCTTCAAATCTAGTTAGTGAAAACCATCCCTCTTCAATTGTGGTATTAAATAATCCACCTTCTGTAGGGAAGCTAAAAGTATATGTTGTACAAACTTCTGTTGTGAAATTATAATCACTTGATTGTGTGCTATTTCCTGATGCATCCTGTGCATAAACAGCATAGTGATATAAGGTATTACAATCTAGGTTAGCTAGACTTGTTGTTTCATTTGTATCAGCTAAAACATCTGACCAACCAGTAGTTAAACCATACCCTGTTGATCCACCATAGTAAATCTTTGAGGTACCAGCTTCATTTGATTGGAAATTAATATCTGCTGTTGTTTTTTCTAGATTAAATGCACCACCAACAGTAACAATTGGTGCTGTTGTGTCTGCTTCATCTGTAACTGTAATTGTGAAATAATGCACACTATCCATTTGGTTATCTGCATCATCTTTTATTTTTACAGCAACATTATGCTCACCTGCAGCTAAAGTTTCTATTAATTGCATATTAAGGTAGTTTGCATTACTATCTTCTGTATTTAAATCTGCAATTTTATCAACACCATTCAAATTAAATGTTACTACATTATTTGCATATGTACTATTAAATCCACCAGTATCTGAAGTTGAATCAACTGTAATAGTTATTTCCCCAGATGTGGTTGCTAAAGGTGTCCATGTTGATAAAACTGGTGCAATATTATCCACAATAACTGTGTTTTTAGTTGAACCAGTTTCAGTAATTGCATTACTATGGTCATCAATTCCAACTGTCACTGTAGGGGTCATAGCTCCATCTCCAGCTCCAACTGTCCAAGAATAGGTATATGATGTAGCAGTAACTAAAGTCATATCAGTTGCATCTAAATTAGTTGCAGCTCCTGCAAGTGCTATCTTTGGAAGAGGTGTTGCATTCATATCTTCATTAAATGTAGTTGTAATTGTTACACTATCTCCTGATTTTACTGTACCAGTGCTTGAATAGGTTATAATATATGTAGGTTTTGTTGCATCTATTGATCCAGTACCAGTTGGTGCAGTAGTATATGTTGCACTATTATTTCCTGCAGCATCTTCTATAATTACACTAATTGGAACACTTGTAAGTGCTGCTCTATCTGTATCTCCTTCTGCAACTTCATAATAAGTTGTATAGGTATTATCTCCATTATCAGTAAATGTACCATTTGTATCTTTTACATTTATAGTTATTGCATTTTCATCATAACCTGTTGCATCAGCAGTAATTGTAATTTCAACTACATCTCCAATACCATAGGTATCATCAACAATTGCAACTCCACTAATTGTTGGAATCACACCATCAATCACTAATGCTTTATTATGTCCTAATGAATTTGCACCATCAGGTAGTGTTAAAGTCATACTGTTTGCAGCTGCATCTTTAATTGTTCCTGTATTTAAATCTAAAGCACCTGTGCCTGTATAATTTAAATCTGAGGAAGCATCACCAGCTAAAACTGTATATGTAAATGTTAATATATTACCATCAGAACTTACATAGGTTGCATTTCTATCTGTAGCACCAAGCTCTAATTCTAAAGTTGGATAACCTGTAACTGTTGCTGTTTCAGTAAACTCAACTTGTAGGCTTATAGTATCATCAATTTTATAGGTTCCATTATCTGTACTTGATGTAACACTATTTACTGTTGCAGCTGTGTTATCAACAACAATTGTTGTTCTTGTAGAACTTGTATTAGTAACAACATTTCCTGCAAGATCAGTACCAATAGTTACTGCAGGGGTCATGGTTCCATCACCAGTGCTTACTGTCCAATCATAGGTATAAACAGTATCACTTGTTTTAACCATATTTGTTGCATCTAAATTAGTTGCATCTCCAGCCATTGCAATCTTTGGTACTGGACTATCAACCATACTTTCATTAAAAGTTGCTGTAATTGTCACAACATCACTTTGTTTTACTGGACCATTATCTGAGTAAGTTATTACATATGTTGGAGAAGTTAAATCTCCAGTTACATCAGTTGTACCAATAACAACAGTAGTTGCAAGAGCATTTCCAACAATATCTTTTATTTTGCCAGTTGCTGGGTCTACATTTAGATCTTCACCATTTGTTAAATACATTCCATCAGTAGTATAATCTAAAGTAATTGTTAATGCACTAGTTCCATTATATGAAAATACTGCATTAGTTAATGTAATTGCACCTGTTTCATCACCTACAATTGAATCAAATTCATTTGTACTCCATGTACTATCATCAGCATAAACATTTTCATCAAAGGTGATTACTATTGTATCATTTGCAGCTGTAATTGTAGTTCCAACAATACTTGCAACAGGAATTGTTGGTGCTGTTGTATCAATAACAATTGCCTTATTTGCACCTAATGACCCAGCAGCTGCTGGTGATGCTAAAGTTAAAGTTGCTGTATTTCCAGCTGTATCTTTTATTGTTCCAACATTTAAATCTAAAGCAGTTGTTCCAGTATAATCTAAATCTGAAGAATTATCTCCAGCCTGTACTGTATAAGTAAAATTTAATGTTGTTGTACCACTGCCATCAACATAGGTTGCATTTCTATCTGTGCCACCTAATTCTAATTCTAAAGTTGGATAACCAGTAACTGCAATTGTTTCAGTAAATTCAACTTGAATACTAACAATACCTGCTGCTTTATAAGTACCATTATCTGTACTTGAAGTCACATTATTTACTGTTGGTAAAGTTGCATCTTTTGTTACTGTATCAGTAGTATCAGCACCTTGATTTTCTGCATCATCTGTTAAATAAACAGTTAAAGTTAATGTATCATCATCTAAACCAGTAACATCAATTGAAGTAATTTGATCAGTTGCTGTAGATATTGTTCCACTACCAGTTACTGGTGAACCAATAGCACTATCATCAATTGAATAACTATAAGTAGTACCTACTTCTGCAGCTGCAAAAGTAAACGATAAAGCATCATCATTTCCTGCATTTATATCTGATTGATCAATTGAAACAGAATAACCTGTTGGTGTTGTGGTGTCGATTTCAACATTATAATCATCTGTAGCTGTATTACTAGCATCATCTTCTGTATCAACATTCCAAGTATATATTCCTGCACTTGAAGCTGTTGTTGCTGTTAATGTGAAATCTTCATCAGCACCAGAAGCTATTAAATCTGTAGTTGTCACATAAGTACATGTAGTAGAAGTAGAACCATCTAAACTCCAATCTGTTGGAGGAGTACCACAACTTAAACTACTAAACCCACCATTATTAGTAGGTATGGTAACTTCTACATTATCAACACTATTTGCATCTCCAGTTATTGCTACATTTGCAGTAAATTCTACAGCTGTAGAAGTCACATTCAAATCAGTGGGAGTAATTGTTAGCGTACTAGTATGAGTTGCACTTACAACTCCTATAAACATTAAAACAAATATAAACAAAAATGAAAACATCATTGTCTTCTTAAAACCAGATTTTTTATTATTCAAAATCAACACCTCATTTTTTTTAATTTAATCTACAAACAGGTAACTATAGCTAGTAACCATAGCAATTTCTAAGTAACCCCTTTTTAAATATACTAAACATCTTTAGGATAAATTAAGAATGGTTACTTTTAAAAACATATCTTTTTTTTACTAAGTAACTTAACTAATTAACTTAAGTAAATATACACTTTATTTTTTACAACTTTTTGGCTTTTTAGAATGTACAATCTATTATACTTACTATATATTATATTGTTTAGAACTCTAATCTTTTTTGAAGTTTCTCACAATAGTTACATTTAACCATCACATCATCTTTGTTAATTACTTTAAATTTTGTAGTAATTGATTCATGATTTGTTATACAATTTGGATTATTACATTTAAGAATAGCTTCTAAATAATCAGGTAAATTAACCTTCCATTTTTTAGTAACAACTCCATCTTTAATAATATTAATTGTTGCATCTTTAGAAAGTAATGCAATTTTATTTAATTCACTAATATCTAATTTTTTAGATTCAATTTTAATTAAATCCTTTTTATCACATTTATTACTTTTAAGATTACTAGCAATAACTACAAAATCTGCTAGATTATCTAGTCCAAGTATTCTAACAATATCTTGTGCTTTGCCTTTTTTTATATGGTCAATTGCAACACCATTATCTATATATCCAATTTTTCTAAAAGTTTTTAAATCACTCATGTTTAATTACCCCCATACAAATACACATCAATGCTTGTCTAATGGGTATTCCATTTTTTGCTTGTTTAAAATAATAGGCATATGGTGTGGCATCTACATCTTCAGTAATTTCATATACTCTAGGTAATGGGTGCATAACCATTAGATTTTTATTATTTGATTTATCTAGTATTTCTTTTGTAATTGTATATCTTTCTTTAAGTGGTTCAATATCTATATCTTCAGCAACTCTTTCCATTTGTGTTCTAGTAACATAAAGAACATCTAGGTCTTTTAGATTATTATCAATATCTTCAAACACTTCAAATTCTATATTTTTTTCTTTAAGTAAAGCTAAATAAGAATTATCTATTTGAAAGAACCTATGAGCAATAAACTTTATTTTTTTTGGATTATATAATGTTATTGCTTGAAGTAAAGAATGCACAGTTCTACCATATTTTAGATCTCCTAAAAAACCAATTGTTAGATTTTCAAGACTACCTTTTACTTTCTTAATAGTATAAAGATCTAGGAGGGTTTGAGTAGGATGTTGATTTCTACCATCACCTGCATTAATTATTGGTATATCTGTAATTTCTGATGCTAATCTAGGTGCTCCTTCAATTTTGGTTCTAGTAACAATTAGGTCTGAATATCCAGCCACCATTTTTATAGTATCTGAAAATGTTTCTCCTTTTTTAACAGAAGTTGTTGTTGTATCAGAAAAGCCAATTACTTTTCCACCAAGTTTTTTAATTGCAGAATCAAAACTTAGTTTAGTTCTTGTTGATGGTTCATAGAAAATAGAAGAAATAACTTTACCATCAAGAATGTTTTTATATTTATTTGGATTTTGTTCAATATCTTCAGCTATTGAAAGTACAAAATCTAAATCTTGTTTTTTAAAGTCTTTTATTGAAATTATGTTTTTCAAATTACCCTTTCATATTATATTCCAAAATCATTATAAATTTATCCTATTGGATAAAATTATTTATCAGTTAAATAAATATTAAGCCGACCTATATAACTTATTATACTAAACTACCCATATGATTCAAAAGCAACATTTATATTTCTAATCTCCTAACTATTAGTATGAATCTTAAAAAACTATTATTAATTATATCATTATTATTAATTATCACTTCAGCAGTCAATGCTGATGATTTCCAAATACAAAACATATCAGATAAAGATAATACAGTTTATATAGATAAAGACCCAGCAAATGGTTTTTTAAGATTAGACAAATTTATTAAGAAAGTAGATTCAAAAACAACTTATGTCCCACCAGCTGTTAGGTTCACAACAGCTAAATACTTAATGATTTCTAAAAGGGATATAAAAAAGTTAGTAGTTCAATATGAAGGATATGATAATACTTTTGCAATTATGAGATACTATATTAAGATAAACAAAGAGGAATGGATAGATAATGAAAGGTTTCTTGCTTTTGGTGATCTTAATCTAAAAAGCGGCTTTAATACCATTAGAGTAATGGCTGAGGATTTTACTGATGTTCAATCTAGAGAAGAGAAAGTATATGTTTATGTTTATTAAAACAAGGCTTTGTTGAATAATATAAAAATTTAGTATGCATAGATTAATAAAAGAAGAGGGTTTATTTTTCCTTACAGGTCTTCAATAGCATATGTTGTAGTGATTGAACCACATTTTATATATTTTTCAAACTTATTCTTAAATATCACAATAATCACATTATCAATTTTTATGTATATATAAATATATTTAATATTTTCATCACATCATAATATATTTAATATTTTTACCATATCATAATATATTTAATTTATTTAAGAATTAGAGTTTTATCTTTATTTTCTAAAGATCTTTTGATTAAATTAAATTCATTTTCTGTTAATTTAATTAGATTTTGATATTCATTATCTTCTCTTAATAACATAAACCTTTCTTGAAATTGTTTAGCAACAAGACCTCTTTCTGAAACCATTATAGAACTAATTTTAATTTGATATGGATATGCTTTCTTCCAACCATTAAATTCATTATTAACTAAATCAATTACTTTAAATAAACCAAAAATAACACCTTGTCCATAATAAATAATATTAGCATCTATATGGATTAGGTCTCTTTCATCTTTATTTATAAAACCACAATATTCTTTTGTTTTTACAAAAGAATCCCATGAATGGTTTATTATCCAATAATTCATATTATCAACCATATATTTATTAATCAAATTATTTATTTAATCAATTTTCATATTCTTATTATTACATTATTAAAGTAAAATATAAATTATAATGATTTTGAATAAGGTAGGGATTTAATATATGTTGTCATATATTTCCAATCTGGTTCTCCTTTAGAATCAACAACTGGTAAATAAATATATTCCTCATTTAATCTTTTAATCCTTACTTGTCTACCATACGCATACTTTATTTTTAATTTTTTTAATAATGTTACAAGATACATCTTCACATAAATATTCAAACTATCATTTTTAAAAACTAATGTGTGAACATTATCATCACTAAAATATTCATAACTATGATAAAATACATTAGAAAGCATATCAATAGTTATTTTATCAGAAAATATCTTTTTAACATTAACAAACAGATCTCTATCTATAAAACTTGACACACCATTAAATAAAGAAGTAGAAGTTAATAAAGGCACATTCCCTTTAATTCTTTTATCTTTATTCAATCTTTCTCCTTTGTAGACTTTAAATAATCCTTTTTCTTTATCTTCATCAATTAATTTAAATCTTTTAAATTCTTTGTTAGGTTTTATTTTTTTAGAATTAAATGGTTCATTAGAAATACTTTCTAATTTCCCAAATGAAAATAAAATACTTAAATATTCTCGCATAGTATTAATAAAGTTTATTTTAGGTATATCTGTAAAATCTATATTTATATATGCTTCACAACACCATTCATCATCATAATTTATTTTTTTAATAACAGAAAATCCAATTTTTTCATGATATCTATAATTATTCATTAATAAATTATATTTATCTTTATATTTTCCAAGATTAATTCTTCCTTTTCGCTTATCTTTAATAAAACCATCATCTTTCCAATACCCAAACCATGTTGGTCTATTATGTTTTTCAAAAGCTCTAAAAACCATAATACAAGTAGCCACACCTGCAGATGGATAGAATAAATCATCAGGAGGAGATATAACTGCCTCTAAAGTATGTTTTTCTAAAAGTTGTCTATGTTTTTCAATAACTTTAGTATCTTTTGTTAATGCACAACTCATTTGAACAATAGCTATACATCGTCCACCCTTTTCTAAACTATCCATTGCATTTAATATAAAATCTAGTTGTCCATCTGCTCCTACAGAATAAGGTGGATTTAACATAGTTACAGTTGGATTTAAAGATTTAACTAATTTTTTATGTTCTTTGTTAAAACAATCTTTATTATAAATATGAGATTTCCCATCTCCTCTCATCATCATATTTGAACAAGCATAAGCAAACATGTCTGAACGCACTTCCGTACCTATTACTTGATTTAATTTAATAGTTTCAATTTTATCTTCATTATTACCAGCAAGAATAATCATTTTCTTCATTGCAGAAACTAAAAATCCACCAGTTCCACAACAACAATCATAAACAACATCATCTTGATTTAAATCAATTAAATCACAAAACAACTCTGTTATGTGTGATGGAGTCAACACCAAACCACTTTTAGCATCAGAACCAGCATATTTAATAAATTCAGAGTAAAACCTACCTAAAATATCAAATCCCTTATTATTATAATTTATTAAAGGATAAACATTCTTTTTAATATCATCAATAAAGCTTTTTATTAAAATATTAGGTTCTGTTTTTTTTGTTTCTTTATTTTGTAAAACTTCAGAGTTAGTTATTCTATGATTTTTTATAGTTTTATATTCACGCAAAATACTTTCTCTTCTTTCTTCATCAATCCTATTATTCTCTTTCAAATAATTTTTACAAGATTGAATTATATATTCGGTTAATTCTTTAACACTATTATAATTCTTATATCCCTCTCTAAATCCTTTATTATATAAGGCTAATAAAATTGCACTTACAAATGTTGCTCTTTCGGTTGAAGGAATAGAATATTTTTCTAAAAGATTATTATATTCTATTGCTTTTTTTATAATTTTTAAATTTTGTAAATCTATCGAAAACTCATCTAAATCATATAATTTAAAATAAGAATTAAAAGATAACAACTCTTTATCTTTCAATTCTTTTAATTTTCCTTTTTTATACAAAAAATTAGATACTTTCAATTCATCTTTATTAGTTCCAGATACTGCTATTCCTAATATATCTAAATTTTCATCTATTTTAATTATAGAATTCATATAATGTAAAATACCATCAACTGCAAAATCAACAGGATTATCTCTTTTTTTAGATTGATGTTTATTTATATCCCCCTTACATTCTACTATAATTATAAAATTTGGATATTTTTTAAATGAAAGTATAAACTCAGGATATCCTCTATTACCTTTTTTATTTTTTGAAGCATTTCTAAAGATATAATTATATTTTTCATCTTTTTGTTCCTTAATGGTAATAATTTCATCACTATTCATTAAAAGATCATCATAAAAGTGTTTTCTAACAATGTTTTCAGTTATTCTTTCATTAACCATATATTTCACTTTATAATTATATATTTAAATTTATATATAACTTTCGGAGGGGTACCTGTCCAACAAAAATATTAAGCCGACCTTTTCCGTATAATTCTTTTTGAATCAATAGGTTTCCAAAGTGTTTTATTTCCATACTTTTTATAAGTTACTTTTTTTCTCTTTGAAAGACTTATAAGATGTCCTCTTGCTATATTCCAAGTCATATTTGTTTTATAAGTAATTCTTCTAGTAAATAAAGGTCTTCTTTGTGCTTTTAATAATTTAATTATTATGCCTTCATATCTGAAACGGAATGATTTTTTGGAACTTTAATAGTAATTGTTTATCAATTACTTAGGAAATATAGGGTTATCACAAAATAAAGTTTCTAATTTTAAAACCGTTTCAATATATTATTATAATTATAATCTATATTTGTTAAAAGAGTTCCATTTAATTTTAAAAAAGAACTTGTATTTTCTTCTAAAAATTCTTCTGAACTAGAACTAATTTCTGAATTTCTATTTAATGTAAAACTTTTACCCCAACTAAGAATTATACCAATTATAACCACAGCTACAACTATTAACAAAATTATAGTAATTAATCCTGATACACCTTTTTTATTATAATTTAAAATCATATCTAATCAAAATGTAATAATATATGTTACAAGAATAGTTTATAAAACTTACTTAAAAAATAATGTCCAATAAATAATGCAAAATAAAATAGTTAGGTGACCACAAGTTTACTTTTTGTACCCACCCAAAAATAATTAATCTTTTTCTAAGTACTTGGAAGAATCTGATTGATCTTTATCATCACTTTCTCCTTTATCAGTACCCATAATTAAAACAATATCTTTAATATTTCTAACTAGCTTAAAGATAGCTGTTCTAGGTCTTAAGGTAACACCTTCTCTCCATAACTTCCTAAATGCACCAAATGCACCAAAGAAATCACCTGGTCCACCTTCATGATCTTTTTCAATATGTACCCAATGCGGTGCTCTTATTTCTCTTTCTTCGAAGTTACCTTCCATGTAGGTTATAAAGTTATATAAAGCATCAAACTCAATACTAATATGAATATCCTTATCATCCTCTGAGGTATTGTCTGCAATTTCAATTACTACTTCTGGATTTATACTAATTGACTTAGCAAGCAATAATTTATCCTTATCTTTTAGTTCAACAAGAATATCTAGGCTACCATCATATTTCTCACTAATTGCATTAATTAGTTCCATTTTTCCATCATCTTCTTTTAGTTTTTGTATATCTTCTTCTGATGGTCCAATAGGCAGATCTTCTTCTGATAGTTTATTAATAATAAATTGCTTTGCCATATCTTTGTCTGGCATAAACTTTATTTTAAACAAAGTAGTCCATACAATATCTGTTCCAATATGTGGTTCATGGTATGCTTTTTCCCAAACTTCTAGACTATTATGTTCATCTTTATAATTAATTTCTATTTTTTTGAATCCAGCTGGCCAAATAAATTCATCTGTACAATAGATTTGTTCAAGTATTTGTTCTTCATTATTTATTAATAATTCAAATACTTTATAGATTCCTCTATCTCCCATAAACATCATATCTACATCATCAGATAGGAAGTCCTAGAAATACCATTTTGCAAATTCATTATCCACATCATCTTGGAAGACTTCTCTAATTCTTATTAAACCTTCCATTCTTCTCTCACAATCAATTTTATTTTCATTATGGTTTAGTTCATTAAAATGATCTAAACCAGGTCCCCATGAGTTAATATATATATCAGGGAAAACTTCTTCTTGTTTATGATCTTTACAGTCTCCCATAACTGCTAGGTGTCCATCTTCCATTGTTTCACATTTCTCAACTGGATCACACTTCTGTTCACATTTCTGTTTAGTATTACATTGTTGTTGTGAGGTTGGTTCATTATAACAGTTATCCCAACAATTATCTTCACAGTTGGTTATTGTTTCACATCCAGGTTCACATGGCACTAGTTCACAAACTGTTTCACAATTCTCATTATTCTCATCACATACCTCAGTACATGTTTCTTCTGGTGGGTCAGGGCACTCAGTACATTGCTCTTCATCCCAGCAGTTTTCCTCACATTGCTCATCACACACATTTTCATAGGTATAATCATCCCAGCAATATTCCTCTTCCCAGCATTCTTCATAACATTCTTGGTCTTGCCAACAGTTTTCTCTATAGATTGTTTTTATTGGAAGTACATATTGTGAGTTACCATATTTACTATGGTTGTCTTTTTTATTATATTTAAAGTCATTATTTTCATTCATTTCTTCTTCTGTTTCTAGTGTTTCGTCTATAAAATTATCAGGTATATTCTCAATCATTATATTTGATAAAAATTCATTACAATTATCTAATGAGCCACTAGCTTCAAACTGAACAGCACTTCTTACATTCTGAAACTCTTCTGACATTCCCATAAAGTCAAATGATTTATCATCTTCATCTTCAGTAATATCTTCTAGTTTTTCTATAAATTTATTAAATAATGATTCTGCATCATCATTATATATTTCTAGAGCTTCAATATAAAATCCAAAAGTATAGGTTCCTTCTTTTTCATCAGATCTAGATTCATAGAAATCTTCTGAGTAATGCATATTTGGAAAAGCATTTAGTATAATTTTAAAATCATCTGTTATAAATTCTTTTTTGTATTCTTGGAATCCTGAGTAGTTTGATTTTTTATTACTTCTTCCATGATCCACTGCTTGCATTTTTCTTTCAATATCACTAACATCTATATTCTCTTTAACTTCATATGTTTTGGATAATGCAGACTCTAAATAAACAACTAGCTCCGGGGCTGTTAGATCACCATCTTCATATTGTCCAACATATTCAGTAAAATCAGAAACAACATCATCAACTAAACTAGCACTAGCAAATGGAAAAATAAAAAGTAATGCTATCACACCTACAAATATACCTAAATATCTCATAATTAATCAGATGAAATAGTAGTTATAAGTTATATATAAATGTTGCTAAAACCCTAAATATTGGTAAATAAACCAAATATTTATAACCTTTATTAACATTAATTAGTTATTAAATGATACTAATATATGAGTGAAATAACACATAAAAAAATAAACTATTTATATTGTAAATATTTTTTATCAAAATCTTCTATTTTCATACATATTGGAGCATTGAATTGTTCACCTTCTATATAATTTTGCTTAATATGACTTATTATCTTTTCTTCAACATAAGCCAATCTCAAAAGTGATACAAACTTAATAATACTATTTTTATTTGACAAACTAAAAGAAATAATTATATTTTTTTCACAAGAAAGAATTTTTTTCTTTTTATCTCTATAAACAAAATCTCTACTTCGCACAATATTATACAAAATATCTCTGCTATCTTTTATTTTAAGTGGTAAATCTAAATTTTCAATCCAATCTATTATATTTTCTCTATTTTCTAGTTGCTTAAATTCAATAAAATTAATTCTATTTTTTGAGTCTATAATATCTAATGCATCACAGGATTTATAACCTTCTTGTTTTAATTCATTACAAACTTTTTCTTTAGTTTTATCAAAATCAATAGCTTCTGTTTTTATATGATCAAATCCTTCTTTTGATGCATTAGAAAAATCGCCTATTTTTTTAATTTCAAAATAGTTTTTATCAATTCCAAATTGTTTTAAACTAGTTAACATCTTATTCCTCAAAAATCAATCTTTCAAAGGGTTTAGATAGTTTATCAAATATGCATTCTTTATTTGATGTTTTATCTGTAATTATAACTTTACCAGTATTATTTAATTCACTTAAATAAAATTTAACTTCTTCACCAAGTTTTTCTTTCTTAGAAAATTTATTTAATGCTTCAATTAAATATGGACTATGTGAGGTTATTAGTACTTTAACTCCTTCTTTCACTAATTGTATTAGCAATTTAGCATATTCAACTTGCCAATCTGGATGTAGATGAACTTCTGGTTCATCAATTACTAGTAACAAATTCTTATTAAATTCTCCTGATTTATCTAAAAGTTGTAATATCCCTAAACTCTTAATTCCTGAGGCTGAATTTAAAATATTAATTTTTATTTTTTTCTTACCAAAATTCTTTCTAAATAAAAAATTATTTTCATCTTCATCAAAATAGATATCACCATTAATGATTTGTTTAATATTTAAAATACTATCTTTATCACCAATATTTGGTCTTTTTAATCTATTTAATAAATCTTCAACATGATAGATTGATTTAGAATATTCAAAAGCATTTTTATAAGTTAGTATAAAAGGTGTTTCAATAAAAACAGAACTATCAAATGGAAAAATATCATCTATTTTCTTTGATTTATCATATTGAATATCATTATCTTTTATAGTAAGATTAATAATTTTATTATTACCTTCTAAAACACTTATTTTTGATTCATTTGTAAAAACACTATTTATTTGATTATTAAACTCTGATTTAAAGATCTGATTTATTGACTTAATAATTTTAGAATTTTTTGATTCAGTTCCTTTAAATAATTTATTAATTTCTTTAAAAAGTACATTTAATTTTTCTTTAATTTTTGGATCTAACTTGATTTTATCTTTATCTATAAAATCTTTAATTTTATTTATCAATTCTAATAATTTTTTATTATCTATTCTTCTAACAATTTGAAATTTATCCATTAATTTTCTTAGTTCTGCATTTTGTTTTAGATCAATATCTCTCCTAATTGAGATATATAAATGTCTAAAATACATTTCTACTTTTTTCTTTTTTTCTTTTTCAAAATTTAATTCATAATCTTCAAATGATTTTGTTAAAGAATATGCAATCTTTCCAATAGTACTTTTACCACTATCGTTATTTCCAGCAATTACAGTTAAACCATTAATATCAATATCTGCTTTTTCAATAATTCCAATATTTTCTAGTATTAGCTTCATACTTATATAATATTGCTTAATCTTTAATAAATGTTGCTTTTTTTATACACAATAAATTACACTTTTACAAAGATTTATAACCTTTATTAACCTTAATTAGTTATCAAATGGTATTAATATATGAGTGAAATAATTAGAATAGTTTTAGGTGTTGTAATCTTCTATGTTCTTTATAGATTATTACATAATATCTCAACTTTTGTAACCATACCTATCCTATTCCTAATTGGAATCTTCATATTCTTCTTATTTCTACCAGACCTAGGTAACAAGGCTAACTTCTTTCATAGACATAAGAACATTATAGTCATATTAGCTGTTGTTTTAGGCGTAGTCTTATTGTTTATTGTTGAATTTATAGTTGCAGTAATAGCAATTTTTACAACAATAATAATACTAGGTTTATTAATGAAGAATCAGAAGATATTCCATTCCTTACCAGCTGGGTTATTACTTTCAGCTCCATTATATTTTGTAAACCCAATGCTCTTTGTATTTGCTTTTCTAGGGTTTTTTTCTTTCTGGTTAGCTAAAAAAGTAAAATAGGAATTTATTCAAACTTATCCCATTGGAAGTCAATCCACTTATTTGTTTCAAATATATAATAATCAGGATAGAATTTACAATGTTCTTTGTTTACCATTAATGTTAGTGTTTTTATTTCTTTAACATTATATTCTTCTTTTAGTAGATTTACAATATACTTTAGTGTTGTTCCATTATCTGAGATATCATCAACTATTAATATATTTTTATTTTCAAGTATTTCTTTGTTTGGTTTATTAATAATTTTTAGTTCTTTTTGTTTTTCTCCTTCATATGAGGATATTGCAATTGATACTAGGTTTTTTGTTTTTAATAGTCTAGCCATTAATACAGAGACTGGTAGTCCACCAACACTAACTCCAACTATATAATCCACATTATAATTAGATTCTTTGATTTTTGTGTATAGTTCTTTACAATGCTTTTCTGCATCTTCATATGTATATTCTAAATGTTCGCTCATAATTTATTAATGATAAATAGGGTTTATAAAATTAACTTTTTACATTTTAGAAGTTAATAACACATAAAAGCTATTTTAAACCTTTTCCTAACTATTATTTAGTATTTATATTTAATTAAAGGAGGTTAAAGCATGGCTAGTACTTTAGTAGAAGTCGGTAATGCAATTATAAGTCCACTATCACATATCTGGAATAACTTAGTTATTTATCTTCCAGGATTAATCGGGGCTGTTGTAGTTGGTATTATTGGATACTTAATTGGTCTACTTTTCGGTAACATAGTTGAAAGAGCTTTAATAAGATGGAAACTTGATATATGGGTAAGGAAAAATGATTTTTCTCATGTTTTATTAAGTGTTAAATTATCTAAGATAATTGGACAATTAGTAAAATGGGGTATTTTTATTGCTTTCTTAGCACCAGCAGCAAGTCTATTAAGATTAGATGCACTTTCTACTTTACTAACTCAATTTGCTTTATGGATACCTAGTTTAATTTTTGCAATAATTATAACTATAGTTGGTTTAATTATTTCAAAATTAGTTGCTAAGCATATTCATGTAAGTAAAGATCACAGAGTTTCTAAAATAGTTGCAGAAGTAGTTCAAACAATCATCATCATATTAGTTTTAGATGTAGCTCTAAGACAAATTGGTGTACAAATACAGTTTATTGAAACAATAATAATAATCATTATTGCAGCAATACTGTTAGCAATTGCAATCGCTATTGGTATTGGATTTGGTGGCGCAGTAAAGAGCTATTCAAGTCAGATAATGGAAACTGTATTACATCATAAAACAAAAGTAGTTAAAAAGAAGAAATAACTTCTTCTTTTCTTTTTTTATTTTTTATAATGTTTAGCTATAAATTTCTTTGGATTTTTTTTAAATTCAGCTTGCTTTTTTAAATATTCATTATGCCCAGCGGTATACTTAATAATTTCTTTTTTAGTTTTAATATATTCAGACATTAGATTATTAAGATATCTCTTATCTCCACCCTTAGATTTTTTAATTAAAGATTCAATTCTTAATAATCTTAATTTTGATTTAAATATATATATATTTTGTCCTTTGTGTATAGATTTATCTTTTAATTTATCTAATAATTTTTTATATTCTTTAATTTCAAAAGAATCTGTATGCCAATCAGGGTCTAATAATTTATTTACTTGACTATCAAGTAATAATTGTTTTTTATCATATTTAATCATTTCATCAATAGTATCTAAAATTTTTAAATAGCTTTCATCATCTTTTAGAATTAAAGGTATATTTTTCAACTCAGGAGGTACAAACCATCCTGCACCACTGTACATTATTATTTTTATTTTATTTTTAATACAATTTTTTAATAAATCAGATAAACCATGACCTTCAAAGCCTTTTATATCACTTATTATAAATCGCACATCATGTTTTTTTAATAAACTTTCTGCTTGATTTATATTTCTAGCTAGTAAAAATTCAAGACCAAATTTAACCATAAATTTTTTTTTATAAGATTCAGCATATTCCATTCTAACATCATCTTCTAAAAACAAAACAAACTTTTTCATATTTTTCATTATAATCTATTTCACACATATTTCTAAACTAATAATCTATCAATATATAAGTAAAAGAAAAGATATATAAAATAATCACATATCTTATATCCTTAATTTTATTTTTCAAACCAGTATTTACTTTTTTTATTCCAATCTTTTATTTCTCTAATTCTTATAGCACCATTTGGTTCTTTTAGTATTCTATTAAATACCTGTTGTGAGTGAATAAACATAGAATCAATAAACTCAGTATGTTGTTTCTTCCAAACTTCAAAAGTATTATTTACTACAAAGTTAGCCCACAGACCTATATGTTCAGCATGTGTTTTATCTCTTGGATAAATTAGTCTTATTGGTCTTACATGATCACTTAGCATTCCAGATTGTTTATTTAATATATATTTATCAATCATATGTTTTATTTTATTAATTTCTTTTTCATTAATTTGATTTTTATATATTTTTCTTAAATAATCTACATCTTCAAAATCTTTTTCTGATTTAAGTAAATATTCTTTAAAAGCAATTGTACCCTCTATTGATCCAAAATAGATATCCAACCCTGTTAAAGGTAGTTTAGTTTTTGTAATAAAAAGATATTCATCAACTTCATTTTATGAAAATTTAAATTCCATATCTGGGGCAAATGTACCTTTTCTTACAAATCTAATAGTTTCATTATTTTTAAGATATAGATTATAGATATCTTTAGGATCATCATCTTGTATACACTCAAAATTATTAGAATATAGATCATTAAAGAACTTTTTAAAGATACCTAAACTCATTTTCTTAACAATCAGATCAATATCCTCAGTACCTCTAGTTCTACCGCTAGCAATTGCTAAAAATCCAGATACTACCATATATTCTGAGTATTTCTGTAAAATAGTTATAAAATCTATAGTAAAATTATCTAAAATACTTCTATCAGAAACTAAGTTCATATATATTTATGAATTTTGATTTATATATGGCTTTCGGGGGGGTAGCTGTCCAACAAAGAGTTTTATCTTTTTGTTCTATAATAAGATTTATTATTAACATGTCCTAGGTGTTTAATTTCTTTTCTAACCATTCCCTTAAACAAATGGGAATAGTCTTTAATTCTTAGTAGTCTTCTATGGAAATAGTACTCAGAAACCACACCTAATGCAAATAGAAAGGTACTAACTCCTAACAATGCAAAAATAGAAGTAACTATCTTAGATGTGTTAGTAATAGGTACCAGGTCACCATACCCAACGGTTGTTAAAGTCATTGTTGTAAAATAAAAAGAATCTGTTCTATTCCAGCCTTCTAGATTACTAAATACTATAGTCCCTACAATTAGTAGTATAACTATCATAAAAACAGCTAGGAATAATTTAAATCTAATTTGTGGGCTTTTATCTTGCATAATTTACCTATATAGAAGTAGAAGAAAAGATTTATAAAGTTATATACTTCTAGTGTCTGCACCTATAAAATCAATAGGTCCAAAAAGGAAAATATCTTTCTTAAGATCATAATCTAGAATTAAGATATTACCTGTATTATCACTATCTACAATTGGTATTTTTTTGAATGAAAAATCTTTATACTCATTAACAGCTAAAATTAATTTTTTATTAAACTCATTCAGATTTAAACCTTTAATTTTTAAAAATCTATTAAAACTTTTAGAATACCTGTGATTATCAATTTTTCCTTTTAATACATCAAAAGCAGTAGCTACATCTACAACAGGATGCACCTTCTCAATAATAATATAATTATCAAAAGCAATTTGTCTAACATCAATTATATCTATGGGCATAACTCTAAATTTCTTAGGGTTATATTTTTTTAATTCTGAGTAATACTTATTTGCATATTTAAAATATTCTATAACATTAGATAAACTAGATTTTACCCTAACTGTAGCTAATATAGATTTTGTTAAAGGAAAAACATACATATCAAAAGAATCATTGATTAGTCTAATATTCTCATCTTGTTTAAATAAATTTAATTTATATTTTTTTACAAACTCATCAACAGCTTTCCTAGGAACCTTTTTATTAACTGTAAAAAACACTTTATTTTTTATAAGAAAATTATGGAAATAAGTTTGACATTGTTTAACTTCATTTAATTTATCTACTAGAACTTTTTGTGTAGTCATTTCTTCTTTTCTTCTTTTAATTGATCTAAAATGCATACAAATCACTTAATATTCTTTAGAGCTTCCCTTTTTGATAACCCAGATAGTTTATCTTCATTCTCTTTAACAAACCTAATAGTATCTTCTGGGAATTTCTTAGACATCTCTCTTAATATCCAACCAATTACTTTTCTTATAAAGAAGTCCTTTTCATGCATTAGTTTCTTACAATTTCTAAAAATATCAAAAAAATACTTTCTTTCTCTCCTAACTGACTGAATATATGAAAGAATAGATGCTCTTCTAGTCCACATTACTGAAGAATCAGTCCAAGAGTTAATATCTTTCTTAATTATAGGATATCTAAGAAGAAGCTCACCAGTAACATGTGAGCAAATTTCATCAGTATGTCCCCAACCCACACATTCATCTAACCATTTTTTAAAAATTGGTAGGTCTTTATTTGTAAATCTATCAATATACAAAGCAGATAACCTAATTGCTAGTGTTTTTTCATCTTGCCATTCAGAGTTCCATAATTCTTTAATTATTTGTATAAGTTCTGTTTTTGATATTTCTTTATTTAATATATAGAAGTCTTTAGCAACTTTATGAGAATCAGCAGAAAGAACACCATAGAACTTATAAGGGCTTTTCATGTATTTCTTTTCGCCTTCAGCTCTTTCTTTAGTTCCTTTTTTCTTAAGTTCTTTAAGAAATTTAGTAAGTTCTTTATTCATTTATAATCTAATCTTTAACCATAAATTTTTCTTTTAATTCATTAGTTTTTTTAGTAATTTTAGAACTAATATTATTAATAAAATCAATTAATTCTTTATTATGACTTATTTTTAATATTTTATGATTATGCTTTTTATGTTCTTTTAGCATATTTCTTAAAAATTTACTTGATTTTTCTGCATCTATAGTTTCATATTTCTTAAGTACAGTTTTAAATAAATCAAAGGCTTGTCTAAATAGCATAATTGTTTCAGTATCATATTTAATACGATTTTTATAATATAATACACTTTCTTTTAATATAATTAAATTCATATTATTTTCAAAATGAAATTTATCTTTATCTGTTTTACAATTATTAAAATTTTTTTTATACATTTTATATAATGGATTTTCTTTTTTTAATACAGATAAATTAAAATGTGAATTTTTTGATTTAAATAATTTTCTTAACATATTAAATCACTTTTATATTTCATTTATAATTTTTAGATTAATTTTATCATTTAATGAAATTATTATATTTACATTAGTTTTAAAACCTTTCCATTTTATCTAAAGTTATTTATAATCAGCTTCATACTTCACATTATCATCAATAATTTCTTTTTCTTTCCATTCTTCTATCCAATCTTTGATATTATAAACTTTATATGACCCATCTTCTTGTTGTCCTACAAATGTCTCAATACCTGCATTAATAATCATTTTTTTACAAATAAAACAAGGATATGCATCATACACTTTTTTAACACCTTCATACATCCTATATCCAAAAAGATATAGTGTGCCTCCTTTTATTGAAACACCTTCTCTTGCTGCATTGATTATTGCATTTTGTTCTGCATGAACAGAGGCACAGATCTCATATCTATGTCCTGATGGTACATTTAATTTTCTTCTTAAACAATATCCTCTATCATAGCAATCTTTAGTTTCTCTAGGAGCACCAATATACCCAGTAGAGGCTACTATGTTGTTTATAGTAATTATTGCACCACCATGAGCTGACAAACAATTAGATCTTTTTGCAACATCTTCAGCAATATTTAAAAAGTATCTATGCCAATCTGGTTTATCTCTAAATTTAACTTGTAATTTAACTAATAATAGACTTATTTCTTTTTTTAGTTCATCAATTGTTTTATTATTTAGTAAAGTAATATCTGCTAATTCTTTACATTTATGTAGTTGTTGGAAATTAGGATTATTTGTTAGTTCTTTTTTTTCAGATTCAATAAACTCTTCATAGGAGTCAACATGTTCTTTTTCTTTTAGTCTTTCTTTTGCTCTTTCATATCTAATTTTAGAATCAACATCTATAAAAACTAAAACAAAATTTGGTAGTTTTTTAAGTTCTTCAATTTCCCCAGGAGTTCTAATTGAATCAACAACATAATTTTTAGATAGATCTTTTTTAATAATTGTTGCTAGTTTTTGAGCTAGTATGTTTGGTCCAAACTTACTTCTTAGTTCATTTCCAATATTTTGTAGATTATCTCTAGTTATTTCTAGATTTCTTGTTTTACATTCTTCTCTTAAAAGATCAGAACAGGAATGTATTTCAAAATCTTTTTCTTTAAGATAATTACATATTGTGTCTTTTCCTGCACTTAAGAAACTTGTTAAACCTATAATCATATTTTACCACCATATAATATTAATGAAAAGAAAGTAATGAATCTTCATAATAATCTTTTAAGTTATCTCCTATATTTGGATGAACATTTTTAATTTCTTTAATACAACTATGCACAAATTCTCTATATGAAAAGTGAGCATACTTAGTAGTTCTAGTTTTAGCTACATGATCCACTTCTCTTGCATTTAAAGTATACAAAATTTTAGCATTTGTGCCTAATGGACAAACATATTGTGCAAACTCTTTTGAAAATCCATTTTCAACTAACTTTACCCAAAAAGCAAAAACTTTTCTAAATGCTTCAATATAATCTTTAATAGTATCTTTAGAGATAAAAACAGGTATTTGATATCCAAATTCTGGAGAAATATAACTACTTATCCAAGTAAGCATTCTATTTCTATGTAGATCTCTCCAAGCACCAAAGTCTATAATTCCTTCAAAAGAATATCTTGAAAGTTCTAATGCTCTATGAGGTCTAAAACCAGTACAATCAAAGTTATATGCATCTTTTATATATTTATCAATTTCTTCTTGATTTAATTGCTTTGAATTTAAATAAACTTCTTTATCTTTGTATTCTGTATTATATCCATTATCTAAAAGATAATTATAAACAATTAATTTATCTGCATCTTCAGTTGTATTTATTAATTTCACATTATTAGATATATTTTCAAATATATAATTATCTATTTTAATATTGTTAGGATTAGTAGCATTTAGGGATATAGGTTTAATTTCATTAGATTGATTTTTATATTCCTCTCTAACCTTATTTTCAATACAAGTTTCTTTTGCTAGAAGACAAGGATAAACTTGTTTTAGTGTAGTTTGCATTTCTGATGCAATTTCTTTAAATTCAGTAATATTAATTGATAATAAATCACACATTAATGCTCTAAATACTTGCGAATTAGTTGTCATTGCAAAATTAGTATATGCACTTGCTGGAAGAAGATATCTCGCAGAATCAAATGCTTTTTTTCTAATAGTTTTTTCATCTACTTCTATATCTTTTTCTTTTAACTTTACTTTAATATCTTCAATAATCCTAGGTAAAACTTTAGAATATGTTTCAAAAAGATAATCCATTGTCTCTATATATTCTTGTTTTAACTCAGGTTTACTATCTAATTCTTTAGGAACTAAATAACAAGGTTTTGAAAAGTCTTAATATCTTGTTGATTTTTCTAAATATGCTGAAAGTCTTTTATTCTCACAGTATTTATTTGTTACAAGCATAGTTGTATTTTCAAAACATAAGGTTGTATTACCATGTTGTTCTATTGAATGGTGTGCAACTCTTAAAGTTATCATTTTATGGAAATTTGCAACTTTCTCTTTATTAAATCCTTCTTCAGTTATAATTTCTTTAACTATATTTTTAAATGATTTTGAACTTTGACTTAATCTAGCAACAGTTCTTGCATGTGCTTCTGCAAAATTATCTGTTGAGAAATTAATAGGTATATTTTCTTCTTTGATTACCTCATAAACTATATTATCTAACAATTGTATTTTTCTTTTAAACTCTTCCATATAAAATCAAATCCCTTTTTTATAATTTATTTATTTTTTCTAAATTTAACTCATCAAATGAAGAAATTATAAGATTTGCATCTTTAAAATTCTCTTCACTAGTATATTTTGTAACAAATGCAATGGACTTCATTCCTGCATTATTAATTGCATATATACCTTTTACTGCATCTTCAATACCAACACAATCTTTAGGATCAATACCTAACTTTTCTGCTGCTTTTAAAAACATCTCTGGATGTGGTTTATGATTTTTAACATCATCTGTTGAGATAATAACTGGAAACAAATCTAAAACATTCATATTTTTTAAATCATAAATTATATATTCCATACAATTATTAGATGCTATAGCAAATTTAATATTATTATCTGAAAGTTCTTTTAGAAATTCTAATAAACCCTTATTAACACCAACATCCTTAATATATTCAGCAATTTCCTTTCTTGTTTTCATATCAAAATCTTTTTTACTTATACCAGCTTTATATCTTTTATTAATTAATCTTACAAAGTCTCTTGGTGAATGCATGCTTTTTTTAACTAAGTTTAAATCATCAATATTATATTTTTTTAAATAATTATGTCTTGCTTTAATTATGCCATCTAAGCTTTGATGTATCACACCATCTTTATCAAAAATTACTGCTTTAATCATTTTTAAAAACACCACTTATTTTATCAAATAGATCATTAGATAAATCTTTTTTTGATTTTCTTATTTCTAAATTATCACAACAATTAATTGTAAACCAATTATATTTATTAGCAACATACTTAAATGCTTCTGATGCTTTTTTCATATGTTCACTATCATTCTCATGAATATCTTTCTTTTTATCCATATTTGTTTTTCCAACTTTTAAAGCAGACATTCTAGACATCTCAGGATCTAAATATAAGAAAATATTAACATCTGGTTTTGGAATTTTAAAAATATTATACTCTAAATCAAATAACCATTCTAAGAACTTATCTCTTTCTTCTAGATTATCTATCTTTCCTGCTTGATGCCCCATATTAGCAGAAACATATCTATCACAAAGTACTATTTTTCCTTCTTCTAACCATTTTCTAATCTTAAAAGAAGCAGCAAATCTATCAATTGCATAAAAGATAGATGCTTGGTAGGGTGTAACATCATTTGCAGAACCATACTTACCATTTAGGTACTCTTCAGTTGGTGCTGCTGATTTCAAACCATACTGTGGAAAATCAATAGTTTCTACAAAATAACCTAATTTTTCTAAGTTATCTTTTAACATCATTGTTTGTGTATGTTTTCCAGAACCATCGGTGCCATCAATAACTATTAGTTTTCCTTTTTTCATGTTAAATTAACCCTTTTTATTATTTAAGTAAAATATCTATTTGTCTAATTGCTTCATCAACTGTTTTATAGTTTCTAATTGTGAATTTTTTATTTCCTGATATCATTGCTGATAGTCTTCTATCTGATTGTGGTCTATATAAACAAATTATCTTTTTACCTAGTGATTCAGCATAGGCAATCTCATATCCAACCCCTAAGGACACTTGAGTCACTTCAGCAATAAGCACATCACATTCTTTAATCCAATCTACATCTCTTTGATAAATGGCATCAGGACTTAGGTTATTTTCACCATAGGATGATAGATTAGAATTACCTAAATGTTCAGTTAGTACTTCATTATTTATTTTAAGATGATTAATTAGTTTAGCATAAACAACAACATCATCTCTTCCACCAGTTACTGAACCTGCAAAATATATCTTCATTTCATATCACATTTATATTTTTAAATTACAAATTATATTATCTATTTTAATAATTACATCATCAATATCATCATAATTAATGATAATTAAATTTTTATCTCCATTAATTATTGAAGATAATTCACATTTAACTTGTCTATTATATAAACAAATTATTTTTTTATTTATTGTTTTTGCAAAATGTATTTGATATCCAACACCTAAAGATGCATTAGTAACATCTGCAATTAATACATCGCTTTCTTTTATTAAATCAATATTTCTCTTAAGTATTTGGTCATCACTTAATTTTTGACCAGAAACACCAACATTTTTTAATCTTATATTTTCACTTAATATGGTTCCATACTTTTTAAGATGTTCAGTTAATTTTATATATTTATTATCATTATCTAAACTACCTTTTAATTTATATGTAAAAAATATCTTCATTTCATATCACATTTATTTTAAACTTCTTTAAATATTTAATTATTTCTTCTTTTATTCTAATATGTAATTGTTCATCTTCTGGATTACTAAGTATATCATTTATATACTTAGCAATAACCTTTATATCTTCTTCTTTAAAACCCCTAGTTGTTATTGCTGGAGTACCAATTCTAATTCCTGATGCAATAAATGGTTTTTCAGGATCATTTAGAATTACATTCTTATTTACTGAAATATTACATTTTTCAAGAAGTGCTTCTGCTTTCTTTCCAGTAATTTTCTTAGGTCTTAGGTCAACTAACATTAAATGATTATCAGTTCCACCAGTAACTAGATCGAAACCATAGTTTAGTAGTTCTTCTGCTAGTACCTTTGCATTTTTAATAACCTGTTGTTGATATTCTTTAAACTTAGGCTCTAGTGCTTCTAAAAAACATATAGCTTTACCTGCAATTATATGCTCTAATGGTCCACCTTGAAATCCAGGAAAACATGCTTTGTTTATTTTTTTTGCATATTCTTCATTATTGGTAATAATAAACCCACCTCTTGGGCCTCTTAGTGTCTTATGAGTAGTAGAGGTAATAATATCTGCATATTCAACTGGTGATTCATGAAGTCCAGTTGCTATTAACCCAGCTATATGTGCCATATCTACCATTAGATAAGCACTAACAGAATCAGCAATTTCTCTAAATTTTTTAAAGTCTATTTTTCTAGCATAGGCAGAGGCTCCAACTACAATTAATTTTGGTTTTATTTCTTGTGCTTGTTTTTTTATTTCATCATAGTCTAACACACCATTATTATCAACACCATAGGAATAAGAGTCATAGTTCTTCCCTGAGAAGTTAATTTTATAACCATGAGTTAGATGCCCACCAGCATCTAATGACATACCTAGTATTTTATCTCCAGGTTCTAAAAAAGTAAAATATGCAATTTCATTTGCATTTGACCCAGAATGTGGTTGAACATTTGCAAAGTTCACATTAAATAGTTTCTTACAGCAGTCAATTGCTATCTGTTCAATTTGATCAACAAACTCACATCCTGAGTAATATCTTCTTCCAGGATAACCCTCAGCATATTTGTTTGTAAGAACAGAACCACAGGCAGATCTAACTAAGGTGGATGTAATGTTCTCTGATGCTATTAGCTCAACTGTGTCTTGCTGTCTGTTCTCTTCTTTCTTAATTAGTTCAATTATTTCTTTCATTTTTTATCTTAGAATAGTTTGTTCTCTTTTAGGACCAACAGATACAATTCCTATCTTAACATCTAGAATATTTTCTATTAGTTCAACATATTTCTTTGCATTCTCTGGTAGGTCTTCATATCTAGTTATGTTAGTAATATCTTCTTTCCAACCATCAACTTCTTCATAAATTGGTTCACAGTTTTTTAGATTGTTTGGTAGTTGATTAACAACCTCACCATTCACTTCATATGATTTACAGTATTTAATTTTCTCAAAACCTGATAGTACGTCTAGTTTTGTAATTGCAATATTATTAATTCCATTAATATCACATGCAAACTTAACAATTAATAGATCTAACCAACCACATCTTCTAGGTCTTCCTGTTGTTGCTCCAAACTCATCACCCTGCTTTCTAAGTAGCTCACCAGTCTCATCATTTAGCTCAGATGGAAAAGGTCCTTCACCAACTCTAGTGGTATAGGCTTTTACAATTCCAGTTATTTGGTTTAGTTTAGTAGGTGCAATTCCTAGTCCAGACATTACATTCCCAATTGTTGTAACTGATGATGTTACAAAAGGATAGCTTCCAAAATTAATATCAAGCATTGTTCCTTGTGCTCCTTCTGCTAGTATGCTTTTATTTTCTTTTAGTTGGTTATTAAGGAACATTGTACTGCTTATATTATTTTTAAGTTTCTGACCAACAGAATAGAAATATTCAATTATTTTATTACTATCAAGTCCATTTTCTGGATCATAGAATGTATCCATAGTAATGTCTGAGTATTTAAAATTACTAAGTATTTCTTTTAGTTTAGTATTATCAATATTATGTATTTTTTTAATAGTATTTATTTTTTCTAAAATATTTTTAGTAATTTTTTTAGTTAGAATTTCTTTATCTAATAGATCACCAGCAACTAGTCCAGTTCTAGATATCTTATCCCCATAGCTAGGACCAATTCCTCTTGCTGTGGTACCTATTTTATCTGAACCTCTACTTATTTCTTTAACCACATCTAATAATCTATGATATGGCATAATTAGGTGTGTTCTTTCACTAATAAAAAATCTATTTTCTATATTTATATTTTTAGTATCTAAAAGTTTAATTTCATCAACTAAAGAAATAGGATCTAAAACAACACCATTACCAATAACACAGGTTTTGTTATTATATAAAATTCCAGAAGGCACTAGATGAAAAACATATTTAATATCATTAACAACAATGGTGTGTCCAGCATTTGCTCCACCTTGAAATCTTGCAATAATATCTACTTTCTCAGCTAGATAGTCAACAAGTTTTCCTTTTCCTTCGTCACCCCATTGTGTACCAAGCACTACATTAATCATTTTATCACCTTTTAACCCCTTTATTTTTAAAAGTACTAGATTGCTTTTATTTCTATTATTTTTTCTGTTTTATCTGTTAAACTATCATAATCCCTATAATGCTCATTTACAATTAATTTAACTCTATGTGATCCAGGTTTAATTCCTTGAAAAGGATTTACCTTAAATGTATGTGTTCTTGATTCATTAGGCTTAACATCACCTAGTCTAAAAGACTCTGATTTTTTAAGACCGCTTTTATCAAATGATAGTGTTTGTTCAAGAATCACTTCAAAGCTTAGTAGTTTTATTAATTTACTTACATTCTTAATAGTTACTGATAGTTCTACTGGTTCTTTTGCTGAGATATTCATTCTATAAGGATAAAAAGAAGTTACAATATTAATCATTAATCACACCTACCTTAAATAATTATGTTTTTATATATAATATACTCTAATTATATTTAAATACATTACTTTTTATGCCTAAAGTGATAAATATATGAATTTCCTATTAATAGTAAGTAAAGAGGATATTGCCTCTATTAATTTTGAAAAACAGTTATTTAGTTATAGTTTTAAGAATATTTCTAAAGATCTATATATTTTAGATATAGATACTAAAAATAAGGTATATTTAACAGTTACTAATGATCTTCATATCTATCTTAAAGAAGAAGATATAGTTCCTAATGAGCTTAAAGATATTAATCAGGTCATATTTCTAACTAAACACTCCACATTAAATGTAAATAAACCTAAGTGTATGACAGTGCATGCAATTGGTAACTGGGGCAGGGCAGAATTGGGTGGTAAAGATAATACTGTTGTTGAAACTGACCCTATTCTAATTAGAAAACTGCTTATTGAGTTAAAGAGAAATAAACCAAAAGAAATTAAAGAGTATGAAGTTAAGCAGGAAGCAACTCACCATGGCCCCTATCTAGAAATACCAACTATTTTCTTTGAGATTGGTTCTCAGGAAAGTGATTGGAGTAATGAGGTTGTTTCTAGTTATATGATTAAAGTATTATTAGATGTAATTAAAGATTATAATAAAGAAGAAATTAAGAAAAAGAAAGGTTGGATTGAGGCAGTTGGTGTTGGTGGCTCTCATTATTGCTCTAAGTTTAATAAAAAAACATATAAGGATAGTAATCTTTATGCTTTTGGACATGTGGTTGCTAACTATGCATTAGAGGATATAGAAAATAAACCTAAATTACTAGAACAGGCTAAACAAAAAAGTAACTCAAAAGTAATAATTAAAGAAAAGGATCTGTAATTTTCCCTTTCTTACAGTATTTATCACAAATAAACTTTTTAATCTTACTTTCAACACTATAAATGGTGTTTAGATCAGGGTATTTATTATGTAAGGTATTATCTTCTTTAACTTCTAAAAGTATTTTATAAAGATTTGCTGTTTTCTTTAGCTTATTATGATAAATCATACTTGCTACAATCTCACAAGTAATATAATAAACAATTGGGCAAATTCCTCCTCTTTTTAAGGCCTCAACACCTAACTCTAGGAATTTCTCATTTTTTATATCAACTTTATTAAATGAGATTGTAAAATCACCCATATCTGGTGCATTATTTTTAATTAGATGTCCATCATTTTCTAGGAAGTAATAATTAAATATACTTCTTAAATCAATATTTGTTGCATGTATTAAATTACTTCCATTATTAAACTTTAAATTAACACCAATTAGTTTAATTGATTGTTCAAAAAAGTCAAATTTATCAATTGGTAGATTATAAATATAGTGTACTAAAAACATATCGTTAACTAGTCTAATTTTGTTTACAGAATAGAAATGTTTAAGAAAACTTATAAAGGAATCAAAGTCAGTAGAATCAATTGTTTTTTCTTTATTTTTTCTTTTTAAAGTATATAAAAAGGCTTTATTTACATCTTTCAGTCTATTTGATTTAATAAATTGATTAATAGCATAGACTGGATGGGAGAAGATATTTAGCTTAACTGCTTTTGATTTAGCTTCTCTAGGAATAATTCCACCAGAATAAAGAATTGGCGATGTGTTTAATAATGTAATATCTTTATATTCATAAATTGCAGATAATATCTTTTTAACACTATCAACTCCAAAAAGAGCAGAAACAATTTCTCCAATATCTGTTGATTTTATGAAATTTATAAAATTACTATCCCCACAATATACATCAACATCAATCTTACTAATTATATATTCTTCAGCTTTTTTATTATCAATAAATATAACTTTTGGTTTAAAGTTCTTAATTTGTTCAATAAACTCATTAATATTACTTATTTTTGAATCATAGGATAAAGCATAAATATTAAATTTACTAGAGTATTCACTAAAAAACTCTAAGGCTTTAACTCCTAGGTGATTATTAGAACCTAATATAGTAATATTTTTCTTCATATATATTATAAGTAAGAAATTGTTTTTTTAAATATATGGATTTATCTAAAAATATAAGAAATAGATATTTAGGGTATTTTAAAAAAATAAAAGAGAAAAGAAGAGTTATCTTCTCTTCTTTTTAATAATTTTTTTCTTAACTGGTGCTTTCTTCTTAACTATTTTTTTCTTAACTGGTTTTTTCTTAACTGGTGCTTTTTTCTTAACTATTTTCTTCTTAACTATTTTCTTCTTAACTATTTTTTTCTTAACTATTTTCTTCTTAACTATTTTTTTCTTAACTGGTGCTTTCTTCTTAACTATTTTCTTTTTAACAATCTTTCTTTTTTTTACAACCATAAGTTTTCTTTCCTCCATCCTTTTTCTGCCATGCAGAATAACAAAATTATATATAATTAGTGTAAATATAAACATTTATAAATGTTATACATTTACAAATTTTATAAAAAATCCAAGAAATAATGTAATGTCCAACAGTTTGTGATAACTTACAAACCCTAAAGTAAGAAAGAATAAGGATTAAGAGTCAAATAAAAATAATAGAGCATAAAAATTACTGAAGTTTCTTAAAAACAGAACTTTAAAAAAATCAATTAAAACTAGTTTTGAATAAAAAAAAGTAAATGTCCAAGAAATAATGAAAAAGAAAAAAAAATAAAAATCATAGAAATTAATCTATGAAATATTCAGCTGGCTTTGGTTCTGGATCCATACCTTTTCTTTTTCTAATGTCAGTTATTATGTCTTTCATTAGACTCTTAGGTAATACTTCATAACCAGAATACTCAGCAGTCCAAACAGCTCTACCTTGTGTTTCTCCTCTCATTACTTGTGAGAAACCAATCATAGACTTAACAGGAATCTTACTTATAAAAATACTTGAGTCTCCTTCTGTCTTAATATCTTCAATTTGTGCTCTTCTTGCAGATAAAACTTTAGAAACTGCACCCATATAGTCCTGAGGTACTGAAATTGTTAATTGTTGTTTAGGCTCTAGTAATTGATAATCACCAGCTAACACACCAGCATAGATTGCTCTTGTCATTGCAGGTAACACTTGAGCTGGTCCTCTATGGATAGCATCTTCGTGAAGAGTAACATCATTTAGATTTACAATAATTCCAGAAACTTTTTCTTTAGCAACTGGTCCTTCATTTGTAGCATCCATAAATGCTTCAATTATTAGTTCTCTAACTTCATTTAATGCTTGAATACCTTTTGTATTGTTAATTAAAACACAATGGTTGTTTAAAGCCCAAATATTCTTAGACTCATCATTTGAGAAACCAGCTTCTTGTAGTTTCTTAATTAACTCTAAGTCCTTATTAGGTCTTATCTTTCCAGTATGTTTTATTTTCTTAATATGTTCTAGCATCTCAGCATCAATTGGTTCAACTTGTGTTTTAAACTTATTATGTTTATTTGGTGATTTACCTTCAATTTTTGGAGATTCTTTAGTAGTAGTTTCATAGTAAACAACAATTGGTGGTGAAACTGTAATTGGTATATTATTATCTTCTTCTATCTTATATTGAGTGATCTCTAAGTGTAGTTCACCCATACCTGATAATAGGTGTTCACCAGTGTCTTGGTTCAGTTCTGCTTTGATGTTAGGATCTTCCTTTGTAATATTATGAATTGTTTGTATTAGTTTAGGTAAATCTTTTGAGTTCTTAGCTTCAACTGAAACAGTCATAACTGGTTCAACATCTGTCATGAAATCTTCAAATGGTACTATTTCTTTACTTGAAATTGTTTGTCCTGAATAAACTTCTTTTAAACCAATAATTGCAGCAATATTTCCTGCCTTTACTTCATCTAAAAGTACTTTCTCAGGTCCTAAGTAAATACCAACCTGTTGTACCTTAGCTGTTCTCTCTGTTCCTAGAACTTTTAGTTCCATTCCTTTCTTAATAGATCCAGCATAAATTCTACCAGATGCAATATCTCCTGCGTGTTTATCTAAAACAACATCAGTTACCATCATAGCAACATTTTCTGATTCAGCATCACATGCTAGCATTGCTTTTCCTTCTGGTGTTTCATGGTCACCTTTCCAAATAACTGGAATTCTGTATTTTTGTGATTGCATTGGGTTTGGTAGGTGTTTAGAAACCATTCCTAGAAATACTTCAGAAATTGGTATCTTATCAGCCAGTTCTTTTTGTTTTTCATTTTCTGCTAGTTCAATAATATCTTTAAAAGTTACTTCATATTTTTTCATAGCAGGTACTGACAATGCCCAATTATGGAATCCAGTTCCGAAACAAACAGAACCATCAGCAATACTTACTTGCCAATCTTTTCTAAATTCTTCTGGTGCATTTTTTACAATTAGATTATTAATATCCATTACTACTTTTACAAACTTTTGTTGCATATCCTCTGGTGTTACATGCATTTCTGTTATTAATCTATCAACTTTATTAATAAATAATACTGGTTTTACTCTTTCTCTTAGAGCTTGTCTTAATACTGTTTCTGTTTGTGGCATTACACCTTCAACTGCATCAACAACTAGCACAGCACCATCAACAGCTCTCATTGCTCTGATTACATCTCCTGTGAAGTCAACATGCCCAGGAGTGTCAATAATATTAATTAAATATTTTTCTCCATCAATATCACATGGTACAGAAACATTTGCTGAGTTAATAGTAATTCCTCTTTCTTGTTCTAAAATATATGAGTCCATGAAAACTTGTTCACCAGCTAGGTCTTTTGATATTAAGCCAGCTGTAGCAACTAGGTTATCTGTTAAGGTAGACTTACCATGATCAATATGTGCAATGATTGCAATATTTCTAATATTTTTTTGATTTGCCATTAGTTTTTCTGCAAGTTCTGCAACTTGTTCTTTTCTTCCCATTTATTCACCTTTGATATTTACATATCTATTTTTTTGTAATTTAATTATTTATGTATAAACATAAAGAATACCCTTATTTTATTTAAAAATAGGTTAAGTATTACTATATAATATAAGTAGAGATTTATTTAAATAGGTTTTCATTTATTCTTATATTATTTGATAAACTTATTTTCTAATCTAATATCTAAATACATAGGTATTGTGCCTTTAATTCTTTTCTTAAGTATCTTAAAATTTAGTTTTTTATAAAAATGAATTGGATCTTTTTTAAAATTTTTATTTTTCTTAGCATCTAATATAATAAATCTACAACCACATTTTTTATCACAAATTTGTTTTCCAACAGTATATGCTAACATTAACATTATTGTCCCAATTCCTTTTCTTAAATATCTATCATCTACTGCTAAACGACCTACTTTTATTGCAGGCAATGTCTTATAATGTATGTTTTTATTTTTAAAAAAAGTAATTAAATTATCATCCAATCTTAATGCATCATTTAACAAAGTAATATATCCAGCTAATTTATTTTTATTTAAAAAAAGATAAGTTCTAGAAACTCCAGCAATTTGATTTATAATTGCATCTTCAACTAAGAATTTTTCCAGTTCTTTTTCATAACTGATAAAATTAGAAATTAATTCTTTATCATCTTCAGATATAGATCTATAGCTTATATCTTTTAAATTAACTTTTATGCTCATAATTGCTTAAGAAAAAAATCCTTATGTTTCTCTGCTTCTCTAATAAATTCTATTCTTCCTTTTGAAGGGTTTTTTATTTCTTTAAGCCATCCTCTAATAAATTTTTCTGCATCCTTTCCTCTTAAAGTAGGGGTTGCTCTTATTGGTTTTGCCATAATTTATCACATTTCCAAAGATTTAATAGTTATTTGGGATTTTCTAATAACTTAACTATATATATAATACATCTTAACTTATATATTCTTTTCGGGATACAACAATTTTGACTTCATAAATTAAGTATCCTTAAACCCTAAATAGATAACATTACATTAACTCTAATCTCAACTAAGGCACCTTTTGCTGCTAATGGTAACTCTTTAACTGCAAATGCTGCTCTACAAGTAAATGGCATACCTGATTCTTCATATGCCTGATTAACTAATGGGAAGTCACCCATATTATCTAAAAGAACTAATGTGCTAGTTACATAATTAAGTGCTTGTTTTTTATCTAATGTAATATTATAGTGTTTTGCAGCACAAACTATTGCATCTGATAGATTATTAAAAATTACTAGTGTTTGTTCTTTACAATCTCCAGATACAAAATTTCCATTTTCATCTAATGAAAGTAATCCAGATATTTCTAATTCATAAGTATCATTTGATATTTTTTTTGATACTATATGTTTGTATGCTCCAATTGCTGGTGCTAAACAAGATACATTAAATCTTTCAATTAATCCATTGTTTACTGTTTCTAAATCTTTTACTTCACTCATGTTTTATTTCTCCTTTAATATTTTAATGATTCCATTATTAGCATCATGGCCAATAAAGGTAAATTAAGATATCAAAATTTCATTTAATTTCTTAGTAACATCAAACTTCTTCTCTCTAAAGTTTAAAAATACTTTAACACCACTTTTTGTTTTATCAAAATAAAAATCAACACTTTCTCTTGGTTTAACAAAATTTGCATATTTTATAAGTTTCTCACCAGTTAATCTTTGAAACACAGAACTTATCATCATATCAGAACTTAAATTTTCAATATGTAGCTCAGGAAGATCTTCTAGTTTACCTAACTTTCCTTTTGCTTTAAGATCAATAAATCTTACAATATGAGCAATTCTATCCTTAATTATTAAATCTGCAACATAATCAGGAGATCTCATCCAGGCCTTTGGTATTTTTCCATCTAACCAATGTTGAAGGAATTTAGTTCCATTTTTTCCAAGACTTTCAAAATATTCATCAATTTTTTTAAAATTTAAGAAAACACCTCTTGTTCTTTTTTTATCAGTTCTACCTGAAAGACTTTTTCTAATTGATTGTTTTCCTGTTGCAACCTTACCGCCAGCTTTTTTAAATCCTTTATTTATTGCAGATAGTGTGTCAATACATCTATCTGCCATACTAGAATATCCTTTCAGAACTGAACCTGATGGTAAATTTCTACCTAATTCTCTTGATTTTCTTAATCCATGCTCAGTAGCTTGACCAGCTACTTTTCCTTTTTTTTTATTTGTATGTCTTCTAAGACTATAAGTAAGTATTTTACCCATTAATATCACCATTTAATTATATTTAATATTTCATTCACTACTTCATCAATATTTTCATTTTTAATAAATATTTCATTATCAACTTTTAAATTATTTATATCTTTATTTAAATTAATTAAATCTTCTTTTGTATTTTTTATTTTTCTATCTGTTCTATTTTTTTCTACAAGTAATAATTTATTAATATCTCTTTCAATTCTAAACCAATAAACTATAGACTTTTTATTATTTATAAAATTAATTATTAAATCAAATAGTTTTTTATCACAAAAAAGTTCTTCAATTACAACAATTTGTTCACCTTTCTCATAAAAATCATTTAACTTTTCTATTGTTTTATCATATGAATAAGCAAGTACAGTTTCAAAATTAACATCTTTAGATTGGTTCATTAACTCTGTTTTATATTTATCTATAGAAATAATTTTAATATTTGATACTTTTTTCTGTAATTTATCACATATTATTGTTTTACCACAACATGGTAGGCCTCTAATAATAACTAATTTCATATATTTTACTCTTTTTTAACCTTAACTTTCCCTTTCAAAGTAGTTATTGGTCTACTCTGAGTAATATAAATCTTATTCTTCTCAATAGCCCATTCAATATCTACAGGAAAACCATAGTGGCTTTCTATCTTCTGAATTAAACTTGAAAGTTCTAATATCTGCTTCTTAGAAAGAACTTGTGACTTAGATTGAGCTTTTGTTAATTCTTTCCACTTAATTCCTTTTCTTAGACATCTATAAAGTGCTTTAGATTGTTCATTTACATTTATGTCCAAGATATTCTGTGGTTTCTTAGATACAACATAGCTATCTGGAGTGATTGACCCAGACACAATTGCTTCTCCTAACCCATATCCAGCTTCAATAATCAATTGATTATAGTCTTCAGTTACTGGATGTACAGAGAATGCAATTCCTGATTTTTCTGAGTCTACCATCTTTTGAATAACAACAGCTACTGATATGTGTGTGTTATGTAGCTTTTTCTCAAATCTATAAAAAATTGCTCTAGAAGTAAATAAGGATGCCCAACATTTTTGTACATTATTAAGTAATCTCTTTTCAGTAGTATTAAGATAAGTATTTAATTGTCCAGCCCATGCTGCACTTGCTGAGTCTTCTGAGGTAGCTGATGATCTTACAGCTACAAATTTAGTTTTTAATTTTTTAAAAGAAGATAATATTTCTTTTGAAAGATCTTTTGGCATTGGTTTTAAAAGAATAAATGCTTGTATTTCTTCAGATGCTTTTTCTACAGTATGTATTTTTTTAATATCTACTTTTTTAAGTATTGAGTTGATTTTAATATTTAGATCTGTTTCTTCTAAGAATCTATCAAAAGCTGAGGATAGAACAACATAACCATTAGGAACTTGTATTCCTAAAGAGTACATTTCTCCTAAGGAAGCTCCTTTTCCACCTGCTTCTTTAACTGAGTTTTTATTAAGATCTTTAAAGAATTTAATAAACATAGTATATTTAGGTGAAATTTACTTTAAAAAGCTATTTATTTCTATTTACCATTAACTTTATTTTTAATAGTATTTAGATAATGCTTATAGTCCAACAGTTTACTTTTTGGTCTAAGATACACAGATTTTCTATTAATTGAATCAATTACATCTTTATTACTTAATACACTATCTAAAGATACACCCATTTTTTCAAGATCAGAAAGAACCCTTTCTGTTTTTTTAAGTTTAATATATACTAAAAAAGGAGAAATATATAACATTCCAGGAAACCACATAAAAAAAGGGCCTTCTTTTAAATTAATATTTTTAATCACTTTATTATAAAATTTACTGGATTTTGGAAATTCTTTACTAATTTTATTAAATGATCTATCTTTTAATGCAATAAAGATCTTTTTATATATTTTTAATTTTGTTTGTTTTTTTGAAACAACTTTTGTTTTTTTAGTATTTTTAAATTTTAACATATTATTTATCACTTCAACACATATATGTTATAATGTATCGCCTCAGTATACTCTCCTTCCTTAACATCTTTAAAAGAAACACAATTTTTATAAGTTGAACTTTCAAAATGTTTCAGAATATCACTAGATATTATAGAAAGATACTCAAACATAGAATGCAAATCTGATATTTTTTTATAGTTATTTGCCGCATCATTTAATTTTATTTGATTACTTAATGTGTTCACTAATTCAGATACAAACTTAGTACCTTGTATTTTTACTAATTTATTATTTTTCTTAATATTTAATTCATAAAAAATATTTGCAAACGCATGAAGATATTTTGCTTGATATTTAGGTGGTCTTGTTTTTATGAAAGCAGTAATTAAATTTAATGCATCTCTAGGAAATTTAATACTATATATCTTTTTAGATCTATTTTTCATATTTTGTCTTTCTACCCCAGATAAATTAGCATACCTTTTTGCTAATAAATTATCAGAAACATAAGGGTTTGTAAATAAATTATAAATACTAGTAAATATTACTTTTCTAGAGTCTTTTTTATTTAGTTCTTTATAAAATAAATTACGCATTCTAAATTCTTTAGTATTAAACTCCCTAAATAAAAGATTTAAATTATTAACAGCTTTGACATAACCTTCATCTTTAAATTTAGCACTTACTTTTTTCTTTAAACCAGTTCTTTCTTTAACTTTATTTACAATTAATTTAAATTTCTTCATATTACAACCATATTTAATATACAAATAACAATAAAGAACAAAACATTTATAAAAGAAATAGAAAAAAGGTTCCTTAGAACCATAAAATTAAACCACAATTGGGTGGTAAGCTGACCAAAACCAGCTTATCTTGAACCATGTGCAATTCTTTCAATTTCATCTCTTCTTTTAACACCATAACTCTTTTGATCATTCTTAGAAGCTGCAATTAGTTCTTCAGCCAATGCAGTATGAATGTCTTTTCTGGTCTTAAAAGTTGCTTTAAAAGAAGCTAGTGCTAGATTCTTAAGTGCTTCATCTAGTCTAAGAACAGGTGCAATATCAACTGCTTGATTATAGGTGATACCACCTCTTTGTAGTCTAATAATATCCTCTCTAGGTGCACTATTTTCAATAGCTTGAACAAGAACTTGTATTGGGTTCTCTTTTGTAACCTTATTTATATCATCAAATGCTTTATCTACAGATTTTAGCACAAGTTCTTTCTTACCACAGGAGTACTTTCCTCTAATAAACTTACCAGAAAGTTTCTTTTTACCTTGTCCAGATCTCATCATCTTATTAGCTAGTCTTTCAACAACACTAACCTTAGATTTCTCTAGAGGTGTACTTTTAGCTACTCCAAAAGTATGTGGTACTTCTTTTTCTTTAAAATTTATGTATTTAGAAATTCCTAAATCTTTACAAACTAAATCATTAGTTGTCCATTTTCCGAAAACCATCATATTTAATCACTTTAATTATCTTTTAACCTTCTCTTTCTTTCCTGTTCTTAGCATTTCTAGGGATTGGTTATTTACTTTAATAACTTTGTATTTTACGCCCCATAGATCACCAACAGGTCCACCTTTTCTACCACCAATTCCTTCAACAGTTACTTGGTCGTGGATTTCTATAAATTTAATTGCTTTATCTTTAGGTGCTAGTGCAGTAAGTTCTTTACCATTTTTAATTAATTTAACTCTTACACACTTTCTAATACCTGAGTTTGGCTGTCTAGCTGTGATACCTTTCTTTTCAAGAACAATACCTTTAGCTTGAGGTGCACCCTCTAATAATCCTTTCTTAGCTTTAACTTTAATACTTCTTTTTGCTCTTGGATCTTTTTTATTCCATTTTTTTCTATCTTTTAAATTTTTCTTAGCTGCGAATTCTCCATTTGCCATATTACTCACCTTTAAATATTATTTTTTAAATATCATACTATATTTCTTTTTTAAATTTTCTATTGCTTTTAGGTATTCTTTATCTAACTTTTCAAGTTCTATTTTAAAAACAACTGGATTTTCTTCATAAGCTTCTTTTAGACTCAATATTTTTGTTTTAAAACTTTGTTGAAAATTAATTATTTCTTTATCAATATCTGTAAATAAGTTTCTTAAATTATTAAATTCATCTAAATGTTTCTTATTTAACTCTTCAAGTTTTTCTTTAATTAATAACTCACTTTTCTTTTCTTTTTTAAATTTCTTTTTTAAATATTCAATTTCTTTTTTAAATTTGATTTTTAATTTTTCTACATATCCACTTGCCTTTACAAGTTTGATATCTTTACCTGATACATTTTTTAAATATTCAATCTCTTTTTTAAATTTAATTTTTAATTTTTCTACATATCCACTTGCCTTTACAAGTTTGATATTTTTAACTGATATGTTTTTTAATTTATAATCGACATATGGATATGAAATTTCTATATATCTTTTATTTATCTTATCAAGATAACCATTATATAATATATCCACTTTTTTTCGCAATATTGGTCTATTAAATCTTCTTTTTGATTTAGGCATAAATTATTTACCATTTCTATATTCTTTAACAACACATATTATTTAGTTAATTTCATTTTTTCTTCTTCTTTTTACTTTTTTTATGTTTTTCTACACACCCTTTCACATATTCCTTAGCTACAAGCTCTATTGGTTTTCCTGTTCTGTTTGCATCTTCAAAAATTTTATTAAAAATATATTCTGCTTGTTCAGTAGAAAAATCCCTTATACCAAATGATTCTAATGTTATTTGTGCCTTAGTTTTATTTTTATTTTTAAAATGTTTATCTTTTTTAAATTTTTTAGGCATAGTTGTCATTCCTAATTTTCAAACTATTTCTTAAACTTTTTCTTACTATTCTTCAATGCTTCAATTACTGCATTTAATTTGTTTTCATTTTCTTGTTTTTTTGTTTTAATTGCCTCTCTTTTTGCTGCATCAAAAACAGTGGTATGTATTCTATCTTTACGAGCTTTACTAAGACCTCTAGACATTCAATATCACTTTCTTATTTGCTTAAGATATGCTTGTAACTTTTCAGGATTATCTTTTGCAAGTTTATTCAACATACTTACAATATTTCTATTCCCTGCCTTTTCTGCCTTTTTAATAGCAGTACTAATTTCTGCTTTCAATCTTTGATTATCTTTTTTAACTTGTTTAGATACTTTAGGCATCCAACATCATCTCTTCTTAATCTTCAAGATTCCTTTTAAAGCCTCATCTTCTATTAATGGTATTTCTTCTTCTTCCTTCTGTTTTAGTTCTTTAAGTTTCTTAGCTTTAACTTTTTCTGCCTTTTTATCTTCTTTTTTTGCTTTCTTCTCAGCTTTTACTTTAATTTTTGCATTTTCTTTAGCTACAACCACATCTTTAGATTCAATTACCTTAATAATTGTTGATTGTCCAAATTCATTAACAATTAATGCAGAAACACTAAATGGTTTTCCACAAACTGAACCTAGTTCAAATCCATTTTCTGGATATTCAATTACATTTACTTTTAATAGTTTTGAATAATGTTCTATTTGTTTTTTAATTGTATTCCTAATTGTAGAACTAACTATAATTAGTTTAGGTTCTCCAACTAAACAATCTTTAATTGTTTCTCTAGTTCCATAGATAACTTTCCCTGTATCTACTGCACTTCTTAATTGTGTATTAAATTTACTCCAGTCCATATTTATTCACTTGTTTAATTTTAATTTATTCCAGTTACTTATATATTATATTGTTCAAGAACATTTATAAAAAGAATTATTTCTTTTCTGCTACCTGTTCTTGCTTTTTAATCATTTTTTTAAGGTTTTTAGGATCCAATGTTAGCTTAACAGTTCCTGTTCCTGCTGAGATTGGTTGACCAACTATTAAATTCTCAGTAATTCCTGAAAGATTCTCAGTCTCACCAATAAATGCAGCATTTAATATATGCTTCACAGTTTCTTCAAATGCAGCTCTAGCAAATGGACTTGTTTTCTCACCAGTAATTCCAGTTCTAACAATACCCTTAACTCTACCACCAAAACACATAAGATCTGCTAAGATATAAATATGTCTTTTATTAATACTAATTCCATTATTTTCAAATGTAAAAGTTAATTCATTTACAATTGCTTGTCTTGCTGCTTCAATTCCAAGCACTTTATGAGTTTCAATAATATCATTTGTAATTATTCTATCTGTGTCAATTTCTTCAATTTTAAGAATTTCTGATAGATTAGTTCCCTTAGTAATTATTATTTTTTCTCCATTTATTTCATTTACTACCATTTTTTCAATATGTTTAACACCAAATAATGGTATTTTTAACCATTTAATAATTGCTTTTCTAATTGCATATAATGATGTATCCTTATCAAAACTAAAATTTATTCCATTTTTATTAGGTGTAAATCTTTTAGATACATATGTATCATCTATTTTATCATAAATTAATGTCATTATTTCTTCTTTATCTGCTTCAACTTCTTCTAGTTTATTATGGTCTAGTATGAAAGATACTGTTCTATTTTCAAAGTCCTCTTCAAAATTACCCATATCAGTAACTTTAACATCTATTAGACCATGTGCAAATTTCATTAGTTTTCTATCAGATGAGAATACACCTTTTTTTAAATAAATTCTCATTGAAGGAAATTTAGCTGTTAATCTACCATCTACAATTTCAATAACCCTTTGGATTCCTTGTCCAACAGACACTTCCAATGAACCAGCATAGTGTTTAGTTCTAAGAGTTAGCTGTGTACCAGGCTCACCAATTGATTGAGCAGCAATTAAACCAATTGCATCACCAGGAGTTACTAGTGCTTTATTATATCTTTTAGTAACTATATCAATTAGTTTCTTCTTTTTTGCATCACTAAATGCTTTTTTCTTAGAATAATTTTTTACTCTTTCCAAAACTATATTTGGTAATTCTCTCATACTCTTCACATTTTTTTAAGTTTTATATTATCTTTGCGTGTCAACTGAGCAAAACCAGTTGTTGCGCGTTAACCGAGCGTAACCAGTTATTGCGTGTCAACTGAGCGTAACCAGTTGTTATTCATGGAAGAAATTAATATTCTTCCCAAGATATGCTTTTTCAGGTGATAAACCATCATCACCATACAGGAACTGTATTAGTTGTCCATCAGCAGTCTCAACTCTAAGATCATCATTCACTACAAGATCTTTCAAAGCATTTGAAAGTCTTCTGTAAAGATAACCAGATACTTTTGTAGCAACACCTGTATCAATCTCACCTTGTCTTCCACCAATTGAGTGAATAAAATATTCTTTAGGCGACATACCATTAAAGAAACAATTTTTTACAAATCCATAATCAACCAATGCTTCTGTTCCTTTAATATTTGAACTTAGGAATCTACTTGAGAATCCTGCTTTAGGTCTACCAGATCTAACAGTTACTAGACCCCATAACCCAACAATATTCACTACATTTGTTACTTTTCCTCTTGAACCACCAACACATGAAAGCATTGTGGTATTATTATTAGAAACTTTTGAATCATCATACATTTCTCTGAATTTAATATCTAGTAATTTCCTTGAAATTTCATCTTTTGTGTTACCAGCTGCATTAATCATTTCTAGTTCAAATGTTTCTGATAGATTCTTACCTGAGATTAAAGGTAGGGTTTTATTTTCATATTTCTTAATAATTCCATTTGTGGTTGCTATTAACTTTTTTACTTTTATATCAATTTCAGTTTGTAGTACTTCAGGTGTTTTATATTCATCTAAAGCAATTGTAAGTCCCTTTTTACCTAGGGTATAGAATGCTAACTTACATAGTTTATAATAAAAATCAATAACTACATCTTTAGGATAGTGTCTAACTAGAACATCTATTAGGTTCTTAGGTTTAGTTATTTTTTCATCAAAAACACCAGATATAAGTTTACCTTTTTCTATTTTTAAATAACAATCATATTTATCAACATCTCTTTTAGTTACTTTTCCTTTTAGTTGTTTAATTACTGTGTACATTTTGTTATTATACTCAATATTTAGATCAGATGGTAATATTTGACTAACTATTAATTTACCAGAATACATACCTCTTCCTTTGTCTGCTGGTGGTAGCTCAGTAATTCCAATTGAATAAAGCATATCCATTGCTTCCTTCTTTGTAAACTCAGTTGAGTTTCTTGTTAATAAATAGGCCCCAGCAATAATATCCTCTCCAGGCACAATTAATGGCTTACCATCTCTCATTGATAGAATATGTTGGTTTACCATCATTAGATTTCTAATCTCAGCAATTGATGCTTCGCTTTGTGGTGCGTGAATTTGCATTTCATCACCATCATAGTCTGCATTATAAGGTGCTGTGGCAATTGGGTTTAGTCTAAATGTTTTTCCTGGAAGCACTTTAATTTTATGCCCCATGATTGATACTCTATGAAGAGTTGGTTGTCTATTAAATATTACAATATCTCCATCATGTAATTTTCTTTTAATTATCATTCCTTCTTCTAGGGTGTCCAAGATATCCTGTTTGCTTTCAACAGTTATTAATTTTCTTCTTCCTGTTTTTGTAATAATATAATTAACTCTATCTTTTTCAATATACTCTTTAATTTTAGGTAAATTCCATGAGGTAATTTTCTCAGGAACTGTTAGTATATCAGCAACTTCTTGAGGCACACCAAGTTCATCAGCATACACCTCAGTTGATGGTGTGATTGTAGATCTTGATGCTGAATTTACTCTTTTACCAATAAGATTATATCTAAATCTACCTTTCTTTCCTTTTAGTCTTTGAGCTAATGTGTTTAGTGCTCTACCTGACCTATGTTTAGCAGGTGGCACACCAGCTGTGTTATTATCAAAATAAGTAGTAACATTAAACTGTAGTAAATCCCATAGATCCTCAACAATAATTTGAGGAGCACCAGCATTAATGTTTTCTTGAAGTCTATTATTAATTCTTACAATATTTAATAGCATATGAGTTAAGTCACTCTCAGCAGTAATTACATTTTCTAAGGATAATGATGGTCTAACTGATACTGGTGGTACTGGTAGTGTACTTAATATAAACCACTGTGGTTTTAGTCTATCTGAGTATCCATATAAAAAAAGATCTTTCTCTGGAATTTTAACTAACCAATCTAGTATTTCTGATGGGTAAAGTCTTTCTCCATTCACAAAGAAGTTAGTTGGCTTATCTAATACAACTTTAGCTATTTCTGCTTCACAATGTGGGCATTTTTTTAAAGTCTTTGCAACCGTATTAATTTCTTTAGCAACTCTGTCTGGGTTAGTAGCATTTGTAACCATGTACTGTATATCTTCCTCAGTTGCAAGAACTCTACCACACTCTTTACAAGTAGTTTGTAGAATTGCAAATACTTTATCTGAAAATTTAGGATGCATAACAGGTCTAACTAGCTCAATATCCCCAAAGTGCCCAGGACAATCTCTCATGTTATGTCCACATGTCTTACATCTAAGTCCAGGAGAAATCACACCAAGATGAAGATCCATTACCCCTCTTTCAATAGGATAACCATCCTTATCATATGTCTCTGCTCTTGTAATTCCAACAGCTGACATCTTTCTAATTTGTTCAGGACTTAGTACTCCAAATTCAATTGATTTAATTTTCTTTGTATTCATAATTCTCAGACCTTATAATTATTTAATCTATTTTATCCCCAATATTTAGTTTAGGTAGTACACAAAGTGCTTTTAGTTCATCAAGTAATAACTTGAAACCATAACTTATCTTCACTTTATCTATGTTACCACCACTACAGATTGGACAGTATTTTCTATTTCTAATTTTATCATTTACTGCTAAAACACCACATTCATTACATACATAAACATATAACTCATCAGCATCATCCATTAGCTTCTCATGAAGCAACATTGCAGCACCATGACCAACAAGAGCATCTGATTCCATCTCACCAAATCTAAGACCACCACCTTTTTCTTTACCTTCAGTTGGTTGTCTAGTTAGTAATTGTATTGATCCTATGTCTCTAGCCTGTATCTTATTAGTTACTAAGTGATATAGTCTTTTGAAAGAGATTGGTCCTACAAAGATTGGCATTTCAATCTTCTCACCAGTTACTCCATTATAAAATGTTTCTTTTCCATCTTCTCTGAAACCATATTCTTTAAGCATTTCAAAAATGCCATCCTTATCAGAATAGAATGCAGTACCATCAATCTCTTTACCAGAAAGCGCACCTGCTTTTGCAGCAATTGTCTCAAACATATGACCAATTGTCATTCTTGATGGAATTGAGTGTGGGTTTAGTATAAAATCTGGTTTCATTCCGCTCTCTGAGAATGGTAAATCAGCCTCATTAATAACAGCACCAACAACACCTTTCTGTCCGTGATGTGATGAGAATTTATCACCAACTTGTGGTATCATCTCTGTTCTTACTTTAACTTTACATAATCTAATTCCACCTAATGTTTGTGAAAGCATAACTTTGTCAACACAACCTTTTAGGTGCTTTCTAGAGGTTACTGATGATTCTCTTCTATCCTCAGAAACAACACCAAACTCAGAAATTTCTTCAACAAATCTAGGAGGTGAAGTCATACCTATAACAATTCCGCCTTCTCTAACATATGATTCAATATTTGCAATTCCATCCATACCTAGATTAGAATATGCATCATCTCCTCTGAAACCAAGTGTTTTTTCCTCAGGAACCACAAACTCATCTGCTTGTCCTGATGGATATCTATTTTCTTGTGCTGAGTAGGTTCTATAATATGATGATCTACCTAGTCCTCTTTCAACAGCACCCTTATTAAGTATTAATGCATCTAGCATATTAAACCCATTATAGGGCATGATTGCTACAACTGCATTCTGTATCATTGGTCTTTTATCAATATTAAATAGTTTTTCTGTTCTGGTTGTAACCAATGGTTTTTGTGGGTAGTAAAGAATATTCATTTCAGTATCAAATCTATTTCTATAATTAACAGATGGTAAACCAACTGCTTGCTTAAAAATCTTAGCACCAAAAATTGCTTTTCCTGCCATGTTATGCTGAGCAAAAGGTATCATTGATGTAATAATACTAAAAATTGCAGTTCCTGAAATCTCTAAGTGTGTGTGTTCAGGAGTTATTTCTTCTTCATTAATTGCAACCAATGCATTTTCTTCTTCTTCAGCATCCAGGTACTCAATAATTCCCTGTTTAAGTAGATCAGGCCAGGTTAGTTTTTTGTTTTTTACATCCTCAACCATTTCTTTAGTTAGTTTAGACTTACTATTCTCAACAACAATAACTGGTCTTTGTAGTCTACCACTATCTGTACTAATATACATCTCATTAGTATTATCATTATATGCAATATTAATCTGATCATCAATTTCTGCTTTTCTTCTTCTATTAATAAGATCGTTTCTTAGTTTTTCTGGTGCATTATGAAAACCTACTAAACTTCCATTTACATAAACTTTACATTTATTTATAGCCATGTTTATTCGCCTACTTCTAATTTTTATAAAAAATTATTTAACTTTAATATCCTCAATGTCTAGATTTTTAATTATTTCACTAGTACGAACATCTGTTGTTACTCTTGCAATTAATGCTAGGTTCTTAGACAAACCACAATTTGGTCCATCTGGTGTTTCAACTGGGCAAAGTCTACCCCAATGAGTACCATGTACATCTCTTGCTTCATATAGTTCTCTTTGTGAATCAAGTGTGGATTTTACTTTTCTCATATTTGTTAATGGAGCCACATAATTTACTCTATCTAAGAATGCACACACACCAGTTATCTGTCCAACCCAGGTACCAGTGCTTACTGCAAATCTAATTCTTTCTGAGATTGCATCTGGTCTAATAACTGTTGTAATATTTAGTTTTCTGTGTCTAGAAATTGTTCTATCTATTTGGAACTTTAGATCATTTACAAAATGCTTAAATGAATATCTAAATAGATGTTCCATTAGTTTACCAGCCATTTCTAGTCTTTTATTAGAATAGTGATCCTTATCAGCATCTGGTCTTAGGTTATATGCTTTTTCAATAATCTTAGTTGCCATTGTAATTAGATAGTATGCTTTTGCAAGTCTATCTTTTTTATCTTGACCAATGTGTGGTAATAAAAAAGAATCAATAACTTCTTGTGCTCTTCTAAGTCTATATGTTTGTGTTTGTGATGGTGCAACTGCTTTTCCAATTTTATCAAGAGCATCATTTACTGATGTTGATTCAATTTTATCTAGGTTAAGTAATATTTCGTTTTTAATAACTTTTTCATCAGAGAATAATTCAACAATATCTTTTTCTTTAGTAATTCCTAGTGCATTTAATAATTCAACTAATGCAAGTTTTCTAGGTGATGATGGAAAAGTAACATAAAGTAATCCTTCTAGGTTTCTTTCTATCTTAACCTTACCTTTGAAAGCTCCTTTTACTGATATAACTTGTGCTTTTACAACACCTGATGTCTCACTTAATAGAATTCTATCAAGTGCTAGTACTTCTTGAGTAATTAATGCTTTTTCAGAACCATTTACAATAAAGTAACCACCCATGTCCATTGAGTCTTCTCCAAGTTCCATTAATTCTTCATTAGGTAAACCATTTAGGTTACAGTATTTTGATTTTACTAGAATTGGAATTTCACCAACATATGTTCTTTTTTCATCAATTAGTACATCTTTTCTATATAGTCTAATATCTAGGTACATAGATCCAGCATATGTCATATTTCTTTGTCTTGCTTCCATTGGTGTTAATCTAACTTTAGCACTTCTATCTGCTTCAACAATTTCTGGTCTAGTAATTTCTACATTTTCTATTTTTATTTTCACATTATTATTACACTCAATATCTGAAGACTCTTCAATTATTTCTGGAATTTTTTCCTCAATAAATTGATCAAATGATTTTAGTCTTTGATATATTGGTCCTGCATAATCATAATAAGATTCAACTAATGCCCACTTATCCATATAAATCACATTTTATAAAAATTTAGTTTTCTGAAACTACTATTCTATAGTAGATTTGTTCACCAACTATAAAGTTGGCTCTTTTAATTTTAATAATATCTCCTACCTTTACCTCTAGATGTCTAATTCCTGGATCAGAGATAAATATATAAGGTAATTTTTCTGGTAGGATATTTTGTTCTGGTAATTTTTCAATTTCTTCTGGAGATAAAACAATATGTTCTGGTATGTACTTATGTTTAATTTCATCTTTTAGTCTTCTTTGTCTTCTGTTCTTTCTAATTTTTTTTTCTTTAGGTTCAGAACTAGCTTTTTTTATTTTAACTTTATTTTCTTTTTCAGAATTTACCTTACTTGTACTTTTCACCAAAATAAACACCCTTTAATATTAAATTATACAATTGCATACTGATGGCTAACATCAATTAGTTTGTAAATTTGCTCTTTTTTTGATATATCCACAAATAGATCACTTAAATATGTTCTTGAAAATAGTATTGCCATAGATAAATAGAGAGATGATAATAAGAGCATAAAGTATATAAGAAGGTAAAACTTTATAAATAGAATGGTTTTTTTCTCAGAAATTAAGTAAAAAAGCTTATAAATCAACACAATTATGTAGCAAACACCAATTTTAATCAAATAATGCTCTTGTTAATTGATAATACTCAATAATAACATTAAGATCTAATATACCTTCAACAACTGTAAGTCCACCAATTTCTCCATCAAAAGTTCTTAATTAATATTTTTTATAATTATAATATATAATTTATTTTTTAGTAAACACATATTTTATAAAAATAATACATTGGTAAGTTATTTAAATCTTACTAACTACATTTTATTACTAAAATGTAATATTTAAAGGTGAATTAAAAATGGAAAGAATACCAACAGGAGTATCAGGTTTTGATGAATTAATACAAGGAGGAATTCCAAAAGGCGCATCAGTTCTAGTATCTGGTGGTGCTGGTTCAGCAAAAACTATATTTGCAACTACATTTATTTATGAAGGTGCAAGGAAATTTGGAGATGCAGGCTTATTCGTAACAGTTGAGGGTAATCTAAAAAACATTGTTTGGAACATGGAGAACTTTGGATGGGATATTAAGTCATTAGAACAAAAGAACCTAATGAAAATATATAGAATGCATATTGATCCAAGAAAACCAATTGAACCACAGATTGATAAAGAACTAGATATTATTACTTCTATGGTAAAAGACATTGGTGCAACTAGACTTACAATAGACTCAACAACTGCTTTTGGTGCATGGATATCAGACCCAGGTAAACTAAGAAATTTATTATTTAGATTTTCTGATTATTTAAAAGATCTTAATTGTACCACCATGCTAACAGCTGAAACACAAGGTGGACCTCATGATTTTTCTGCTTTTGGTGTTGAGGAGTTTGTAGTTGATGGTATTTTTATGTTATACTTCATACCACCACACAGATCAGTATTTGTTAGAAAGCTAAGAGGAACTAAGCATTCTCAGAAAATACATCCTTGTTCAATTACTGAAAACGGATTAACTATAAATCCAAAGGACGAAGTAATGTGGAGTGCTATTAAACAATATTAGAACTGGTTTCGTTCTCATAAAAAATCTTTGATTTTTTAGGATCCTAAAAAACCATTTGGTTTTTTTTGAAGTTCACACGCAATAATTAGAACTGGTTTTTAAATCAGTTCATATCTTTTTCTTTTTTTTATAATAAGTGTTTATATTTTTTAAGAACTTGTTCATTAGTTAGATATTTTTTATCTTTTATTTTCATATCTATTTCAATTTTTTTAAATCTTTTAACCATTAGTTCATTTTCTTTAATTTCTAAATTTGTTTTCATAATTTCATCCTATACCTAACAGATTTTATAAAACTTATTTCTGAAGAGAATAAAGTCTTTTTACTTCTTCTTGAGAAGTAGTTTGATTGGCTGATTTATCAGTTCTAAACTTAACAAATCTAGGAAATCTTAATGCTAGTCCTTGATTTATTTTTTGATTATAACAAACTGTGTGAACTGAACTATCAGTAATATCATCATAATTAATTTCAACTACTATTTCTGGGTTAACATAGAAGTCTGCTTCTAGATTACTTACTAGATTATTAGGTTTAGTAGGTATTTTTAAAAATTCAAATCTATTAGCTAGTTCAATTAGTATTTCATCAGTTAAACCACTACCTAATTTAGCAATAGTATAGTATTTATTTGTGACTTCATCAAATATACCCATTAATAAAGCACCAACACCCTTATCAGATCTCTTACCTTGTCCATAAAAGGCACCAACTATTACTGCATCTATAGTATCAGTTGCACTATTATATGATTTTTTATATTTTATCCAATTAAAGCCTCTTGATCCTGCCTTATAGCTAGAATCTATATCTTTAGCAATTATGCCTTCTAGGCCTTCACCAAGTCTAGTTTTAAAGAACTTTTCTAGTTCTTCAACTAAATTAGTAATTAGTACTTCAGTTGGTTGAATAATTGGTGGTTGATTAAAGTATTTTTCAACTATTTTTCTTCTTTCTAGGTTACTAGTATTAACTAGTTCTTTATTATCAAAATAAAGAACATCAAATACTTTAATATGTAATGGTAGTTCTTTAGATTTCTCTGTAATATCATATTTTCTTTTTCTTTGCATTGTTATTTGGAAGTTATGATATTTCTTATTTTCTTGATCATATGCAATTGCTTCGCAATCAATAATAAAATCTTTTGGTATTTTTTTAATTTCATTTACAATATCTGGGAACATAGTTGTTATTTCTTCTTCATTTCTTGAGAATATTTTTATTGTATCTCCAAACTTATGTATCTGTTGTCTAAAGCCATCTATTTTTGAATCAATTATAAATTGTTTATTTTCTTTTCCAGATAGTCTTTCTTTAATTTCATTAAAGTCCTTAGCTCTTTCACATAAAGCTGACTTAATAGGCACAAATGGTAATATTTCTAGATCTTTTATTTCATTAATTCCTTTTTCTTTAACTTTCTTAGCTAACAATCCTAAATCTGATATCATATCAAATTTACTAGATAATATTTTTTTTCCTTCCTTTTGATCATAGGATGTATCTAAAAAAGAAAGAGCATCTACAATTGTTGAGTTAGAAAATCCTAATCTAAAAGATATTGGGAATCTAACTATATACTTAGCAGATATTTTATTGGAGTTAAATAAAATAGATTCAAATAATTTAATTTTCTTTTCAATAGTTCCTTTTCCATTTATTTCACTTATTTTGTCTAAAATAAAATAAACTTCTTGAAAAGATAGTTCTTTTGAGAATAAAGTGTTTTGTTTATTTTTAAGTTCTGATTGATCAATAACTAAACCTAAGTCACCTAATTTTGAATATTTATCTTTAACTGTGGATTCTGGTTGTCCAAGATATCGTGCAATTAAAGAAATTATTGTTGCTTGTCCAATATTTATTTCTTTTCCTTTGTAAACTGGTCCAATCTTACCTTGACAAAAATAAATTAAGTTCTGAATATCTTCAAGTGGTGTTTTTGAAAAAAGTTCATAAAGAATTTGTGCCATTTCTAGTCTACTACTAGTGTTATCTAGTCTTTCAAAATATTCAGTAACTTCACTAAATTTCATATAGATATAAGAAAGAAAAGGTTTAAAAGAAGAAATCTACCAAGGCTTACCTACATAAACCATTTCTTTAGCTTTTTTACCACAAACTATACAAACAGCATCTTCTTCTGGTTTATCTGAATAATCCATTCTTGTACCTAAAACCTCTGCACCTTTGGTATCTGCTTTTAGTTCTTCAGCACATGGCACTCCATCCATGTCTGTTGAACAGAATGGTAATCTTACCATTTTGTTTTCTTTAAGAACTTCTTTTAGATCATCATAGGTGTTTACTGTAATTATGCTTTCTTCAAAGAAATTATGTGCTTGTTCTTTTAGGTTACTAGTAAATTCTTCTTTTATTTTTTTAATTTCATCAAATAGGTCAGCAGAGTACACTTTTGATTTAGTGTTTAGATCTCTTCTAAATAAAGTAATTGTTCCTTCCAATAGATCTTTAGGACCAATATCTAATCTTAATGGTACACCTTTCATTTCATAGTAACTAAATCTTTCTTTAGGTGTTTTTTCTTTTTGATCATCAATTTTTACTTTATATCCAAGTTTATCTAGATCTTCAGCTATATCTAAACAAAGTTCTTCTATTTTCTCATTATTAGCATCACTAAAGTATAATGGTAGTATAATTATTTGGATTGGTGCTAGTTCAAATGGTATTCTTAAACCATTCTTATCACCATGCACACTAATCATTGCACCATAAAGTCTAGTTATTCCAGGACCAAAGCAAGTACCATATGCAATTTTTTCATCTTCGTCTTTAGTTTTGTATTTCACATCAAATGTTTTTGTAAAGTTCTGTGCTAGATTATGTGTTGTTACTAACTGAGCAACTTTACCATTTGGTAAGATAGTATCTGCTGCATAGGTGTTTAATGCACCTGGGAACTTATCCCATTGTGGTCTTTTCATAAATAGGAATGGAACTGCAAATTTATTATATACAATATCTTCGGTTATTTTCATATCTTCAAATATTTGTTCTTCTGCATTTTCTAGTGTTTCATAAATATTATGAGTTTCAAAGAAATAGAATTCTCTACCTCTAAAGAAAGGTTTTGTTGCTTTAGTATCATATCTAAAGATATTTGCTCTTTGGTATGTTTTCATTGGTAGATCTTTATAGCTTTGTAACCAATAATTAAACATATAATAGAAAACTGTTTCTGAGGTTGGTCTTAATGCATATCTTTGTTCAAAGTTTTCATTACCATGTTGTGTAACCCAGAATACTTCTGGTATAAATCCTTCAACATGTTCTGCTTCTTTTAGAAAGTTTTCTTCTGGTATTAGGGTAGGCATAATTACCTGTTGGTGTCCTGTTTCATTAAAAATATCTTCAAATGCTCTAAACATTAGGTTAATTGAATAAACAGACCAAGGTCTATATACAATTAATCCTTTAATGTTATATCTAATATCACAAAGCTCAGCTTTGAATATTATATCATTAAACCATTCATTGAAATCTTCAATTTTGTATTCTTCAGATACTGCCATATTTACTACCTTTTTATTTAATTATAAATTTCTATATATTATATGATTAGTAATCTATATAATATTTGTCTTTTATGTGTTTTCTTTTTTTTAGATAAACTTCATAAATAGAGTATAATTCTGTAAATTCTTCAAGAAGAAGTGGTTTTGCTTTAATAACACATTATTTTTTTAAATTATAATTAAAAACATATCCATCATTTCTTAATTCAAAAACTAATAAAGTTAATTGTTTTTTATAACCATCTAAAGCTAAACTAACTTTTCTTTGTGAAACAGCAACATCTTCATTATAATCTCTAATTTTTTGATAATCTGTATTTTCTGATTTAATATAATTCTCTAATGCATCTTTTTCTGAAACTAAATCTTTATGTGCTTCACCAAAATTATCTAAAAGACGATAAACTTCTGAAGTTATATTTTTAATTTCAGTTATATTTTTTTTGTATTTAAAAATATTATTTTTAATTATTTGCTTTTGATCAAAAATAGAAATGTGATTTATAAAAGCATCTTGCTTTTTATTATGAATTTCAATTATTTTTTTCAATCTAGCTTTTGCAACATTTCTAGTATCAATTTTGTTTTGTTTGTATTTTTGTTTTTGTAACTCCAAAGCCTTATTTAACTCAGCATTATGTTTTTTATTAAACAAACTAAATTGAATATCTTTTTTTATTCTAAGCATAATATATCATATTTAACTTTAAAGTGGGACTGCCCCGATTTGAACGGGGGTCGAAAGCTCCCAAAGCTCACATGCTAGACCAGGCTACACCACAGCCCCATTATTTTATTATATATTATATTAAATATAAGATACAATATGTTTATAAACAATATTTATAATCTTAATATAAATTTTGGAAATTCAAATTTGTTAGGCACTGTAATTTCTTCTAAGATATCACTATTTTTTGAATAATATTTAAGTTTATACTTATATAAAATCTGACTAGAGGCCTCATCAGAAAAAACAGATGGTAACTGATTATCTTCTAAAAAAGGTTCTACTTTTTCTTTAACAATATTATGTATACCTTTCTTACTTAAAAATTCATTAAATTTTTTTAGTTTTTCTTTATTTTCTGGTATAAATCCAAAATAACTTCCTATATTTGGGTATTTTGCAAAAATCCAGGTGTTAGTAGAAACTTCTTTAAATTTATTTTCTTTTGCAAAATCAATTATATTAAATATTAATTTTTTAAATTCACCTAGTGTTTTATTTATTGGTTCTTTTCCACATTCTAAACTATGAATATATATCTTTTTCTTTATTGGATTAATACCAACTTTTAGATAAAAATTATTAGTTTTAATATCTGCCCTATATTTAAATAAACTATTTCTTTTAATATTCTTTAAATCTATAAAATTAAATTTTCCAATCTTTTTAAATCTAAGAGTATTTATCATTTTCCTTACCATTATAATCAATTCCAATTAAATAAAAGCAATTTCTAACTCCATTCTACCCAGTATTTATTAAAATACTCAGTATATCTTTGTGCTAGATTAGAATCATTAACAAAAACTAATGACTCATCATTATTATCTGTACCATTTGCTGAAAGATTCATAGATCCAGTCATAACTATCTGGTTATCAAACACACATAGCTTATTATGCATACTATTTGGATTATTATCAGTAATCACAGGTACACCAATATCTTTTAGTCTCTCAAATTCTGAATATTCACTTATATTTCTTTTTTCTAATATAAATCTTCTATTTATGTTCTTAGTATCTAGAAGATCAGTTACCTCATCAGAGGTAAAACTAAAAAACATACAATCAACTGATAGTTTTGAACTATCCATATGTCTAAGAACATGATATAAACAATTATCCTCTGGACAGAAATAGTTTTCTAAGTTACCAACTTGTTTAATTTCAATTTCTGGGTTTAGTTCAAGACTAAACTGACCAGAAAAGAATAAATCTATCTTATTTGTATAAAGTTTAGCTAACTCTTTATCTTCAATTACTAGAACATTATTATTATTTTTATAATTTCCATTTAAGGTAAAATTCATTGATCCTAACCAAACTGTTTTATTATCAAAAACACAGAACTTATTATGCATATATGTATTTTCTGATGGATTTGTAATAACTGGTATGCTTGCTGATCTAATTGTTCCTAGTTTAGAGTATTGTTTAGAGGATCTATCATAATCTGATACAATTCTAACTTCTTTTTCTTGTTTATATGCATCAACCAATGAATCAGTAACAGCATCTAAAGTTATATCATAAACTGCACAGTCAATTGACTTTTTTGCTGAGTTAATTAGATTTATTAATTCTAACTCACAATTATCCTCTGGACAGAAGTATAGTTTTGTTGGTAGTTGTCTATCTGGGGAACCATAAATTATTTTATTTTTAACATTTGAGTATATGCTATTTGCATTATCTACAACAACTGCACTTAGATTAGCATCTTTAATACTAGATACATCTTCTTCTGATGGTGAGAGATAGGATAATGCAACTATAAATATTACAATAATTATTAAAATAATTGAAATTATTTTTATTAAGTTCATATCTACTCATTATTTAATATTTTTAACTATGATTTAATAGGTCTTACCTTGGAAGAGTTCTTTTCCTCCACCTTTTATGCTTTTACCTAGTTTTTTCTCAAGTTCTTTCTTTAATTCTTCAATTGTGATTTTTGAGTTTGGTGCTTTCCAAATAAACACATTCCCATTATTATTATAGATTGCTATTGATTTATCTTGTGATTTCTGAACAGTTTGTAGTTTTTTAAATATCTTTAGTATCTCAATACTATCTAGATTAAACTTAGCAATTACTTTCTTATCTGATGTATTAATTATTGATGTGCTTTCATATTCAGCAATTCTATGTCTTAATAGATCAATTTCTTTTTTTTGTGTTTTCCATTCTTTAAAGAAATTATTAATTGTTTTTGGTAGTTCAACTCTTGACACTGATAGGGTTTCTGCTGCTTGGTCTAATAGTTGTTCTTGTTCTTTAATATATTTTAGTGCAGATTTGTAGGTTGTAAAGAAAATTCTTTCAACACCGTCTTGAACTGATGCTCTTTTTATTATTTTAAATATACCTGGTTCTGATGTGTTTGATAGATGTAATCCAGCACATGCTTGAACATCTATTCCTGAAATTTCAATTATTCTTAAAGTATTTCCTGGTATTGCTCCTCCTTGATAAAGTCTAAATCCATATTTCTTTTCTGCTTTATCTTTAGGTAGTTCAAATATATTTATTTTGTGTGCTTCAAATATCCATTCATTTACTAGTTGTTCAATTGCTTTTAGTTCTTTATCGGTTATTGATTTATAGTGAGTAATATCTAAGTGTGCTTGTTTTACATCCTTATATGCTCCTGCCTGCCAAATATGTTGACCTAGTATCTTCTTACATGCTGCATTTAATAGATGTGTAGATGTGTGTTGGCATCTTAGTTGTTTTTGTCTTTCATCATCAACTAAACATATAATTAATTGTCCAAGATTTAATGCTTTTTTTGGATTATCTATAAAGTGTAATATCTTTCCTTCATAATTATAAACTTCTTTAATTTCATAGGAACCATTAATTGTTCCTAAATCATATGCTTGTCCACCGCCTTCTGGATAGAAAGGGGTTTTATCTAAAATTATTAGTCTTTCAGAGGCATATATTATTTTTGATGTTGATTCTGTTTTATTATCATAATATAGTTTCTTTGTGTTTGGTAGCATTTTAATTATTTCTTTATTTTCTTTACCAAGAAGTTTATGCACACCATTTAGTTCTTTACTGTTCTTTCCAGTAATATTACTTTCTGCTATTGCACCATAATAGTCTAATGGAAGGTCTAGTTTTTTATTTAGTTTTTTAGCTACTTCTTCTAATTGTTCTTTAGTTATTCCATCACTTTTATATAATTGTACAAAGTCCTTAGTATTTAGTTTTTTTTCATTCTTAAAGATGGTTGTTAGTTTAGAATATGCTTTTTCTTTACTAACTTTATATTTTTTATTTTCCTCTTCAAGAACATCACAAGCAGTTTTAAGTCCACTCTTTACAGTTGGATCAAAATTACCTAATGACTTAACATGTGTTTCAAATATTCTATTAAAGTCTAGTTTAAATTCAAATTTATTATTTATATCAAATATCTTTCTTGCAAGCATTCTTAGATTATATCCACCACCTGAGTTACTTGGTAGTAAACCATCAGTACAAGTATAAAGAAGTGTTTTAGTATGATCAGCAATAGCATAAAGAGAATGAACTGGTTCTAATTTTTTAAAAAGTTCTTTTCTTGAGTATCCAAGTTTGTTTGCTAGACTATCTTCTGCTTTTTCTAGATTAATAACTTCATCTACATTTAGTTGTCCTGATAGTCTATAGAAATCTTCTAATAGTTTTTTATTAAATTCAACATTAGTTTGTTTTTTTAAATAACTTAGAACTTCTTTAAATGTAATATCATAGCTAGTTGGTGTGCCATTAGTATACCAAGCTAATCTTTCAAATCCAGCACCCATATCAATTACTGGTTTTTTAAGTCTTTCATATTTTCCAGAACCTAGATCTTGGAACTCCATAAACACACAGTTACCTAGTTCAACACCATTTGCAAAATACTCCATACAAGGTCCAAAGTAACCTCCACCTTCCCATACATCTTCATGGAACTCAAGGTCTTCTTCTTTAACTCCAATTACTTTAGTTAGATATCTAAAGTCTAAAGATAAAGCTTTTTCTTTCCAGTATGGTTTTTTAGGATCTGTATTAAATGCATGTTGTCCAAACATAACAAAGGTAGTATAATGAGTACCAGTAACACCAACATTAGATACATCTCCAAATCTAATTGATGTTTGTGGAATTATTAAAGGATCTGCTGGTGGATTTACTTCTCCATTCACAACATATGGTTGAAAGTCAATAATTGATGCATTTGTGAAATATAGATCGTTTCTCCATCTAGGAATAACTGGATATCTTGGTATTGATGTATGTTCTTCTTTAGTAAAGAACTTTTCAATTTCATTCCATGTTTCTGAATAGGAATAGGCTTTTGTTTTCTTTCCAATAAATGTAACACCACTACATGAAGAATCTGAACAAATATCTTTATTTGTGGTTGACCAGAAAGCCTTACCACACTTCTTACATACTTTTCTAGAATACCCTAAGTTAGTAAGTGCTTTTACTTCATAGTGTTTTTTCCAGTCCTTTTCAAACATTGGTCTTACTTTTTTCTTAAGTTCAGTTTCTGCCATTTTAGTTCACAATTTTAGTATTTATATATTATATATAGTCTTTTTAAATCTTTTATTTTTTAATTTTTTTATAAATTACTTCTTTGTGCTCATTAATTGTTTTTTCTATAATTTTAGCTCTTTCTAATAAACAATTATAGGTAAAATCACTAAATTTTATGTTTTCTTTTGAATAGTGTAGCTTTTCAAGAATATTTATATAACTTGCTCTATTTTTAAGATTAATAATTATTCTAGGATAACCATTTTCTATTAGTATCAGATTAAGTAACTCTCTACCAACTCTTCCATTTCCATCTCTAAATGGATGAATTGATTCAAATTTTGAATGGAAATAAGAGGTTAATTCAATTGTATGCATTTTACTTTTATTTTCATCATACCATTCAATTAATTCTTTTAATAGGCCAGGAACTCTAGATGCTGCTGGTGGTTGTATTCTTGCACCAGTGATATACACTGGTCCATCTCTATATTCACCAGGGAATTTTGAATTAAATCCTTCCATTACTTGTTTATGTATTTTTTTAATAGTTTTTTCTGTAATTTTTGGTTTCTTATCAATTATTTGTTTTGTGTTTTTTAAATTTTCAATTTCTTTAATTTCATCAATTGTTTTACCTTCAATACTTATTTTATCTTTAATAATTAGAGTTGCTTCTTGAAGAGATATAGAGTTACCTTCTACTGAGGCACTACCTTGTACAAATCTAATAAATTGATCTTCATCAAAAGATAAGTAACTATCTTTTAGATATTTTTTAAATAATTTATAATTATATTTTAGTTTTTCAAGTTCTACAAGCTCAGAAGAATTAAGTATTTTTGGTTTAAATTTATTTTTGACTACTTTGGCAGACTCAATAATTACTTTATTTCTTAGTTCATTAAATGTTTTTTGGAATTTAATAAAGGAAACAGATCCATTAAGAAATACACTAAATCTTTTTTTAAAACCATAAATAGATAAATCATCTTCTAAATAATAATATTTCTTGTTTTTAATGGTTCTAGAGTTTATAAACACATAATAGTTAACCCACAAAACCTTTAAAAAGCTATTTTTTATAAAAAAGTGGGATAACTCAATATCTTAATAATAATTAGACAATACATAATGCTAAGGCATATGTATCATTAGAATCATAAACAATCCTCACTTTAGGGAAGAAATTATTTAATATATTTTTAAATTCATATTTTGTGTATTTATAAGAGATACCAGTTATAATCATATCTCCTTTTTTAAATTCTAACTTTTTATCCATATGTTCAATTGTTTTATTATTCTGAACAACAAATAATTCTTCAATTTTATTATTCTTATATCTCACATCATATTCTATGTCACTTTCCTCAAGTCCAATCAATAAAGGAACTTGAATTAGCCATTTTTTAATATTATTATCTTTATATTCTTGTATCCAATCAGTATCACTTTTAGATATTCCATTACCAACTAATAAAAAGTCACCTTTCTTCATACTTTTTCTAATTGTTTGTAGAATATTGTTACTTGCAAAGTTACCCATAGTGTTTCCTAAAAATAACATAAAATGATGTTTAAAAATAGGGTTTCTAAATAAAACAGTTACATTATCTAGATTCTCAAAATCTGAAATATTCCAATTAAATTCTAAAACTTCACTAACTTTTAGTTTTCTTATATTTTCTGAAGCTTTTTGAACCATGTAAGAACTAATATCAATAGGACAGTATCTAATATTTAAATAATTAGAGAACTCACCAATAAACAAAGATGCTTTTTTTCCATCACCACATCCAACATCAATAATATTGTATGCTCTTGCTTTCATTTGTCCAATAATTGACATAAGATTATTTTTAATTAAATCAACTTCTGTTTGGATAATAGATTGATTATAGGTTTCATCTTTTTCTAAGTCTAAAAAACCTTGTGATTGTTTAGAAGTAAGATACCATAGTTTAGAGTCCGACAGATCCCAAATTCTAGTTTTTCCTTCTTGTTTGTATCCTCTTTTTAGAATTTCGTTAAATATTAGATTATTTATTCCCATCTGTTTTACACTTTTATTTCATACGTAAGAAGGGGTAATTTGATGTATTATATTATGAACCAAAACTATTAAAAACACACTTATTATGTATACACAATCACCACTATTTATTTAGGGTAATTAGGTTAAATATTACCAAAATCATAAAAATAAAGAACAATATAAACACAACAAATAGTACTTTAAAAATAACTGGGATTTTAAAAGTTAAATCAATATCATCATTTTCTGAAAATACTAACATTTGATTAGGGGTTACATCATATATTTCTAAATTGTTAGATTTCCAATAGGGAAAATATGATTTTCTAATAATAATTGGCACTTCTTTATTAGAGTTAATTGTAAAGTTAATTTTACTATCTATAATATTTATATTAGTAATATTAGAATTACTATCTACATTTGATATTATATTTGTGAGATCAGTTATATTTTCATTATTATAAAATAGTTCAACATCTGATTTATTAATATCATATTTACTTAATATCACTTTAATATTATTATCTTTGATAATTTGTTCTAAAGATGAACTAATTGTTTTATTTTCTTGTAAAATTATTCCTGAAAATCTATCATTAAAATTACTAAAGTCAAATTTATTTATTTTTTGTTTACTTTTAATTAAAGGAAATTTATAAAGCTCTGATTTTTCAAACCAAATTCTTGCAAATAGGGTAGTATCTTCTTTATTACTAAAATATATAAATGGTTTATGGTTAGATACAATTACTTCTTTTTCATTAGAATTAGGACTATTAAATTTATATAAATTAAATTTATTTTGACATCCAAGATCATATGTTTTAATTAAATAAGAGTTACTATAATTATCTAGATTTGTTTTTAATTTATTAGAGTATGCAATAATATAGTTTATATTAAAATAGCTTAATCTATCATAGACAGATTCAATCTTAACTCTTCTTTCTTTTAAGGATTTAGGAACAATCCAACTAGCATTATCACTAATTCCATATACTAAAAAGTAAATATATCTTGACATGGTTGTTGATTCTGTATATAGTCCAAAAATAGATGGAATATCATTTTTAGCTAAATCAGATTCTATAATATGCGGTGATGATAAACAGTCTAGATATTCCATTCTTAATTGCTCAGCATATACATTTGTAATTGGTTGGATTTTGTCTAGTTCTTTTAAATCTTGTATTAAATTTTCTGATGTTTCATAGTATGGATAGTTATCTACATTATGTTTGTAATATACAGAAAATCCATTTTGCCCAGATATTAGAAAGTATATTAAAAATATAAAACAAATAACTAGTAAATATTCATATATTTTTTTAAAGTTTAGTTTATTTATAAATTCTAAACCTAATATTATAAAGATAATATATATTAGATACATATAGGCTGCAAATCTATAGTAGTGTAAGGTTAGATTTAAACCAAAAGTGATTGAGTATGTTAATAAAACAGCAACAACATACCCTAAAATCAAGGATAAGTGTTTTCTTTTAATAATACAGTAGATAAGCCCTATTGATGACAATATAAAAAACAAATATCTTAATTTACTTCCAAATACTAAGAAAAATAAGTAAAATTGATTAAAATTTAAATTTGAGAAAAACACAGTATATGGTTGTGCTGTGCTATAACTTAGGTTAATTAAGAATGGTAATAGCCAAAAGCTACTAACTACAATTGTACTTATTATTACAATAATCACTGGTTTTATAGTTCTTTTAAAAATTAACTTTTGTTTATAGTTTCTAATAATATATTCAATTAGCATAAAGAATAATAAAATACTAAAAAAGAAGAAGGAAAACACATGTGTTAATAATAAGGTACTATATAAAAATATAAAATATAAATAATTCTTTAATTTCTTTTTTTTAGTATTTAGAAATATCTTACAGTATCCAATTAAAAATAAACCAATAATAATAGATATAAAGTTTGTAAACTCACCTAAAGAGTATAAACTAGCAAGACCAATCCCAAACTGATCAAACATAGACGGTGCTAACAACCAAAGAAATGAAACTAAAGTAGTATATATAATATTCTTATTTTCTGAAAAATTAAAGAAGTTACTTAATAAATAATACACAGCATACACAAACAATAGAGAACTTAAAAGAAAGATTAATTTAAGTAATAATGATATGCCTATTAACCCAAAGGTTAGATAATGTAATATATTTACTATTATAAAAAATAAAGGAGGATAAAATAATAAAGATGGATAACCATTAAACCAACTACTATCCCAAAAAAAGAAGTTTCCTTTATATAGATTTTCTGAGTATTTCTCAATAGTATACTCATGAGCAACAGTGTCCCAACCAGCTATTTGCTCAGAACTATTAAAAAAAGGTAATTGAAAAATTATTAAAAATACTAAGAAAGCAACCAATAATAGATAAACTGGATTTTTCTTAAAAAAAGTAAAAACTTTAATTAAATAGTTATTATTTTTTGCTTTAGTCATACTTAATCTTTATTAAGAATTAGATTGAAACAATTTATAAATTTATTTAAGAGATATTACCAGCTGAATCAACTTTAAGTAATAAAAGATCATGATAATAACAAGTTCCACTACCACAAGGTGTACTTTCAGAAGATGTAGATGTACCAGTAACTATATAGCCACCATCAGTAGTTTGCTGAACAGAATAACCAGAATAATTTAAATCAGAATCTAAGGCCCACAATTGACTACCTGAACTATTTGTTTTAATTAACCATAATTTAGTACCACCACTCTCAGAATAATCACCAGTAATTATATATCCACCATCAGAAGTTTGCTGAACTGATCTACCATAATCATAACCAGCACCACCAAAGGTTTGATTCCAATCTAAAGTGCCAGAACTATCAGTTTTAAGTAACCAAATATTTGTTGCACCTTCATCACCATAACCCGTAGACCCTACTACAATATATCCACCATCGATGGTTTGCTGAACGGAGTTACCAGAATCATTACTAGAACTACCAAAAACTTGATTCCAATCTAAAGTACCAGAACTATCAGTTTTTACTAACCAAATATCTGAACCACCAGCACCATAAGAACTTGTTTCTCCTACTATAATATAGCCACCATCAGTGGTTTGTTTAATTGATTTACCAGCTTCATAACCAGAAGCACCAAAATTTTGATTCCAATCTAAAGTACCAGAACTATCAGTTTTTACTAAATAAGCATCAGTACCATCACCATAAGATACAGTATATCCTACAATTATATATCCACCATCAGTGGTTTGTTGAACTGAATAACCAACTTCATAACCAGCACCACCAAAGTTTTGATTCCAATCTAAAGTACCAGAACTATCAGTTTTAAGTAGCCAAACATCAGATCCAGCTCCAGCACTTGATACCCCAGTAACAATATAACCTCCATCAGTAGTTTGTTGAACTGAATAACCATAATCATGTTCTGAATCACCACCAAAAGTATAATTCCAATCTAGATCTCCAAAACTATCAGTCTTAAGTAACCATAAATCAGAATTTCCATCACCATAAGATGATGTATATCCAGCAACTATATATCCACCATCTGTAGTTTGCTGAACTGATTTACCATAATCAGTATAAGCTGTTTCACCAAATGTACTAGTAAAGGTTTGTTTTTGAAAGTTAGGAATATTTTGAACATCAATATACATATTTTGATCAGTTATTAATTGAACATCAAATTTAGTTTCTGATGGTTGAACAATATCTATTGAGCCTGAGGTACCAGATTCAATAGTTACACTTTCTGGTAGATTGACAACTGTGTTTAGTAGATCATTAGTAAGATCTGAAATGATTTTATAACCTGTGATTGTTACTGCACTTTTAGATTTTAGATTTTCTATTACTAGTTTACTATTATTAAAGTTCTTAGCTTTTAACATAGTAACAGTATCTATTCCATAGTTATCTTCAAAAGTACTAACTTCATTTACTGAGGTGTTAGTTAGATTCTTACCCCAGCTTAGAATTATTCCAATTATAACTACAGCTACAACTACTAATAAGATTACTGCTATTAATGGGGAGATACCTTTTTCTTTTTTAGACATAAATATCAATACTAAGATAGTAAATAGATATTATTAAAAAGATATTTAATTAAATTAAAAAGTATTTAAGAAATATTACCAGCTGTATCAATCTTAAGTAGTAAAAAATCATCATAATAACAACTTCCACTCCCACAAGATGCACTTTCAGAAGACTTTGCATTTCCTGTAACAATATACCCACCATCAGTAGTCTGCTGAACAGAATGACCATTATAATTACTATCTATGTCTAAAGCCCATAATTGACTACCTGAACTATTTGTTTTAATTAACCATATATCTGATCCAGCTACGTCATATGCATTACCAGTAATTATGTAACCACCATCAGAAGTTTGTTGAACTGATCTACCTTGATCAGTAATAGCAGTTCCAAAGGTTTGATTCCAATCTAAAACACCACTATCATCAGTTTTAAGTACCCAAATATCTGTTCCACCAGCACCATAAGTTGTAGTAAACCCAGTAAATATATATCCACCATCAGTAGTTTGTTGAACAGATGCAGCATGTTCACTACCAGAACCACCAAAAGTATAATTCCAATCTAAAGTTCCAGAACTATCGGTTTTGATTAAATAAATATCAAAACCACCAGCTCCATAAGAATTAGTACTTCCTGCAATAATATATCCACCATCTGAAGTTTGTTGAACGGAATAACCAAAATCAGTAAAACTGGAACTACCAAATTCTTGATTCCAATCTAAAGTTCCAGAACTATCAGTTTTTATTAAATAAACATCATAACCACCAGCACCATAAGATAATGTATATCCTGTTATTATATATCCACCATCAGAAGTTTGCTGAACTGAATAACCTTCATCAGCACTAGAACCACCAAAAGTGTAATTCCAATCTAAAGTTCCAGAACTATTAGTTTTTATTAAATAAATATCAAAACCACCAGCTCCATAAGAGCTAGTACTTCCTACAATAATATATCCGCCATCAAAAGTTTGTTTAACTGAATAACCACGATCAGTATCAGAACCACCAAAAGTATAATTCCAATCTAGATTTCCAAAACTATCAGTTTTTACTAAATAAACATCAGCATTTCCTGCACCATATGATTCTGTATATCCTGCAGCTACATATCCGCCATCAGTAGTTTGCTGAACTGACTCACCATAATCATTATAGACTGTTTCACCAAATGTACTAATAAAGGTTTGTTTTTGAAAGTTAGGAATATTCTTAACATCAATATACATATTTTGATCAGTTATTAATTGAATATCAAATTTAGTTTCTTGTGGTTGAACAATATCTATTGAGCCTGAGGTACCAGATGCAATAGTTACACTTTCTGGTAAAGTAACAACTGTATTTAATAAATCATTAGTAAGATCTGAAATGATTTTATATCCTGTGATTGTTACTGCACTCTTAGATTTTAGATTTTCTATTACTAGTTTACTATTATTAAAGTTCTTAGCTTTTAACATAGTAACAGTGTCTATTCCATAGTTATCTTCAAAAGTACTAACTTCATTTACAGAAGTGTTAGTTAGATTCTTACCCCAGCTTAGGATTAAACCAATTATAACTACAGCTACAACTACTAATAAGATGACTGCTATTAATGGGGATATACCTTTTTCTTTTTTATTCATAATATCAATACTAAGATAGTAAATAAATATTATTAAAAAGATATTTAATTGGGTTAAAGAACATTATTTAATAAGGTTTTTAATTTCTTTAATAAATACTAATTGTTCTTCTCCTGTCTTCATATTCTTTATTTTAATTTTGTTTTCTTTTAGTTCGTTTTCTCCTAAAATTCCAACAAATGGGATTCCCATCTTATCAGCATAGTCTAGGTTCTTACCAATATTCCTATTCATTAGATCAAGCATTGTTTTAATTCCATCTTCTCTTAGTTGTTTGGATATTTTAATACATTGTTCTATAGTCTTTATTGGAATTAGAAGTATTTTTGCTTTAGTTGAGCTAGGTAGTCCTTTAATTTTTTTAATTATCTCCATGGTTGGTTCTAGACCAACAGCCACACCAGTAGCTGGGTATGCTAGTTTATCATTTCCTAGATACTTACCAATCATTTTATCCCATCTTCCACCACCGGCTAATGAACTAGATATTATTGTTTGGTCTTTTAGAAACACTTCAAAGATTGGTCCAGTATAGTATCCAAGTCCTCTAGCTAAGGATGGTAGGAAAGTATAGTCTACTTCAAATTGTTCAAGATAATTAAAAAGTTCTTGAAGTTCTTTAACTCCTTCTGTTTCAGTTATTATTTTTTTTATATTATCTAGTTTTTCTAGGTTATTTCCTTTTACTAGAAGAATATCTAATAGTTTATTTATTTTATCTTCTTGTAGTTCTTTTTCTTTAAGTTCTTTAGAAACTCCTTCTCTTCCAATTTTTTTAAGTTTATCAATTGTTACTATTATTGATTCTTGGTTTTCTTTTATTTCTAAATAATTAAATATGTCTTCTAATAACTTTCTATCATTTACCTCAATATTAATTTCTAGATTTAGTTTTTTAAAAACAGCACCTAAAAGGGAAATTATCTCTGCATCTGCAATTATTCCTTTTGCACCAACAGTATCCACATCACATTGATAGAACTCTCTGTATCTTCCTGCCTTGATTGGACCATCTCTAAAAACTGGTCCAATTTGATATCTTTTAAATGGTAGTTTTGTTTGTGGGTTCATACCAATATATCTAGCTAATGCAAATGTGAATTCATATCTTAAACCTAGGTCTCTTCCACCTTGGTCTTTTAGTTGGTATAATTCACCAACTATATCTGATGCTTCTCCAGCTCCAAACTTAGCTGTTAGTACATCTAGTCTTTCAATGGTTGGGGTTTCTAATGGAGAGAATCCATATGCCTCAAATACATCTTTTATTTGACTAATAACTTGGTCTCTTAGTATTTTTTCATTTGGAGGAAAATCTCTAAATCCTCTTGCTGTTGATAGTTTAAATTTTTCTTTAGTCATAAATTATTCACCTTTTATTTTCCAATATCCTTTACTTGTTTTTCCAATTCTTTCTAAAACTATCTTTTTCTTTAATCTTGAGATGTATTCTTTTACAGTATCTCTAGAGATATTTAATTTCTTTTCAATATCACTTAAAGATATTTTATTATTTTTTTTAATTTCATTTAAGATTTTTATTTCTAATTTAGTTAGATTAACTAGGGGGGTAACTAAGGGGGTAACTAGGGGGGTAACATCTTTTCTCTGAAATACAGTTACAAACTGGCTACCTATTTCCATAAACTTAGTTTTAGGTTCTAGATTAAGTATTTTACTTATTCCTTTACCCCATTTTTCTACAAAATTAACTTCATAGAAAATATTTGCAATCAGTTCATTTCTTCTTTCAGAAATATTATATGTTCTAATCTTCTCAATAGTTAAACCACCATAAAGTAGTCCAGGACTTCTAATTTCTAATCTATCTTTAAACACTGCTATATTCACAGAATCAAATTTCCAATAACTTCTATGACAAAATGCATTAATTATTGCTTCTCTAAATGCATCTTTATTTATTTCAGAAATATCAACTCTATAAAGTCCATTTATTTTCATACCCATATGTATATTTTTTAATACAAATTTTTCTGCATGTTCAATTAAATAAAATAAATCTCCATCATAATCTTGCATATCTATCATTTGTGTGGTATCATTTGTTAAAAATACAGCACATCTTAATTTAGAATTTGGAAAAAATTGTTGTGGCTTTTTACCAAATAATATGATTGCTGCATTAATTAGTTTATTATATTTAATTAAATTTAATTTTTTTAATGTATTTTCTAAACTATCATATTTTTTATCTGCAATTTTAAGGAAACTTTTTAATTTATTAATACCTATATCATTTATTTTTGCATCTTTACAGACCTTATTATCCCATCTTAGTTCATCTTTATTTTTATTAATTATAATTTTTTCTAATTCTTTTGCTGACATAAGTTTATTTTCATCTGCCACTCTCTTATATGCTCTACCATAGGCATAATATGGAATTTCATTTCCAGAAAAATTAATTTCAACACATTTTTTATTATTTATTTTTATTATTTTAAGTTCTGGGTATATTTTTGGTTCAATATAATTTGATATTACTTTGGATATATCTCTTAATGTGTTTTTTCCTATTTGTTGTCCTATTATAATACCATTATCTTTAATTCCAAAATACATCTTCCCAAATTGATGTTTATTTAATATTGAACTTATAGATATAATTGTTTTTTTTAATTCAGATGTTGAGCTTTTTAATTCTAAAGTTTCAGATTCAACATATTTCATAAATTTACCAGTTTATAATTATACTTTATATTAGGAATTTTATTATTTATATACCTTTTGTAGGTAGTTGGCCAATAAACAATTTAAGGGTATAATACTACTATTTTCTTCTATCTGAAATTAAAATTATACTTAAAAAGGGTCTAAGGCGGGATTTGAACCCACCCCATAAGCTCCACAGGCTTATATGCTAACCACTACACTACATAGACCATTATTGAATTATTAGTTTATTATCCTCCAGACTAATAGCTACATTTTTATTAAATCCTATGGATTTTCTAATAGAAGAAGGAATAGTAATTCTATTCTTTGAATCAATGTTGATGGGGTAAACTATTATTTGTAGATATTATAAAAGCAGAGTTAATTAAATCAAAATCATATTTTAAAATAGACCTATTGCTAAAAAAGTTAAGTATCTTACTTGAAAGTCTAATTCTTCCTTTTTCATCAATTTTATATTTCTTCATATATAGTTCACATTTGTTTGTTTATATAAATAATTAGTAAGTAAAAGGTTTTTAAAGAGTTGGTGGGACAAAATTATGATTTAGACACATATAATTCTAGTGCTTCAAATATATTATTTAATGCCTCTTCCTTAGTTTCTCCTTCAGAAATACATCCAGGAAATGCAGGCACATAAACTGTATAACCGCCATCAGATTGTTTTTCAAAAACCACATCTAATTTCATAACATCAACTATAATATAATTCTATAACAATTAGCACATCATAACATTTAAAATATTTGGTTAAATAGTGTGTCCAATAAATAATATAAATTAAAAAAATATGTTTCGCTATAAATTAATTATATCTTTTTGTTCTTTACTCCATTTTTCATTTGGTGTTTTTTTAATATATTCAACATACTTATCAATAAACTTAAGTCTTTGTTGAAAATTATTTTCTTTATCTTTACTAAGTCTATCTAAATCAATTTTTGGAAAATTATTTATCATAACAAATACCTTTTAAAAACATTTTTAACATTTAATTTTTCTACCCATTTATCTAACTCATTGAGTTTAATATTATCAATAAATAGTTTATAAAGATATCTTGCATCTTCAATATCTTTTTCAGAACTTAAATATAACTTATATGCAATTTGTAGTTCTATATTAGAAATAAAAATACTATTATTATTAAAAATAACTTCTATAGAATTATCTAAAACCCACTTATCTATAGATTCTGAATAAACTTTAATTTCCATATTTGGAATAAATGTGTTTGTTTTTGCAAATCTTAATCTCTCATTTATACTAATATAATCTTTAAAAGCAAATTCAGAAGTGTCACATAAAATACATTCAAATCCTGACTTATATAATTCAGACCATAATTCAGTAAACTTATTTTCATCTACTCTATCTATAATTATATCTACATCTTCTGAATTTCTAGATCTTCCAAATAAGATTGCAACATATCCAGATATAATCACATATTTAATATTTAGTTTATCTAATATCTTTGTAAAGTTAATTGTAAATTTATCTAGATTATTTAATACTTTATTAAATCTAATTTTATTATTATCAAATTCAATTTCCATATATAATATATGTAAGCAAATAAATATATATTTATCTAAAGTAGCTGATTGAAAAAATATTCAAAAATTATGTAAATAAAAAGAAAAAAATAAGAAAAAGAAAAAAAGAATAAAGACCTATAAAAAGTCTTTACTTGCTTTAAATTTAACAACTTTCTTAGCTAGTATCTTAATAGCTTTTCCAGTTTGTGGATTTCTGCCCATTCTTGCAGCTCTCTTCTTAACTTGAAAAGTACCTACTCCAACTAATTGTAGTTTACCGTCTTTCTTTACTATTTTCTTTACAGACTCAAAAGTTAGATTTAAGAATCTCTCTATTTCTGCTTTTGAATAATCTGCTTTCTTTGCTATTGTTTCTATTAAAGTTTTTTTGTTCATTTTTTTAACCCCCATGTTTTGGATAATAGTTAATTGTATTATATATAATAAGCTTTATAAATAGATTGGTCAAATCACCCTGTAAAACCTCTAAAATTAGGGTTTTAGATTGAATACAAAAATAAATTAAACAATTTTATTTTTTTCTTGATAATGTAGATGTACCCCAGAAGAACACAGATACTAGACCAAAGCCTAAAAAGATATAGAACATCATTAAACTTGCACTTAAATATAAATATTTGTAAACAATAAAATATGCTAACATACCAGTAACTACAAAAGTAAGAATACCTTTACCTAGTGCTCTTAAAACTAGCTCATAAATAAAGAAAATAAGTAATGCCATAATTACATACTTAGCAATAGGAAAAACAGCCATAGCACCAGGAACAATTAACACAGCAATAATTGTAACAATAGCAATCTTTGCAATCATTGGTACTGTTTTAAACAATGCTAATACAGATCCTTTTTCTCCTAACATACAACTACCTTCCTGGCTTTCCTCTCATTCTCTGTCTTGCGATATTAGTTCTTGCATTTTCCATTGCACCAGGTGTGCCATGAGTATCCATCTTCTTACCCATCATCTCCTCAGCAGAACCACCTGCACTAATAAAGAAGAAATCAACTAGAATACCAGCAACACCAATTGCTAACAACACATAAATTAAATATGCAACTCTAAATAATGGCCAAAATAAAAACACCATAGCAACTACTGCTAATGTAATTAGTACCAATGCTAATGTATTATGAGTTACCTTTTGTCTAATAAAAGTAATTATAGTTAGAACAAAGAATATTTTTAACACAAAGTTAAAATCATCAAAAAATCCTAAAACTGTAAAATCCATTAGTATCATCTGTTATAATTAGTAAAACAAAAGGTATATAAAGAATATTGGTTTGTTAGTATTTCTAAATATTGGTAATTATAGAACTTATTTTTAAGTTTGTGATTATTAAAACATTTTTAAGTTTAACAAGGTGAAAGTTAAATATATTTTAAGTTTACTCACCAGATCCACTAGCACCACATTCTTGCTGAACAGCATTAGTAGTATTATTTAATGTATAAATATCTTCCTCAGTAAAATCAAACTCAGATTCTATCCATTTAATATATGTGGAATTCTGTGATTTATAGATACATGCTTTTTGTGATGCATCTTTTAAATACTCAAATATACCTTGTATGCTTGTTAAATTAGAGCTAGTTAGTTCTTTTGTTTTCAAAACTAGTTCCTTTGTAGCAATTAAATCATCA
>Ga0222658_1000036_pt1 | contig 105268 bp, 118 predicted proteins | sample AntAcemetagen476_FD_179830 | JGI IMG/M metagenome (GOLD analysis project Ga0222658, IMG submission 179830) | Saline water microbial communities from Ace Lake, Antarctica - #476 | ecosystem: Environmental > Aquatic > Non-marine Saline and Alkaline > Saline | place: Antarctica: Ace Lake... | reverse complement strand
CAGAAATAGTATCTCTCATCCCTAAGAGTTCAGTATAATAATGAATCATTGAGCTTCTTGTCCAGCCAAATCGATATTTTAATGCGCTTTCTGATTTGTATCTTGGAAGCCAATAACAAGCCGATGAATGTCTGAAATCGTACATCGTGACACCGTTTTTTATGCTGTAATAGTAAGCTCCTGCTTTGTTTTTCTTTTTGTATTGAAATTCCCCTATTTCAAGAACGTTCCATGCTAACTTTTTCAAATATTGATTGACCCAAGAAGGTGGTTTTGTGAATATGAATGAATCGGATTTTATGTTCTTATTTTCTACGTATTCTTTTAGTATTTCTGAGCATAGTAGTAGTTTTATTTTTCTTCCGAATGTTTTGCTTGTTTCTTCTCTTATTGTTAGGTTGTAGTGTTTTTTTTCTTTGTCCCATTCTAAGTCGCTTACTTTTACGTTCATCATTTCTGTTGGTGCCTTATTCCTGTGTCGAATAGGAACATCATCATTACTTTGTAATCATATTTTGCTTCGTTGCATATTTGTTTTAGTTGTTCTACAGTGAAATAGTTGAAGTGTGGTTTTGGGTCTGATCCGTCTATATCTTGTACTATGTCTTCTATGTTTGTTCCTTCTTTTCTTTTTACTTTTTGGTACCAGTGCCACATTGCTTTGAATGCTTTGATCATTGTTCCTACCCCTGTTATTGGTTTGGGAGTTTTTGCTCTGGTGTATATTTCTCCGTCTCGCATTCTTTTGATTAGGTGCAAGAATTCTCTTTGTTTGTGTTCTAAGTCTGGAAAATAATCCACATCTATTTCTCTTTGTAGAATTATTGCCCAACTATGAATTTTAGATTTTAAATTTCTAAGACGAATATATGATCGAGGACCTTTTTTTGTTGCTATGGAGACGTTTGCCCCTATTTCCATATCATCTAAGTATCTTGTCATTAAGTGTGCTGATTTTGCCGATACTCCTTCCCAAGGAGCTCCCTTTTCGTAACGCCATCGTTTGTAGTTTTCCTCGCTTTTGTGTGGGTCGTATTTTGTCATAGATATCAGTGTTCATCAGTGTTTGCGCGTTTTATAAAATGAGTTGCGTTAATGAGGGTAAGTGCTATCTTACTAGTTACGCGTGACTTGTGATTTAGTATATTTTTTTGTTTCTAAATCGATTTTAGCTTCAAAAAAGAAATAGCTCAAATTAGAGATAAATAAAACTCGGAGAATAATTCCGAGAGAGTAATTTTTCGAAATTGTTAGTTTGCTAAAAAAATAATGCTAATTAGGCTACTAAAAGTAATAAATTTCATCAGACCCTGAATCAGACCCTCAAACCCTTGAATTATTCATTCTTAGCCTTTATCAGAGCCTTATTTCTGCCCGTTATAGAGTTAATTTAACCAAACCCAAGTCAAAGCCTGCAAGTTAGGAATTATTGGTTCTTAAGCCTAATAACTGCTTTTATCTTCCCTGTTATAGTTGCTTGTTTAGTTGTTATTCATATTTTGTTTTGAATAAACAAATCAAACTAATCACTACTGCGAAGTAAATACAAAATAGAAAGGTTTAAATATTACTTATTGTTGACAATAATAAACAATTCACAATTATTAAACTACAAAGGAGAATGATGATCAAAATGAATATTAACAAACTTGAAAAAATGTTGAAAAATAATGGAGCTCCTAAAGAAGCAATTCTTTTCGCAGAACAAAACCTAGGAAAAGCACAATATACTGCTTTCGCAGAATTATTCAGTTCAGAAGAAAAAGCAAAAGAATCTGCTAAAATTATTAATTCTTACAGCAAAATAGAAGGAAACACCTATGCTAAAGCAGTATTTAATCTTATTCAAAACGCAGGCGAGAATCAACCACAATTCACCCTTAATAATGAAAGTAAAATTTATCGTCCTTTAAGTTTCAAAGAAAACCTGATTGCAAGAATCGAACATCCAGAATTATTCGATCAATACCTTAACAGTTGTACAGGAGTTGCTAGCAAGAAAAAAAGCCCATTAATTAAAATTAATCCTATTTGTAAAGAACTAATCACCATCGATAAAGATTTTAACGATTCTTTCATTAACATAGATTACAAATCTTTCGAAGGAGAAGAATTAAACACTGAAAAAACAAGCAAAATGGACAAATGGCTTATTGCTATGGGTGGAAATAACTCAGAAAACAAAGAAATTTACAAAGATTATCAAGAAGCATTATTCGAACGAAGACCAAATCTAAGCAAAGAAGATGCTATGAACTTTTACACAGTAAAAAAACCTTCAAAAGATCAATTGCGGGCTTTGTACGTCTACGTCGACTACGGCTACTCCATTGCTCTCGGCTTCAGTCTAGATTACTATGCTCAGCTCTTGCGGGTAGATTAGCGTCGGAGACGCATTAATCGATTCAACGTGCGACGTTAGTCGCAGGTGCGCCAAATTTTTTTACATTTTTCTTTTTGTTAATATTTATATATGATTACTTCTTGCTTTTCTTTCTCAGGCCTCAGTCATTAAAATTATTTTTAGTGGCTGGTTTCATAGCTGTCTGTTGCTACATGTCCTTTTGCTAAGATAGCAATTAATGTTATCCTCGGAAATAATTTATTTCTGGGACGCGAAAAACGAATGCTTTTTTAGCGTTATAAAATTCAACTACAACGGTGACGAAGTGGTGGTGACTTAATGAAAGAAGTAAGAGGGCTAAAATTGCGGGCTTTGTACGTCAACAACGACAACAACAACTCCAATGCTAACAGCAACAACAATCTAAATAACAATGCTCAGCTCTTGCGAATATCTCAGACAGCTCCAGGCCAACCTTCTTTATGGGAAACTCTTTGTAGTTACGAAAATTTAGAATTAGCTTTTCTTAAAGCAAGAAAAAGAAAAACGCTAAAACATTATGTGATAGATTTTGAGAATAATCTCAAAGAAAATCTTCTACAATTACGTTCGGAATTACTTATGTATGTTTACAGACCTGCATCTTTAGAGACATTTATTATTCGCGACCCTAAAACTAGAAAAATTAGCAAATCTTCTTTTCGCGATAGAGTTATACATCATGCAATAATCAACGTCATTGAGCCTCTGATTGATAAACATTTTATCTTTGACTCTTATGCAAACAGAATTAGTAAAGGGACTCTTAATGCTGTAAAACGATTTAATAAGTTTAAACAAAAAGTTTCAAGAAATAACACAAGAAATTGCTTTGTTTTCAAGGCAGATATAAAAAGATATTTTGACAGTGTCAATCATGAAATTCTTATAACTACTTTACAAAAATATATTTATGATGAAAACATTATTAATTTGATTCGTTTAATTCTGAACAACCACAAAACCTCAATCGAAGGCCAAGGAATGCCCTTAGGTAACCTTACTAGCCAATTCTTCGCTAATGTATATCTCAATGAACTTGATCAATTCGTAAAACACGAACTAAAAGCAAAATATTATATTCGTTATGTTGATGATTTTGTTATTCTGCATAATAATCCTGCAATTCTAAACAAACATCAAATAGTGATAAATAATTTTTTACAATTCGAACTTAAACTTAAGCTTCACCCTCAAAAATCAAGAATAATAAATTTGAAAAAAGGAATTTCTTTTTTAGGTTTCAGAATCTTCGAAAACCACCAGTTACTACACAAGAAAAATCTGAGAAGATTCAAGAATAAACTATTAAACCAAGGTGAAAGATACAAAAAGAAACAAATAGACAGGGATGGTGTTGTTGAACAATTTCAAGGATGGATTGCTTACGCAAAAAACGCAAATACTTACAAATTAAGAAAACTAACAACAAAAAAATTTAATCACTTATTCCTAACAACAAACAAAAACGAAGATATTGTTAACATTAAAAAACATGAAAATCTTCAACAAGAAATCTACACGAGTAAGTTAGAGTTTTCTTCTCAGAAAACTAAACAATTATTCGAAAAAGGCTTATCTGTAAAAGAAATTGCAATAAAACGAGAATTAAAAGAAAGCACCATCCACAAACATCTATTAACTTTACTTGAACATCATCAAATAAAACTAAAAGAACTATTACCTTCGTGGAAAATAAAAATAATTCTAAAACACTTTTCTTCACTAAACGATTCATTAAAAACTATTCGTCAACAAATAAATAAATCTTCAATCTCTTATAATGACATCGATTTTGTAAGATCTGTAATCAAGGCTAAACAAAACAAGAAAAACATAACTTATCACGTAGAACTTTATCAAAAAACAGTTTGTAAAAAGAAATGTAACGTTGAAAAAATAGTTATTTGTAGACTTAAATTCCAACAATTACTTGCTCATCAACCAAACCTAGCATTTACAAGAAAAGAATTTAACTTATTTATGAAAAATAGGTTAAACTTCTGTAATTTAGAATAAATTAAGAAAACTTTTTATCCAATATTTTTTAATATATTTAAAAATTTAATAGTCAATGTGCATCGGATTTATAGTAGCCCTTCCATTTCGAATAGGAATTCTTGTGCTCTTTGCAAAGATGTTTTTGCTTTTGTCGTGATGTCCGTTATTGTTGTTTGGTATTGTATATGACTTCTTTTTCTTCTTTCGTAGTCAAATGTTTCTATTATTTCTGTTGATTTTATTTCTGCTATGTTTAGCGCCTCTTCTGCTACTTCTTCGTAGTTTTCTATTATTTGCTTTGTTAGTTTATTTTTTACTATTGCTATTAATGTGTCTGCGGTTACTTTATGTACTATTTTATCTCCTGTCTTATAACCAAGATTTATTAGTACTGCGTTTGCCATGTAAAACATTGAATAGTATGAAACTACTATTGCCCATAGAGGTATTTCGTTTTCTAGCAGTAGTTTTGCTGCTTTTAGGCTGTCTTTTGCGTTTTTCATAAATATTTTTTGCGCTATATTATCTTTTGTTTGTGCTTGAGTTATTTTTTTTAACAAACCATCATCTAAGTATATTTTGATGTTTTTTTCTGCTTCTTCTATTCTTTTTTTGCTAAGCATTTTTTATTAACCTGTAATATTCTTCTATTCCTAATAATATTATGTTATTTTTTATTGTTTCGTTTCCTACATTTATTTCTCTTGTTTTGATCATTTCTATGAATGTTTTGTAGTTGACAGTTGTTAGGTGTATATTTTTTGGTATTTGTTCATTTATTTCTTTTAATTCTTTTTCATTTTCAGTAATTGCTAGCAAGTCTATGTCTGATTGTTTTGTTGCTTGGTTTTTGCTGTGTGATCCGAATAACAACAGTATGTAGTTTTGTTTCGCTTCGCTAAATCTTTTGTGTATTGTTTTGAAATCTTTATTTTTTAAAAATTCTTCTCGTCTTTGATATTCTGCTAGATAGATTTTTTCATTAAATTCTCCCGTTAAAGAACACAATAATGCTTTTCCCGCTCTTTTTGTTCGTATCAGTCCTTCTTTTTCTAACAATTTTGTTTGTTCGTGAGCTATCCTATAGTTTATGTCTAACGCTTTAGCTATTTGGCTTATGGTGAATTCTTCTTCCTTATTTTTTAGCAAAAATACTAAAATATTTATATTATTCATATTTGTAATAATATTATTACAATAAGTAATATATAAATCTTGCGATTATAATCAAAAACAACTCAAACATCAAAATTCAACTACAAGGAGCCCTCCAGACAATCTCATCCCGTCAGCGTCGGGTGGGGCTACTTATTTATTCTTATTAAAATTAGAAGTTCATAGATTGAACGATTAAAATCAATCCGTATTTCCATTTCTAGAATTCTGCCGTATCGATTTAATTATTTGAGGTGCATTTTTTATAATAACATCTGCACGATAATAAGCAAGAAGTCCTTTATCAGACCAAAAAGTATTAAAGCCATAAATGGAGGAAGCATATAATCCTGCCTTTTTTGCAACAGAAATTGAATGAACAGAACCTTCATCTACTAAATATAATTTATTAGTATCATTTTCCAAAACAAAATTAGAAGGTCTCGGATCAGTTATAATATAACCCGCATCATGAAAATCAGAATAAAGCTTTCTTACTAAAGATCGCCTTTTCAAAGAAGGTAGCAAATAATTATCTAAAGAAATACCTTCAATATAATCTCTTAAAAAACAAGGACATTCTTTATTTTCTAAAGAAACCCCTTTATATGATGCGTATTTTTTAAAATTATTTGGAATGATAATTTTGGACGTGTTTATAGTACCTAATTTATGAACTTTAGGGATACTAAGTTTCTTTGAATGTAAGTCATCAAACATATCTTTTAACTGAATCATATGATTATCTTTATATGAAGCAATTAACTCAACTAAAAATGCCTTCACAACTTGAGGTTTATTTTCTACAGGATAAATAGCCCCTTCGTTACCAAAATGTAAATATTTTATTTGAGTCATCGTATAAAAGAGCAAAATGCAACTTTATTTATAAATTTAACAAGAACCACGTTCGCAGCAATCCAGGAGAGGATACGTTTCTAAAGTAACTATTTATAAACCTCCACTGATTCCACATTATTCTGGTTATACTAGGAAAGTAAACTGCTTTTGATCTTTAAACTCAAGAATGTAGCAAGCCGCAAAATTTTTCAGCGTGGATCAAAAGAGTTGAAATTTTAGTTATACCTTTTTTCTTATTCAAGTTAATCTTTCCAGAATATCCTATAGACATAAAAAGAACCCACCCTTTGCTTCTACCATGGGAAAGCGATTTAAGAAAATATATATTGAGATAACAAACATATGTAATCTTGATTGTCATTTTTGTCCTAAAACAAAACGCAAATTAGCATTTATGCCCTTCGATCTTTGTAAAAAAGCAATGTTAGAATCTAAAGATCTAGCAGAAGAAATTACATTGCATCTCATGGGAGAACCATTATTGCATCCTGATATTGAAAAAATAATTTTTTTTGCGCAAGAAGAGGGGATACGAATAAATCTCACAACGAATGCAACTCTAGTGAGTAAGTATCAGCACTTATTGCTTAATCAGGCTATCCGAAGAATTAATTTTTCCGTACATGGAATAAAGGTTAATTACTCAAAAGAAGATCAGCAAAGAATTTTACACGAAGTTATCGAATTTACTAAAATTGCTCAAGAAAAACGAGATGATTTAATTATTATTTATAGACTTTGGAATATTGATAATGAATCCAATAGAATACTTCTGGATCAAATTGAACAAGAATTTAATGTAAAACTTGAAGAAGAAACAAAGAAAATAAGTACAAAAATTAAAAATAATGCATATGTTCATTATGATGAGTCTTTTGATTGGCCTGATCCAAAAGATGAAATACGAAGTGAACGAGGTTATTGTCATGGACTTACTACACACATAGGAATTTTAGTTGATGGGACTGTTGTGCCCTGTTGTCTTGATAATGACGGCAACATTCCTCTTGGCAATATTACTGAACAAAAAATTGCAGGTGTTCTTGCTGGTTCTCGGGCAATGGCAATGAAGAAAGGTTTTCAAGACAGAAAACTTATTGAAGATCTGTGTAAGAAATGCACGTATATTAAGCGACTTGAACGAAATAGAGATAAATCCTAATTTGGTAAATTGACCGGGAGAGGCTACAACTCTTTTCTAAGAATTAATTATTTCTACCTGTTCTTTTTCTTTCGCACGTTCATAGATAGCTCTAAGTTTGTCATTATGTTCAGAATCAGGAATAGGAAGATCTTCATTTACTGCAAATTTCATTAAAGGTTCGGAAAACCAATCTGGTCGATATTGCATTTGAAGATAATATCCATCCATACGACTAGTATAGATTCTTTCTTCATGTTCTTTTTTATTTGTTTTTTCAACAAAAGCTTCAAGAGGATTTTTTTTCAAAGATAAGAAATTATGAATATCTTCTTTCTCAACAGTACATCCAAAGTAAAAAGAAGGTTTTATTCCCTTTTGATTAACAAGAGGATCAATAACAAAACCCTGAGGCATTACTTGATAGTCCACCATTCCTTGTATAACAAAAAAAGCAGATCTTACAGGTTTATCATCAACAAAAGCATAGCCGAAATGAAGCATGCTTGAAGGAATAAATGGAGGCGCAATAACTTCCATTGTGTAATTATAGGTTGATGCTTGAGGCCAAGGCATCTGAGAATCGTAGTTCATTTCTTTAAATTTTGAGTTCCACTGTTCTGGTTTAGCCGGTAAAAGAATTTCCCAAGCATTATGTATCAAATAAGCATGAGTTGATCTATTAAAAAGATGAGCTGTTTTCTCTGTTCTTTTATCAGAATCTTCTGAGCAGAGAAGTGTCCATGAGTCTTCTAATATCGCAGTAAGCTGTTTATATGCAGCAGTTTGATTTGCTTTATCCGAAAAGTCCAGGTTTATCATATAAGAGCAAAGTACAGTTTAATTCATAAATCTTTCTATCTTATTTACTGAATAGTACTAATAAACTAATGCGAACTACCTGTTTTTTATTCTAAGCCTATTTGGCGTAATGCCTGGTTATTCACAGGAATGTAATCAAGACCATTCCCAATAGGAGAAGTTCTAATTTGAATATTTTCAGGATCAGCCATAGGAGGATTAGAATTAGCAATTTCTAAAGTTGCATCGAATTCATCCTTTGCTGCTGTTAAAGACCATTCATAATATGCATTAATATCTTTACAAAGAATATCATAAACTTTTGGAGCAATACCCGCATCTTTCAAATCTTTAAAATATGAATTAATAAATCCAGGAAGATCAGATACTGTTTCAACCCATGCATTTTCAGAAAAGAAAAACTTTTTAGGAACCTTTGCAGTTAAAGTAGGATAAAGAGAATAATTAATTTCTTCTGTGATCAAATTTAACATGGTTTTTTGATATTCTTTAACATCATACACAGATCTAGAATAACCTGCGTTAACAGTTTTAGAAGGAACATTAGCTTCAAAATAATCTAACAAATAGTTTTTTGCATAAAAAGATTTCTTTTGCACAGTAAAATCATCATTTTCAAGAAGTTCTTTCAAAGCCATATAATCCTTAAATGTTCATCAGGTTATAAATATTACTTTTCATTTAGATTTGTCCATTAGATTCAATATACTTCTTCATTAATTTTTCAACAACAACTGGAGCTACGAATCCTTTTTTACTTACCATTCTAACAAAATCATCATATGTTTCTTTTGCAATATCGTATTTGATTGTAACTTTTTGTGCTGCTTTTGGTTTTGCTGCCATTATGTATCACCTCATATTTTTAAAATTCAAGACTATATAAGTTTAGTTATTAATTAATTTAAGAAAATATTAATGATAAAGAGCATAACGATCAGTAGAACACATAATTACCATAATAACATCTTCATTTCTTTTCTGAGCATTCTTCAATGTCTTCAAATCAGTATCCGAAGCCAAACAATCTCCAAAAGGATGAGAATGCAACATGACCAAAGTATTCAAAGGACAGGAAGCGAAACTTACATGAACCATAGATTGTTCAATAATTGTAGGATAAAAAATTGTTTCAAGATAATAGTTCTTATTCTCAACTTGACCACTAAGACAAACACTCATCTCAACTTCTTTTATTTCTTGATTTTCAGTAAATAACTGAGAAAGAATAGAACTAGTATTTTGTTCAAAGAACAAAGAATAATCTTTGAAATGTAAAGAATTTGCAAGTAAAGATTCAGAATGTAAGTTACCTACAATTTTATGTTGGACTGGACCAACAACAGCATAGACAACAAAAAGCGAAACCATAATGAGGGCAGCAAAAATAATTGCTGCTTTTCTCCAAGGAGAAGGTTTATCATCTTCTAGGTCGTCATGAAGACTATCGGTCATGTGAAATTCATCCATAGAACAAAATGAGAAGCTTTAGCATATATATGTTTCTAATTATTTCTTCACAAGAACGTTAACTTCTCCAGAAGAGCAACCCCAAGTAATAACTTCCATTTCATCCAAGGGTTTAACAGTAAGCATTCTAGCAGAATCATTACCCTCGTATGTAGATAAAGAAATTAATTCATTAACAGATTTATTGAAATGTTTTTCTGCAATTAGAGAATAATTATAATGTAAATGACAACTATTCCCTAATAAAGCCATTAAAAAAAAGTTGTTTGTTTTAGGAACGTTAGAAATATCTAGTTCCATCCCTTTGTAATCTTTGTAAAATGCATCAAATGAACAAGCAGCAATATTAGGATTAAATAATTTATCAAAAACAGGAACTATTTGAATTTTGAATGAACGAGGCTTGTAAATAATACCAGAAGATGTTGCAAAGTCAGTTTTGAACAAATCAAGTTCTTTGGTTTCCAAATAATGATAAACCTGTGCTTGAATTGTTTCGGCTAAAGTTAAAGGTCTATAAACTGATTTTCCATTTAGATCATTTTTAGGATGTTTAGGAGATGCGACTTTTTGTAATTGCTTAACTGCATCGCAAAAAGAAGTTCCTGTGATTATATCATAGTTCATACTGTAAAAATACCTAAATACGAATTTGTTTATAAACTTTTTAGTAATTATTATAATGAACAAGCCATTTTGCCATTTTATGAACAAACAATTCATTTTCGATTTAGACGATACCTTAATGTGGAACCAACACGATTATTCCGTTGCGCATTTAGAATTTGCAAGATGGATAATTGAAAAATTAGGCCATAAAGCTCCTGATGTTCAAACAATTATCAATTTAGAAGTAGAAATAGATCATGCCGCAGTCAAAGAGTTAGGTTTTACCAAAGAAAGATTTCCTAGTTCTCTTCAAAAAACATATAAAAGTATTTGCAAATCTTCAGGAATTGTTCCTAATGAAAATGATTTAGAAAATGCTTACAAGATCGGTTTAATGGCTTTTAGTCCTAATCAATGGAAAAGCAATGTTGTTGAAGGATCAAGGGCTGTTCTTAATTATCTTAAATACAACAAAAAAGACAAACTAGTTCTTCTTACAAAAGGCGATGAAGAGATACAAAGATCTAAAATTATGACCTTAGAATTAGATCGCCTATTCGATAAGAAAAATATTATGATTGTTCCCCAAAAAGACGAATTTATTTTTGATAAATTTATAAGTAAAGAATATGGTAGAAAACAAACGTATCATGTTGGTAATTCTATAAAAAGCGATGTTATACCAGCAATAAATGCAGAAATTAATATAATATATATCCCTTGTGAAACATGGTCTTATGAAAGAGACCACCAAGGAATACCTCAAAGTTCATTTCTTAAACAAATAGAAAATATCTCTCAAATTAAAGATGTGTATGATTTTTTGTAATGTTCTTATAAATCTATTAGTTAATATTATAATATAGAGGGTGTTTTGCAATTTTATGACAGAAGATCAAGGAACCTTATTTGATAAATTAGACAAACAGCTAGTAATACCTGGATTTCCAAGACATAAGAAAAAAGTCGAAGTCCGAAAAGAAACAGAAGCAGAAAAACTAGAAGCGTATGCTCATAAATACAGACCTCAAATAGAAATTTCAAATAAAATTAAAGACACATATTCTAGCGATATTTCAAACGAAATTATAAAAACATACATAGATAATGAAACATCTTATCAAATCCAAAATATAGGACACATAACACGTTTAATAACTGCAGCTTCTCAATTTGTTAACAAAGAAAAAAAAGACTTGAAACTATTTGATTTAATTTTAATGTATAAATCAATAGAAAAAGGTATAGGATCAGAAATGATAAAAGAATATGATAACACAACAAACGATCATAAAATAATAAGTAAAATGTATAGAGAATTATCTAAATGGAACCAATGCAATAACATTAAATCATTTGGTTCAGGTCCTTATCCAATATTATCAAGTTATATCCGAAACATAGTTGCAAAGGAACACCTGAAATAAACGAAAATCATTTAAACAACTAATTCTTGAAACCGCACAGGTGATTAATTATGAAATACTTAACAATCATATTAATTCTTGGAGTTCTCCTAGTTCTTAGTGCATGCGGTTCGCCTGCAGTAAGTGATGGAGACCAAGATATGACAGATACAGACGTAACTCCAACAGACGATGTTGCAGATGCTGACGAAGAAGAATCAATGCTAACATCCATTGGAAATTTAATGAAAATGGGTAAAGCTTACCATTGCTCCTATAATGGAGATATGGGTGGAGTAAAATCAGAACAGGATGTTTACATCGACGGAGACAAATACCGAGTTGATATGACTATCGTTACATCTGATGGAACTCAAACTTCCAACATGATCAATGACGGCAATTATATTTATTCATGGGGATCAACAACTCCACAAGGTATGAAAATGAGTCTTGAATTTCTTGAAGAACAAGGAAGCGAAGATGACTTCAGCATTGATACCAATGAAGAATACGGTTATGCTTGCGATTCATGGAGAGCTCAAAACAGTAAATTCGATCCGCCTAGCGATGTAGAATTTATTGATTTCGGAGATCTAATGGCAGGACTTGGAGACGCTTTCGGAGATTATTAATTTAATCTTCTTTTTTCCATAAGGTCAAAAGACCTTTATTTTATTTTTTTAAATTAAGAATCATATATTTTTTTAAGTTCTTCTGCTTTAAAACTCATTAAACCGACCATATGTACTTTATATGCTTCTAAATCTTCAAGTTCTTGAGTAAAATAAGAACCATTATTTGTTGTAGTAAGTTTAACTTTTTTCATATTAAATTCGTTTAGTTTCTCTCTATTATTATCATAAAAAACAAATTCATGAAATAATCCATCAAATGAATCCGTATTATAAAGAGTCATATAAGTTGCAGCTTCATCGAAAGAATCAATGTATAAAAATCCTTTTAGTTCGTTCTTCATTTTAACACCATATTAATAATAAATATTTCCACAGAACTCATATATAAATCTTTCGTTTTGTAACCACTATTAAGTAGTATATAAACTACTCTTATCTTGGTTTTAGAACGCTTCTAGAGGCCAAATAAGGCACACAAGAACAATGTTTATAAGCAAAGCTCCATCTGAATATAACATGGAGAAGCCACGAATTCAACAACAATTCAAACGTGAAGAAAAAAACATACCAGGATTACGTTTCGGAATTCTACATGGCCACGTTGGATTTGAAGATGGAGTTTCCATAGTTATGCGACAACTAGAAGAAGTTATTACCAAAGAACTTGGTGCGCATAAAGAAAATATTTTCTATTTAGTTGGTAAAGCCAAAAAGCCAAAAGAAAACATAACTACAAACCACCTATTTGATTTTGATGAAGCAATTAACAAAATAATGCAAACAAATTTCCAAATTGGCTTCACGGAAAAACAAAAAGAAGAAATTGAAGAAGCACTAACAATTGCTCAAAGAGAGATTAAAACATTCATAGAAAAAAATAAAATCGATGTTATCATTGCACATAATCTTAGCCATCCGATAAATTTTATTATGTCAGTCGCTCTCAGCAGATATTATACAGAAGAACTACAAAAAGGAAATCCAACTCCAAAATATCTTCTTTGGTGGCATGACTCACACGCAGAACGAGAATCATTTTTACATCCCGCTCCAGAAATAAAAGAATATCTAAAAGAAGGAATACCAGGAGGAAACGTAGAACATATAGCATTCATCAACAGCGGACAATTTCAAAATGCAGAAGAATATTTTCTATCCATCGATCGTGTAAAAAAAGGATTTTATGATAAAGTTCGTAAAAATCATGACATCATCTACAATACTACAGATATGTTCATAGAAAATTACGACGATTTATTTTCGACTGAAATAGAAAAAAAGAAAAAAACATTTATTCACAATTATAAAATAAATAAAAAACTTTCCGAATTAGACATATCGAGAGAGAAAACAATATTTTGTTTACAACATACTCGAATGGTGAAACGAAAACGAATTGATTTCGCATTACAATTTTTGTTTGAATTACTTGCACGATCAAGAAAAAGAAATAAAAAATATGAAGCAATCTATTTCCTTGTAACAGGAAACAATACAAACACAATAAAAGAAGAACTTATCAAACTCCATAAGGAACTTTCTAAAGAATACGAAGAAAATAAGATCATTCTAGAATTTGCTGAAGACTATAAAGACAAAAAAACAGAATTACAATTTGAAGACTATCCTCTTATATTCAGCAATTTAGGGGGAATTACAACATACTTTAGTGCAATCGAAGGATTTGGAAATAATTTATTAGAAATACTTGCTTCAGGAATGACTCCAATTATATATCAATATCCAGTTTACAAATCAGATATTGCAAAATTCCATTTTAAAGTATTATCCTGCACAGAATTTTCCATTGAAGATAGACTTATCGAAGAAGTATTTGAACTTTTGGAACAGCCAGAACTTCGAAAAGAAAACGGAGAAAGAAATATCAAACTTATTCAGAACCATTTCTCAAATGCATCAATCGCAGACAAATTAAAAAAAGCAATTCTTAGTAAAAGAACTCACTGGCGTCCAAAAGAGAACTAAGCAATTTTTAATTTTCTATGATAAACTTGTTTTGTAAATGCATTCCCATAAACTACTATAAAAAAATTAAATATAATATGTACTGCTGCAACTAAAATAAAACTCGGAATTAAAACGTATAAAAATCCAAGAGCAAGACCCCAAGAAAAAATCATAATCATTTCATAGGTCTTAACAGCAAATATTAAATGAGCGGCTGCAAATACAGCAGCACTAATTAATACAACAAATATAGGGGAGGAAGAAACAGAAAATAATAATTCTATCAAAAATACTCGGAATATAAATTCTTGAGATATACTAAGTAAAGGAAAATAAAATACTCTTGGATGTTTCCACCAACACTTAGGAGCTTTTCTGTGTTTTGAAAACGCAACAAACAAAATTAAACCAACACCCAGCAAAGTAAACAACAAATAAGGAGCAATGTTTGCCCAATTCAAAGGAGTCGCAAGACCTAATTGTTCCAAAGACCATTTTTGCACAAATACAATTGCACCTATAATAGCTACAACAAAAGAAAATATTGGTAAACGAAGAACAAAAGGAACTATTCTTAGATAAATAAGAATAAGAGGAAGAATAAACAGACCAAAAATCTCACCAATCACAATCCAATGCATAACAATTGTTAGAAAACATTATATTTAAGCCTTTTCTTTATAAACATTTATAAATAAAATGGATAGTTTTATTAAGATGTTACTACTACGGAATAATAATGGTAAAAACTTTCTATCAAAAAGGATTAGACGAATTTAGCTCAAAAACCGGTCAAGAAATATTTAGTCCGTGGGAAGCTGAAAAACAAAAAAGTTCTAAGATGAAATACATTCCTAACAAAAATATTATTGAAAAAAATAAAGCAAGAACTCTTGACAAAACCATAATTGAAATTATGGGTTCATTATTCACATCAAAATTACTCCACAAATATACTCAACATAACAAAGGTAAAGCAACATTTTACAGTCCTGAAACAGTTTATTTTGAATATGGTTTCAAAAACAGCCTTAAAAATATGAAACCAAAGTATAAGAAACAAGAAAATCTACATTCTATGCTTAGACAACTCATTTGTCCAGGAGTTCCACTAAACAAAATTAAACTTCAACGACAACGAGATCACGTAGTAAAAAATGAGTCTGCAAACATAGCTAATTGGGCGTGTTATATGACAGGAATGCTCAATCAAATTTTCTTGCAAGAAGGATATATACACGGTGATCCAGGTCTAAGACATTTCTTTTATATTGAACCTGGAAAATATGTTGAACGAATTACACAAATAAATACTATTAGTAGTAGCTCTGTTCAAAAAGGAGGAATAGGCGTCATAGATTGCGAAAGTTTTCGAGTCACTAAACCAAATTCTATCGATGTAAAAAAAGATGTTGAAAAATTTAAAAATCGATTATTAAAAAAATTCAATCAAAATATTAACGAAGAATTTTACATGAAAGGCATGCAAAATGCTCAAAAAATATTCAAAGGCATAAGCGTGGCTAAAAAAGTTAAAGATGAAACCATTAAGAAATATAACAACATTTTCTATCCAATTAAAAATTTCGACTTCGATACACGAAAATTAACATACAAATAAGCATCACACACCATTTACTTACTTTTAAGCAAACAATTTAAATACTATTCTTTCCTCTTTCATACATATAAATAAGGTGTAAAATATATGATCAAAATTACATTTCCTGATGGAAACACAAAAGAATTCAAAAAAAGAAGTACTGGTCGAGAAATTGCAGACAATATTAGTGAAGGGCTTGGAAGAGCAGCTCTAGCAATCAAATTCAACGACGAATTAATAGATTTAAACAAGCCTCTTGAAACAAATGGAACCATTCAAATTATCACATTCAAAGATCCGGAAGGAATAGATACATTCAGACATTCTAGCGCTCACCTTCTAGCACATGCAGTAAAAAATCTCTATCCAAAAGCAAATCCAACAATCGGACCGGTTGTAGAACAAGGATTCTATTATGATTTCGAAAATTTATCAATTTCAACAGACGACTTTCCAAAAATCGAAGAAGAAATGAAAAAGATTGTGAAAGAAGCTCAAGATATCAAAAGAATTGAATACGCTTCAAAAAAAGAAGCACTTGAAGCATACAAAAACAATCCTTTCAAAGTTGAAATGATCAATGAACTTGGAGAAGGCGCATCTGCCTATCAGCAAGGCGATTTCGTCGACCTATGTCGAGGACCTCATGTTCCCAACACTAAATATATTAAATCATTCAAGCTTATGAAACTTGCAGGAGCGTACTGGCGAGGAGATGCTAAAAATAAACAACTTACTAGAATTTATGGAATTAGTTTTCCAGATAAAAAAGATCTCAAAGCATATTTAACACTTCTCGAAGAAGCAGAAAAAAGAGATCATAGAAAAATTGGAAAAGAATTAAACTTATTTTCATTCCACCAAGAAGCACCAGGAATGCCTTTCTTTCATGATAAAGGAACATTCATTTGGGAAACTCTTGCAGATTTTATGAGACAACGAATGCATCAACGTGGCTACGAAATGAATAAAACTCCTATTATGCTCAATAAAGAACTCTGGTTACAATCAGGACACTGGGAGCACTATAAAGAAAACATGTATTTCACAAAGGTCGATGATCAGGATTTCGCAATCAAACCAATGAATTGCCCAGGAAATATTCTTATTTTCAATTCTCAAAGATATTCATACAGAGATTTACCAATTCGAGCAGGAGAATTCGGATTAGTACATAGACACGAATTATCAGGCGTATTAAGCGGATTATTCAGAGTACGATGTTTCACACAGGATGATGCCCACGTATTTTGTACTCAAGAACAAATGAAAGATGAAATCAAAGAACTTATGGATTTCATCGATGAAATCTACAAACTATTTGGATTCGAATATCATATCGAACTTTCAACAAAACCAGAGAAAGCCTCTGGAAATGAGGAATTATGGAATTTGGCAGAAAAAACACTGCACGAAGTTCTCAAAGAAAGTGGACGAGAATTTAAACTTAATCCTGGCGACGGAGCATTCTATGGTCCAAAACTAGATTTCCATCTAAAAGATGCAATTGGACGAACATGGCAATGCGGAACAATTCAGTTAGATTTCCAAATGCCAGAGAAATTCGACTTGGTGTATGAAGGAAGCGATAGTAAGAAACATCGACCAGTAATGCTTCACAGAGTAATATATGGTAGTTTCGAGCGATTCCTAGGAATTCTCATTGAACATTACGCTGGAAAGTTTCCTCTTTGGATAAATCCTAATCAAATCAAAATTATTCCTATAGCCGATAGACATCAAGATTACGCTGTTGGCCTTGCAGAGCAAATGCAGGCAAATAATCTTCGTGTAGAAGTTGATGATCGTAGTGAATCAGTTAACAAAAAGGTTCGAGACGCCCAATTAGACCAATTCAGCTACATTCTGGTCGTTGGCGATAAAGAAGTCTCTGATAAGACCGTAAGCGTTAGAACTCGTAATAATGAAGTTCTAGGAGCTCAGGATGTTAATAAGTTCATAACTGAACGTATTAGTGAAAAAGATTCTAGAAAATAAAAAAAATTACCTATTAGCGTATGCAAGTACACAATTAAATGCATATTTATTAGGCGCTACTTTTTTCAAAGAAAAACTTAAAGAGTTATTCTTCTTCGCATCTGTGCTCATAAAAGTATTATGATACTGGATGACTGATTTCTTAAAAGAATATACATTCTTAAAATCTTTCTGGACTTGAATTACAGTGCCACTTGTATCTACATTAGGATGAGTATAAGAAAAATTACCTCTTGTAAAAAAATCTTTTACTTTCTTTGCAAGCTTATAAGGGTCTTCCACATGAATGTCTACAATATCTTTAATTGATGCATTATTTGATGTGTTACTTACCATTACATTTCACCTCTGATTTTGACTAACAGTATAGAGATAGGCATACTAATATATAAATATTTCGGAATGTTGATTTTGCTGATAAGACCGGATTAAGCCGTTTTGACAAAACTAAGTTATTTTTGCTTGAATGTTTTAAGAAAAGAACCCTATCTTGAGAAAGAAACTGATTAACGCGAAGTAAATCAATGAGCAAGACCACATAAATAAGAACAGATTGGACTCAAATTAAGAAAATAAAGAATAATAAAGAAAAGAAAAGGAAAATCTACGCAAAATAATACTCTTTGAGATTTCGTTCAAGTGAAGGAATAGGAATTCTACTGACAGGAATAACAACGTGTTTCTCTGTAGGAATATCTTCTTTCTTTTTAGTTTTAAAATTACCTGCAAAACCAATAAGATGTTCTTGACCAGGAAGGCCTTCTTGCTTGAATAAATAATTTTGGAAGGTCTTTTCAGAGAAGAAATATAATATCTTACTTACTGAAGGAAAAGAAGATTGATCTATATCTACAGACTTAATGTCTTTCTCTTTAAGAGTCACAATACGTGCATAAAAAGGAGACATGATTGCATGGTATGTTTTTCCGATTATATTGTTGGATGTCATTTTACTACTAGTTGGTAGTATTAACTTATATATAAATGTTTCTATTTTAAAAGAATAAGAACAAAAAAAATAAGAACAATTATTGCATGAGAGTATCAGATTCTAGATCTTCTTCATCGAAAATATCTGCCTTATTCTTACTACGTCGAGAACGTCTCTTAGTATCAAAAGCACTATCATAGGCTTTATCACTATTCTTACCTTCATCAGAAGCACGCTGATCTTCATCATAGCCTTTCATGAAAGCTTCTTCTGAAGCAGTAATTTCGTCGTTGTCAACAAGATCCTCACGACCCTCACCACTATAAACTTCCTCAAAGTCATCTTTTGCATACATAAAAGAAGAATCCGAAATAAGTAATATAAAAAGATATCGGTAATTACGTCGAAGATTTAAAAAAGACGAAAGGATTTACATTCAAAACAGAGGGAGATGTGAGGAATCACATGCTTGAACACATAGTAACAGATGTTAAAGTTAAACAGGACAAGCTATTTTTACATATCCGAGGAGTCGGAGACATATACTTTGATTGGGAACATACATTTCCAACAAGAATTCTTAATAAATTTGAAAGACAAGAATTAGAAAAGGAGTTAAAAAATCATCCTGAACTTGCAAAGCATCCTTCAAAAAGAGGAGGAGAAAGAAGAAAACAAAAAAAGGAACAAATTTTCCCGCATCTTCATCTAAAGATTCCTCTTTATAAAAAAGATATTCTCAAAGAAGAATTTCCTACAAATAAATATAGCAGTCGAAAGAGCTCAGAGAAAAAAGAAAGCATCTTCATAATGGGAGGATATACTCTTCAAGCTCAAAGACGATTCATAACACCAAGTACAATAGTAAACGTTGAAAAAAAAGTTCTTGAAGCAATAGTTCTAACTAATAAATTCAACAAAGAAATTAAACAACTCAAAAAAAGAATTGGAGAAGAAATTGAAGGAAGAGGCAAGGCATATCATACCAGAGTCTTTAACGAGTTAGAAAAACAGTTTTCCTTAGATATATCAGGACAAGAACGAAATAAACTCGTTCAAGAAAATACATATACACAAAATCTTACAGAATCGCTTAATGATAAACGAAAGCGAACAATGACAACTCATAATAAATTATTAAAACAAATTGATTCTCTCGAAGCACGTATTGAAAAAAACGAAGACAAAACATACAAATTAGTTCTAAATGAAACAAATTCAATAACACCATTACGAAGTATAAGCTATTTAGAGGTAATGAAAGAAAAATGGTTATCTTTTGATATTGAAATCCCTCTATGGAAAAATGAAAGAGAAGCAAAAATTAGTTGGGTAGGGATGGACTATTCCTATAGAGGCAAAGAACGAAAAGAAATGCACACATTACATAATCTAGGAAGAAAGAAACACAAATATTATCATATATACACATACGACAACGAACAAGAATTAGTTAAAGGAATAGCAAATAGTATACAAAGACAAAATCCTCTAGTTATTACAGCATACAATTACAAATTCGATATATTAAACCTAAGAGAAGCAGGAGAATTCAACATAGGATCAAATGAAAAAAGACCATATCAAGATGTATCAATTAGTTTTTTCGAACGATTAGATTTGGAAGGAAGAATTCTTATCGATCTTTTACGATGGGCACAAATAGTTTACGATTATTTGCCAAATAGAAAATTAGAACTTGTTTCTCGAACAACATTACCTAATCTATTATTCACAAAGTCATTAACATATAATCAAATGGCTGCAAAAGAACTCATAACAATGAATCATCCCGATCCTAAAGTTAGAGTCGAGAAAGCTAGAGAAATTGCAGATTATTTAGTAGGCGATGTAGATATAATGCCAAAAATAATTAAGAGTGAAGAATTTCAAACAAGTTTAAGATTCGCATGTGAATTCGCAAAATCATACAAATTACCTTTCGCTCATTTCTTATATTCTCAAAGAACAATAAATAAAGTTCAAGAAAGAAGCTATGAACACTTCGTAGGAATACCCAGAGATAAAGTTTTGTATAGAACAAAAAAATCTAGAGAAGATGTAAGTAAAGCAAAACAAGACTTTAGAAGATTACTCGGAGAAAAAGCAAATCCTCAATCAGAACCAGGAGTATATGAAAATATTCACTTGGCTTATTTGAAATATGGATATGCTTTAAGACACGTAATAACAGATAGATTGCCAGAAGCAGAAATATTGTATTCTCAAAAACCAGCAACAGGTTTTGAAAATAATTTATTAGGAAGATATGGAAATAGTCTTGCTGAATGGATAACTTCAGATTTTACAATTCTTAAAAAATTAGAGAAAAGTATGTTTGAACACATAGATAAATTAGAATCAGGACACATGAAATTCTTTGAAGTCTATTCAGGTCAAAGATATATTTTTGAAAAAGAAAAGAAAACTAAAAGACAATTTCACACAAGCACAATTACAACTAAATCATTAATGGAAAATATGCGAGTAAAAACAAAAATATTCCTAGAAAAAAATAACATAGAACCAGAGTATTTAGTTTTTCTACTAAATAAATATCGCAAATATCAAAAATTTCAAAAAAGATTTCGAGGACAATACGATGTATCGGAAGAAGTTGTTGAAAAAATACTAGACCAACAAATAGATGATGCAAAAAAATTCGCAGAAAATTATGGATTAAGATTAATTCATCAAAGAGGACCATATCTATATTTCCAAGGAGACGGAACACAAGCAATAAAGGATCATCCAGCAGTTTTCGTTAAAAATATTGACAAAGTATTAATAACAAAAAAATACGCGCCAAGAAAAGATAATCAATGGGGAGATAGCAATATTTTTTATGACACTCATGGAGTATACAGAGGATTAAAACTTGTTGATCACGGAACTCACAACATGAATTTGTTTGAACAACAAACAAAAGGTTATTTCATAAAAGAATTATTAAATAATAATCCTCAAGAAGCAGCAGAAATACTTGAAAAACAAACAGAAAGATTATGGAAAGGAGAAATAGACTATAAAGAATTAGTCTGGTATGCAAATGGAAAAGATAGATACAGTGCATTCGTAAATGGAAAGAAAATATGCTTTCATAAACTTATTCCAAAAGAAATTAACAAAGCAGAACTTTTAGGAAATATAGAAACAAAAAGGATGTGTTATTTAGAAACCATAAGAAACAAAGAAGAAGAAGTACTTATCATGCGACCAGAAGAAGTAGAATTTGATCTAAACATGTATTGGGAAAAACATAAAAAAGATATAAAAAATTTAGCGCACAACTTCATAGGCGAAGAAATTTTCAAATTATTTCCTGACGAAACAGATGGCTCATTATTTTCTAATTACAATGTAAACCTAGCTACAACAAGTCTAAAAGAAAGATATTATTAAAATTCTTGGCAAAAGATTTGCCGGCACCCCAAGCAAAGCTTAGGGAAATAAAAAATTAAAAAAGAAAGAGAAAAAAATTTATTCAGCTACTGCATCTTCTTCTTCTGAAAATTTCTTAATTTCTTCCATGTTAGCTACAATAAGCTTAGCCTTCATCTTTCCAAACTGGAAAGGCCATTTACCTTCAGGATCGTTCTCGTTGAGAAGTTTAATCATTTTATTTCCTTTAAATTCACCAAATTCTACTGCCATTTTTTATTAGACCTCATAAGTTATATCATTAAGCAAAAAAAGATTATTTATAAAATTATCGGCTTACTGTCTTCTGTAAACAACTCTAAGAAAATTAGGAGATTCGTCAGTATTAATAGGCACATGCGCCAAAAGAAGCCCTCCAAAAGCAGGTTTTAAACTATAATTTTGAGGTCCGAATAGATAAGAAGAAAAGCCGAAACAATCCGGAGATATCATCCGAGTCGAAATATAGTTCACAATATCATGAATTCCCATATAAAATCAAAATGAAAGCTTATTTATAAAAACTACCACATAAGGTTTAAAAGACAGTATTCATTTTGCTATTTTATGAAAAAAACTATTATTCCACTGGCATTGATTTTCGGCCTTTATAGTAGTATTTTCTCTCAAACTAAAACCATGCCAAGTACGTCTCATCGTTTTGGTTTTTTTCATCTTTGCAATGATGGAAAAATAGCTATTGAAACTAAATCTAAAACTCCAGATATTAAAGTCTATGATTTTAGTGTTAAAGGCGAGTTTGATGTTCCTGAAATATCTTCAGATGTTCATTCTACTAGCCCAGTTATTTCTGATGACGGCAAATTGCTTTTTTTTAATCAAAATTCTTATTTGTATGTATATAATTTTTCAACTCAAATGCCAGCAGTTCTTTCTTCGAGAGAAAACCCTAAGTCATATCCTTTGGTTTGCTTCAACAATGTATTAACCTATGTTTCAGATAATGGCAAAGGCAAACAAAGTATTGTTGAACGTGATTTGGAATCAGGTTTGGAGAAAAAGATTTTAACTAACCAGTCATCTATTAAACGAAATTTTAAACCTGCAACTTCCGATAATGGCCGTTATATTGTTATTCATAGTTCATTCATAAACAAAACAAATGAAGGACTATATTTATTAGATAAACAAAATCTTTCGTTCCCTAGTAAGATTTCAAATCTAAAACTTAATGAAGGTCTTGAGGATTTATGGTGCGATGTTTCTAATACAGGAGATGTAATTTATGTAACAAACACTAATTATGACCATTTATTCCTTGTTAAAAAAGGAGAATCTCCTGTCCAGTTAACCAAAAAAAGTTTCGATGGCGATAGTCCTAGAATATCTTCAGATGGAGAATATGTAGTTTACTTAAGTAATGGAAAATACAAACAAAAGTCTGGTTGGAGTTTCAATGATAATGCTACTGGTTGGGAATATAACACCAGAGATGTTCATATTATTAAAACAAAATCAGGTAAAAGTAAACGTCTCAAAGCAGCAGGAGTTTCTCAAGTGGAAATTTCTCCAGATGGAGAACACATAGTGTACTACACCATAGGCCAACTTAATTACACTGCAAACCCATTTATTAAAGATAAAAAAGTGAAAAAACAGAAACGAGAAATTGTTAAATTTTAAACTACCAAAAGTAGATAATCACAGGCAATAATAAACAACAAAAATGTTGCATTATTTTCATAAAACTATTTCTTTAAAACTTTTTCGTACACTTTCAAATACATCTCTGAAGTTCTTTCCCAAGTGAAATCTTCTGTTTGTTTATATCCTTCTTTTCCCATTTTCTCACGCAATTTATCATCCTTCAAAAGTTTCTTCATTGCAGAGAAAATAGCTTTATAGTCATAAGGATTAACAAGAATAGCAAATTTACCAGCGACTTCAGGCATAGCTGTGATGTTTGACGTAATAACTGGAACTCTAAGCTTCATAGCTTCAAAAATAGGTATACCAAAGCCTTCATACATAGAAGGATAAACAAGAAAATCAGACATTCTATATAAAGAATCAAGCTCTTCATCAGGAATAAAACCTGTGAAAACAACTCTTTTTTTCATTTGAAGTTTTTTTACTAATCGATCACACTTTCTCTTCATCTTAATTCTATAACTAGAACCTGAAACACTGCCTGTAATAAGTAATTTACCAGAGTAATTTTCATTTTCAACAAGTTTCGAAAAAGCTTTAATCAAACGCAAGATATTTTTTCTCTCATGAATCCCGCCAACATTAATAATAAATCTTTTTAATCCTAATTTTTTTCTTAATTTATTTTCCAAAGATATATTTTTTGGACTGGGTTTTCTGAGACCATTAGGTATTACGTTTATTTTATTTAAAGGAACACCTACTCTTTCAGAAATATCCTTTTTCGAGAATTCAGAAACAGTCACTATAGCATTATTTAGTTTGCTAGATTTTTTCATTTTTTTCTTATAAAAAAATTTGTTAGTAAAAAAACCCATAGCTTCTCTAAACGTGAACGGAATAACATCATGTATAGTAAGTACAGAGGGAACTTTCTTTTTAGAGGGAAAACTCCAATTGTAAGGAAAATGGATTAAATCTGCTTTTTCTTTCTCAGCAATATCTTGTATTATTGTAGAATCCAAACGAGCATTTTTTTTAGATATACCATGAGTCTCCGTGTCTAAAGGAACAAATTTAATATTCGAACAACCCTTGAATATATTCTGAACTTCTTTCAATCGGCTTTTTTTTGGTAAGATAACAACAAAATGACCTTTCTTAGTTAAGTATTTAGTAATATAAATTACTCCTTCTTCAACACCACCAATTACGCCATCAAATTTCCTAAAATCCATAACAATTTTCATTTTTAAAAAATCTCTAATAAACTTTTTATATCACTTATCGCGACACCAACTGATTCATCAGCTGCGCCGTAGTACACATAAATTTTCCCATCTTTTTCAACAATTCCATTTGAAAAAACAACGTTTTTGAAGAAACCATTAGTTTCAAAAGCTTCAGTAGGTACAAGAAGGGGACGTTCAGCTCGTTTTATAATTTTGGAAGGATCTTTAAGATCTAAAAGAAGACAAAACAAGGAATAAGAATTCTCGCTTCTCCCATGATAAATAACAAGCCATCCTTCAGAAGTTTTAATTGGCGGTGCTCCTCCGCCTATTTTTACTGATTCCCACTCATTATCTCTAGGTCTCAAAAGACATTTATGTTTTCCCCAATGAATAAGATCTGGAGATTCAGCATACCAAATTGATGCCTTACCAAATCCAGAATTATTCGGTCTGTGAAGTGCAATGTATTTCCCATTTATTTTTTCAGGAAAAATAGAAACATCTTTATTTTCAGGACAAAAAATTATCCCTTTTCTTTCAACGGTCTTAAAATCTTCAGTAAGAGCTAAGGATGTTACCCATGAGTCTTCACTCACAGCAGTATAATTTATGTAATATTTTCCCTCAATAAAACTCACTCTTGCATCTTCACAACCATATTTTTCGCTTTCTTCAACAGGATAAATGAAAGGTTTATCTTCAACGGTAAAATGAATACCATCCTTACTTCTAGCAATTCTAATATGATTTATACTTGTAAGATAATCTTTTCCCTTGTAAACAACCCCTCGCGTATCTTTCAAAGAAAGATCTGGATCTTTCAAATCAAATTCTAAAATCGAAGGATAAGCTTCATTATTTTTAAATTCACAAACTGGAACCCGCACAAAACCTTCTTTAGATTCGCATCCTTCAGACACTCTAAGTAATAAAATTATTTCATCACCAAATACAATAGCTCCAGGATTAAACGCTCCGAGAACTTTGTATCCTTCTAGCGAAGGTTTTACATCAGCAGGACTTATAATAGGATTTTTTTCGAATTTTTTTATTATATCAATCATATTTATTAATTCAACAAGGAATGTTATAAACTTTTGGGTGAAATCACCACAAATACACAATCACAGGAAGCAATAAACAACCCAAAAGCATATTCTTCTGAGCTCCAAATCTACTGGCGACAATTCCCAATCCAGTCGCAGTCAAGAGAATCAAAATTCCTTTCAACCAAGAAAAAGAAACAACCATAACAAATAAAAAAACAAGAACTCCAATAACAACTTTCTTGTAAGGCATTTTTTGCAAAATATTCGCAGTTCTTTTCGACAACCATAAACCAAGAAGAGTTGCAATTCCTCCAACGATTAATAAAACGGGAATGAACAAAAGTAAATGATGAATAGTTATTTCTCCAAGAAGATCTTTAACACCAACTATCGCGCCATTTCTTGCTTTTCCTAAAAGAGTTACAGTAACTAAAGAAAATGCGAAGTTCACAGTATTAATTCCTCCAACTAATAACAAATAATCAATCGCGGTTTTCTTACGCATTGTCGAACTAGCAACAATCGCAGCTTGACTTGAACCAAATCCAGGAAGAAAAGAAGCAAGAATTCCAACGAGCGTTGCTCGACTTACAGTCCTCTCTATAACTTTCGATGTTATTGGAATTATTTTATCAAACTGTTGTTTGATTCTTTCACTTGTTCCTGCTAAACTGATAAGCAAAGTACTAGTTCCAAATAAACCAGACAACATCGGCAAAAGAATTTGCCGTTGATCGGGAATATTAAAACACAATAAACCGAATAAACCAGCAAGGAGAAAAAAAGAACTGTTGAGAATTATCTTTTTTGAAAGAACTAGAAGAAGTAAAATAACTCCAAGAAGAATCTTTCCAATATAAGGTTGAATAAATGACTGAACTGAGACCAATAATTTAATTCCAAAAGGCATGAAGAGAATGCAAAGAATAAGTGCAGCAAGAGAACCAATTAAAGTATAAGTAATTGCAAGATGACCTTTTCCTTCTAAAAACATTTGATGACCTGGAAGAACAGCAACAACCTGATCAGGATCAGGAGCCCCAAGGTAAATACTAGGAATTGAATCTAAGAAAGAATGTGTAAGAGCTAGAGAGATTATGAAGATTGCAACTAGCAACGGAGAAATGCCGCTGAGGACACCAACACTGGAAACTGCAATGACGGTGATTAAGTTGACGTGGAGACCAGGAATGAGGCCCGTTATAACTCCTGCTCCAATTCCTAAAACTATTGCAATAACAATTAAGAATAACATAAACTAAGAATAATAAAAAAACAATTTATAATCTGGTGAAAGAAATCCGGAAATCTAACGCTTTTTTTTGAACGAAGAACTTCTTTTCATATTAAATGTTTTTGCCACAATCTCTGCAGAAATATTACCATCTTTAAGATACATGCTATTAACTGATTTGTTTTGTTCAAGATTAAAAATAGCTTCACCAAACATCCAAGCAGTTCTAATAACAGAAGTTATTTCTTTAAGAGGATACAACAAATTATCTTCAATATAAGGATGAGTATTAAACAAAACCAATTCTTTTAATTCAGCAGACATAAGTTTTTGCATTGCAGTTTCATAATTAGATCCTGCAAGAACGGGATGAACTAAAATTGCAGAAACGCTTGCAGGAATTCCATAATGAGCATCACCATTTACTCCTTCTTTACGAAGAGTTTTCGCTACTGTACTAATAGTTCCGGCAGTATCAACAAGGTCATCCCAAATAATAATATCTTTGTTGTTTAAAGTAGTAAAGTTATCAGAACAAGGTTTTACTTTATTAATAATAATTTCTACTTGATCAGGATTATTTGCAAATTTTCTTGTTTTATCTAAATATAATACGCTAATGTTAGTTAAACCATAAGCATGTTTAAGAGTATTAACAAATTCATCAGTTCTCGCTCTAGCACCTTTATCAGGACTAACAATAACAATTTGTTCTCCATTATTAGTTCTTGAAAGTGTTGATTCTATAGCAATATAATGAGCTGCATGAGGAGATGCAGAAATAGAATGTAAAACATTATTATGACCATACACTTCTCTATAAAAATTCTCAACTTCTTTACTGTGAAGTTCCATAGTAATTATTTTTTTAATACCATCAATATGAAAATGTTTTGCTTGTAAAAGAGCTGGCCGTCCACGACCTTTATTTCTTTTTCTTTCATCACTACCTTCAGGATAATCAAAATAAGCTTTATCACCACGACTAAAATAAGAATTTGTGAGAACTAAATTTACTTCTTTAGCTCCATTGTCATAAGCAGCCATAGCAGTAGCACCAATTCTAAATGATAATTCTCCAGGAGGAACATTTTCTTTCTGTTCATAACAAGGAATACCAAATATGTAAACACTCTTTCCTTCCAGAGGCGCTTTAGCTAAATCTTCGTGAAATAAAACTTTTCTAAATTTAGGATCAACTTCTCCTGCGGAAAAAGAACCTGCACTAAATACCTCACTAACAAAATACTTAGGTGTTTTTCCTACAAGCTTATACAAATGAGAAATAGCTTTTTGAGTAAACTCCTGACTAATTCTATCCTTAGTCGCACACACAATAACAATATTCTCCCAATCAATCATTTTTGTCAAACCTTAAGTGATAAATTAAAAGAATCAACCTTTTTAAGCCTTTCTTGTGTGCAGAAGATAGTTTCAATAAAATAAGAATGATAAAAAAATAATTTATGATCTGGTGAAGAAAATCCGGAAATATTACGATCAGTTATTTTTCAAATAATCAAATGTAAGTTCTACGGCCTTAACTATTTGATCTACTTTTAGAAGTGATTTATTAGAATCAGGAATGTGATAAAAACCATAGGCAACATCTTCAGGCATAATTCTCATCAAAGAATAAATTAAATTATTACAAAGAAATTCTCCAGCATCTTTAGAAATGGCTGTAGGAATATCGTTTTCGTTCAAAAGATCACAAAGTTCTTCCACTGGAAAACTGACGTTCCTATAATCTTGACCGTATTTGTAAATTTTTTCTTCATACTTTTTAACACGAGCATCATCTTTTCCGCTCACGATATTTCTTCCTCTTTGTTCAATACTTATTTGATCGCCGATTTTATAGCCAAAACCTAAACTCAGAATAATTGACGGTTTGTGATATTCAATAACATCATTAACCTTTTTAAGACTTTTTTCAAATTTCACAGGTAAGAGTACTGAACGTAGTTCAATGCCGTCCAAAGATTTATTTTGAAATTCTTTGATGACATGTTTTGTAGGACTGTCATAGCTCTTACAATCATCAAAACCCGTCAGCAATACTCGTGTCATAAAAGAGTAAAATGGAATTACAGTTATAAAGATTATCATAGAAGACACAAACTTTAAAAGATAGTTCGAATAACTTCTGTATCTGATGGAAACACCAATTAAAACAGTAATGTTCATCGATATAGTGGATTATACAAGTGTAACAAATCTTCTCAATAAAAATACTTTCAGTAGATATCATGATAACTTCGACAGAATTATTAAAAAACAAAGCGAATACTTCGAAGGAGAAATTGTCAAAAAAATTGGAGATGGATTCTTATTAACATTTAACGATGTTGATTTTGGTCTTCTGTGTGCTTTAGAGATTCAAAAAAAATGCCAAGAACATACAGAAACAAATCCTGAACTACCTTTGCAAATAAGAATTGGAATGCATCATGGAATGGTTATAATCAAAGAAAAGGATGTTCTAGGGACAACCGTTAATATTGCTTCTCGAATCGAAAGAATGAGTAGAGTTAATGAAGTATTATTCACAGCAGAAGTAAAAAAGGAATTAAAAGAATTTTATCCCCATGAAAGTCTAGGTTTTAGAAAAATCAGAGGATTAAAAGAATCTAAAGTTGTTCATAGAATAAATACTCTGCCAAATGCAGATAAACAATTGACTTTGGGTCAGTTTTAATTCTAAACTCTTTCAATTCGAGGATAAACACTCGGAGCCATGAATACTTGATTTGACTTAACTGCAATTCCTCTTTCTGAATCAACCATTTCTTGAGATGTCATTAAAGAAGTTCCAACTGCGACTAATTCTCCTTTGAGTGTTAGTATAGCAACCGGCTCTCCAACTTGAATTTCTGATTCTACTTTTGCAATACCAGGAACTTTAAGTGTAGCGCCATGACATAATGTATCTACAGTTGCATCAGCAATCCAAACAGCAGGTAAATGTTTTATTGCGTTTTCCACAGGTTGTAAAATTCTTCGAAGAGGAGCTTCATCTCCTTCATTGTAATAATGTAAAGCATCGGTTAAATCTTGAAGAGAACATAGTTCAGACGATTCTTTGAAAGGACCTGCTTTTGTTCTTCGAAGTTCAGCCATGTGAGCACCGGATCCGAGAGCAATACCACAATCATGGCACCATTTACGAATATAGGTTCCTGCTTGACAACCAATTCTTACTAGAACATCTTGTCCTTTAATTTCTAAAATATCAGCGTAGTAAACTTTTCTATAACGTTGTTGTCTTTTTACTGCGGATTTAATCGGAGGAAGTTGTTTTATTTTCCCAACGAATTGTTCTTCGATGACTTTTCTAATAGTTGCTTCATTAACAGGAGCGTGAATGTGCATTAAACAAACATATTCCTTACCAGCGGTAAGAAGTGATTGAACTATTCTAGTTCCTTTTCCAATTGCAACTGGAAGAACTCCAGTAACTCTAGGATCTAGAGTTCCAGAATGGCCTGATTTTTTTATATTGAGAATTTTTTGAACGAAAGCACTAACTTGATGGCTAGTTGGACCGCTTGGTTTGTCAATGTTAATAATTCCATAGTCCAATAATACAGTCATAGGTCTATTATTTACATCGTGACCAAATTTATCACTAGTTGTGACTTGTTGTCGCACGAGTTCCACTCGATCAATCTTTTCAAAAGGTAATTGTCCCATCAAGGGTGAAGAAAGAGAAGTTATTTTTAAAGCTATTCTTTGATGTATGTATTGCGAAAATATTCTGCCATCCTACCTGGTGGCAGTTTAACAACGAACGTCTTGCATAATCAGACGTTCTTTTGAATTTACTTCAAGGCAATACTTTATTCTTTGATTGCGATGGTTGAAGGACTTCTTCGTCCAACAGTAGGGCCGTCTTTAACGATGAAATTAGCGTCTGCAAGATTTGTTCTAGCCATTCTTGCGTAGGAATATGTTGTCAATACTCCACCTTTTTTCATTTTTCTCCAAATAGATACTAAAAACTGTCTTGTCCACATTTCAGGAACCTTAGCTGGAGAGAAAGGATCAAAGAAAACCACATCTAAAAGATCAGGAGAGATTGTTTTTATTGTTTCTCTTGCATCGCCAACAAAAAGAAGAGCTTTTAATTTTCCTTCGTTGAGCGTATGGAGTTTGAAAAGATTTGTTGATTTAGTTTCTGAAGGTTCGGATTCAATAAGTTTAACCATTAGCTCTTGCGCTTCTTGATATTCTTCAGGAAGTTCTAAGTCTTTCAGTTGATGCATAATTTCATAATCATTCTCAAAAGCAAGAAGTTCAACAACACAATCAGGATTTACTTTCCAGATTTCTGCAATAGCAACTATGGCATTATATGCAAGACCGAAGAAAACATCCCCTATGACAATTTTCTCTGCAGATTCTGCTTTTTTTAGTATTTCAGAAGGTTCTACATGTTTCTTTAGAGACTCTTCGACAGCACCTGTTCTCGTATGATAACATTGATCAGCCTCTGTACTGTAGAAAGTATATGAGCCGTCAGAAGTTTTTACTTTTTGCATACGATCAGAATCCATGTAAAAAGAGAATGTAGCAAAATATAAGAATATATCGTTATTAGACCATGAAAAAATAAGCCAAATTGCTTGTAATAAAGACTATAAGAGCCAGAATAGGAATATAAGTATATTTTCTAATAAGCTTTGAGAATATTTTCTCAAAGGGCAGATGTTTTCCTGAGTGCTTATGCACAGCTACGTGAGATTGTTTTTTCGAAATAGGATCTTTCGTATGCAGAACGTAGAATAAGAATCCTGAAACTAATCCAAATAGGAAAAGAACGATTGTCGCATAAAGCATTGCCGATGCTGAGAATGAAAAGAGCACAAGAACAACTGAAAACACAATATAGTCTAGCACGTTATGACTCATTTTATGCCAGAAAAGATAGAGGAAGCCGAATGAAAGAAGAATTATTGCTGATGAGACAAATAAAGGAAGATAAATAATGGCAATTGTAAAGAATAAAATAAGAAAAATCATTTGCAAAGGAATAAATAAATTTCTATACTTATGAGCTTCATCAGGTGCAAACCCTGCCAAAGCCAAGCCAATTGGTAATCCAAGAAAGCTAACTAAAACTAGAGAAATATAAGTTATTATCTGATCCAGTCCAAAAAATACCATAGTTTCCCCAATCACTAAATTTCAGTCCCGCAAGAAATATTCTGATTAAGCATAAATGTTGTTTCGCCAATACCAGAATATGAAGTTCCATTTACTTCAATCGGAACAAGATAACCATTCTTATCTCTGAAATAAATACAAAAATCTCCAGCAACGCCAAGGTCTTTCTTCATTGTAGTGTATGCTAATTCAGGATTTGAATTAATGAATAATAAAAGGTCTGCAAGTTTTGCTTCGTCAATTTTTCCACCTTCAATGAAACACCAAGTATACTCGGAAACATCGCAGTTGAAAAAATAACCAATTGCTTTTGCTCCTGATTGTAATTCTTCTGTTTTATCTTCTGCTCCGCTCGTACTTAGGAACGCATAAAAGACAGATACAATAATGATAAACAATACAACGGCAATAAGAAGATCAAAAGACCAAGTTTGTGCTTTTCTCATTTCGTTACCTCATTCGAAACCTTTTCAAAGGTAACCTTTTTCAAAGTTTTCTTTTCCAATTTTTCAAAAATATTCTCACCTTTTAAAAATGATAAGCTAATTGAAAAAGTTTTCATTAAAAAGCTTTGTGTTACTACTTACCCCATCTTGACTTTAATAATTGATTAAAAACTTCAAGCGCACCAAAACAGTAATTTCTTATAAAACTTGCTAAACATTTATAAAGAAAACACGAAAAAAACGAAAGCTTTATAAATAGTAAATGACTTGGTTTCCTTACTCACACTTTTAAAAGTATAGTGTGAAAAATATATATTACAATCATTGATTTCATAAGGGGGAGAAAATCATGTCAGCTTTAGTAAAACGATGCCCAGAATGTGGCAGTTTAGACTTACATCATAATAAAGAAAAAGGGGAAATTGTCTGTAAAGACTGTGGACTTGTTATCGAAGATAAAATGGTCGACTTTGACCAAGAATGGAGAGAATTCGATAGTGAAGCAGCAGCTCGAAAACGAAGAACAGGAGCTCCAATGACTTACACTCAGTTCGATCAAGGACTGGGAACAGATGTAGGACGAAAATCAGACTTATACAAATTTGGTGGAAAAACCAAAAACAAATTCTTTAGACTTCGAAAATGGCAGCAACGAATTAGTACTGCAATCGAACGAAATCTTAAACTTGCACTTTCTGAATTAAAGAGAGTATCATCTTTTCTAAGACTTCCTGGAAGCGTAGAAGAAGAAGCAAGTCGAATTTACACACTCGCAGTTCAAAAAGGACTCGTACGTGGACGAAGTATGGAATCAGTTGTAGCTGGTGCATTATATGCAGCATGTAGACGACATGACGTTCCTCGAACACTTGACGAACTTGGAGAAGCAAGTAACATCGAGAAAAAAGAAATTGGAAGAACATACCGATTCATAACTCGAGAACTTGGAATCAAAATTCTACCTTCAAATCCTGCAGACTATATTGCACGATTCGCAAGCGCATTAAAACTTTCAGCTGAGACACAAAGTCGAAGCGTAGAAATTATCGAAGAAGCGCAAAGAGTTGAATTAACCTCGGGTCGAGGACCAACTGGAATCGCAGCAGCAGCTCTTTATGTAGCAGCTTTAATCAACGGAGAAAAGCGAACACAGAGAGAAGTAGCAGACGTTGCAGGTGTAACTGAAGTAACAATTCGAAATCGATACAAAGAACTTCTAGACAAACTTGAACTTGAAAAAGAGATCAAGAAAGTAAAGAAGAAGAAGAAAGATTAGAGTTACACAGTAACGAGCACTAGCTTAAGATAAAATTAAGTAAGACAACTAAAGAGCGAAGCGATTTAAAGGATTGTCTTACGGTTAAATTCATACGACATAGTCGATGATGAAATTCCTAGTGTGAAAAAAAAGATTTATTTTTATTGTTTTATTATTATACTAGTTTAAATTTTATTAATTTGGTTAATTCTATTGTTTATCAGGCATTTCCCTATTTAATTTTCTAAAATAATTATTCATATCAGCATAACAATCATTATGCAAGGTTGGAGGAACATATTGTTGAATTAAACTGTAAACAGCTTCAAAAGCGATTTCTCGTCTTTCAGTATCCTTCCAAGTATTTTTCATATCTAACACAAGGTTTATTTGATTATTTTCAGTCAAATTAGATGTATAAAAATCTAAATGAGGTAAATTAGTTAAAGCCATTAAACCAAAAATATTTTTTCTAGTGCTAAAATTCTCAAAAGGATTATTAACATGTAAACCAATAGACTCGCCACATTTCGCGTAATTGAAAAAATCCAATTTAGATACGCCGATAAGTTCTGAAAGAAACAAATTATTTTCTAAATCAGCATAAGAATAGTTTCCTGATCGAACAGAACTTATCTTATCTAACAATAAAGGCGAAGAAGTACGATTTTCAAAAAAATTATTAAATTCATATTGAGATAATTCAATTCCAGATATTTTTGTTTTTTTATCATAAAAAAAATCATTGTTTTTTTGAGCTTCATTTAAACGTTCAGGCGTTAAAAAATCATCCTCATGAATAAAAGATATTCTAGATTTTCCCCTATATTTACCAATAACAAAAGAAGTCATCGAAGTATAATCAGTTAAATGATCTATAAAAGCATTTTTTGTTACAACATCAAGTAATTTAGGTAAATTGAGAATACATCCAGTATTTTCAGTTAATTTAATGGCTTTTTTAAATGCATTAATAGGAGTATCGTAAATAGTTGTACTGTATTGACCTTGTATTTTTGTTCGGATTAACATAATAAAACCTCTTTCATAAATATACACAACAATAGAAGTATTTATAATTTATCATTCATTTTTTTGTCAAAAAGAGAAGTATTTATAAATAAAACATAGTTTATAACCATATGATTGAAAAATTTAAGCTCGATGAATTAAATAAACGATTGTTATATGAATTAAATTATAATTGTAGACAATCAGATAAGCAAATTGCTAAGAAACTTAGATCATCGAAACAAGTAATCAGATACAGAATAAAAAAATTAGAAAATGCAAAAATAATTACAGCATATAATGCAATAATTGATTTTAGAGCGCTAGGATTTACCAGCCTAAGAATGTATCTTAAACTACAAAATACAACACCAAAAATAGAACAAGAAATTTCTAATTATATTAAGCAAAACGATATTTTTCTATGGAGCGTCAATTTCGAAGGAGATATTGACATCGCATTTTACGTTTGGGTAAAAAAAGTTGACGAATTTTATTCTCAATGGGAAGAATTTTTTAATCTATATGGAAAATATATTTTAAAACAAGAATTATTCTTATCAATAAATATGATACATTATCCAATGAAATTATTTTACAAACCAAAAAATATAGAAGTATGGAATATTGGAGAAAACAAATCACAAATCTCAATAAATGAGCTAGATCTTTATATTTTAAAAATATTATCTAGAAATGCAAATAACTCCCTTGTTGAAATCGCTAAAAAAGTGAATTCCTCAACAAATGTAGTAGCCTATAGAATAAAACAATTAGAAAGCAAAAAAATAATCTTAGCATATAACGCGATAATTGACGAGAAAAAAATAGGATATTTATTCTATAAAATAGATTTTTATTTACAATCACATACAAAATTAACAGATATGTATGAATTTGCAAGACAACATTCGAACATAAAAAATATAATGAAAACCATAGGAGGGCCTGATTTTGAAATAGAAGTTCTAGTAAAAGATGTAAGCAAACTACACGAATTAATTAATGAAATCAAAACAAAATTCTCAGAAAACATAAAACATTGGAGATATAATAGAATAACTAAAACAATAAAACAAGTTTATCTGCCAATAGATTTTAAATAAATAATAAATTGAGAATCACAATCCTTCAAAATCAAAATTTATCAAAACTTCTTTCATCTGATTAATAATAAATTGTTGGTTATTCTTTTTAGACATCCTCACAAATTTAATTAGTAAATCTTGAAGTTCTTCAATTTGCAAAAATTTTAACTGCCTATAATCAGTAATAAAATAGAATCTGAAAGATTTATACTTAATTTCTTTAATAACCGTATTTCCAATAAGACCAACTTGCTTTCCTTTGTTAGGATTCTTTTCGACAGTTCCTAAAAGATCAAGAATTTTATTAGATTCGGATTTACCGAAACGTTTTACAATTTGTTTAAGCAAATTAGGTGTTACAATTACAACTACCATTTATCTATTTCTTTCTTTGCTTCTTCAATTGTCAGACAACCCGTCGGATCCAACAAATGTTTTCTAATTTGTTCTTCGTGGACAACAGCGACGAATCTCTTAAGAATATCATTATAAGTTTCTCCTTTCGCGCCAAATTCTTTTATCGCATCTCGCGTATCTTCCGAAATTGAAATAGTCGTATTCATTTTATTTATCCCTCTTATTTTACTGAATTATAACAATTATAAGTATTATAATGCTTATAAATTTTGCTATTGTTTAGCAAATAGAACATCAACATAGCACAAATACTAAGAAAAAAGTGAGAACAAGAATAAAATAATAGGAAAAACAAGTATAATTTTATATATTCGCACTGATTCAGATATCTTGAAATGGTTGAAAACATAATCTACATTGACGAATTAGTAACAATGCAAGGTTCAAAACTAACTTTCGAACCGGAACTAGATCTAAAAAAAATTCATTCTGCTTCAGAAATAGTATATTCAACATACCGTCCTGAAAATGAAGCATATGATGAAGAAAATATTCATAAAAATACATTTCACAACATCACAGATAGAGAAACATTTAATCACAAAGATTCAAGCATCCCATTTTACGAACTACGATGGTTAGCTGAGAATTTCAAAGAAGCTAAAGAATATCTTAAATTCACAAATTTCTATTTTAAAAAAAAGGCCTATTTTGGAGTGGATATGGATACTAAATTCTTTTTTCCTCCTAGCGTAGGACATTTCGCAGGAGCAGGCGGAGGAATAATTTCTGCATTCAGAGGTAATATTGATTTAACACTCATAGCGATAGGCGGAGGAATTGTATTTTCCGAAGGCATGCGCCAAATATACAAACACAAAGGGAAAAAAGCCCTCAACACATTACTTCCTCAATATGAAGAATGTATGGAAGCGCAAGAAAAAATATATACTCTTCCAGTTATAAAAAACATTTATCCTAAAATAAACGAAACTATTCACGAATTAACAGAAACATCAAAAGAATACAATAGAGATTATTCAGTAAAAAATCTCAGCATAAATAAATATCTTAATGTTGAAAAAAAAACAAACCATAGAGCTTCCATTGATTATGAGAAAATAAATAAAATGTTACTTGAAACATACGCTAAAAATTCAGAATAAGTTTTATTTCTTAAATTATATCAGGATAGTTAGACATAACTCCATCAACGCCAGCATCCTTGAACCATTCTATCTCGGGTTTAGAATCTACAACCGCAACAAACACACCCAGACCTCGATTGTGAGCCTTTCTAATAAAACCCTCATACAAGAACTGATGATGAACAACAAGAATATCTATACCATATTTTCTAGCCACAGAGAATAATCTGAAAGGAAGCACAGAACAATATGCAGTATAAACTAATTTATTTCTACGACGGATTCTTCTCAAAATAGTTTTACTCGTAGACGCGAGAATAAACTGCTCCGCAGACCAACCATATTTTGTAACATAGCGATGGATTAGCGCAAGCACTCCATTGATTGCTTTCGCATCATGGATCATCAGCATGTAATTCACAGAAGTACTTCCAAAATCAAAAACTTCCTGAAGAGTTGGAATTGGTTTATTTCCTCCAACATCAAAACGTCGCAGTCTTTTTGCAGAAGTATTTTCAACCCTAAAACCATTAATGAATTTATGTCTGAAAACAATCGGACGTCCACCTTTGGAACATCGCACATCCAGATGAAGAACATCAACATCGAAATCAAGAGCTTTCTTGAAAGAAAACATAGTATTCTCAGGAGCATAACCGTTAGCGCCTCTGAACCCTATCTTCAAAACCATAAAAGTATCAAAAGAAGCCATAGATATAAAGTTTCGGCAAAAAACTTATAAACGCCCAGAAGCCATTTAAGAACATGGGATTATTCAATGCAATTGGAATCATCATCCTGACAAGTGCAGTTATTTACTACGCAGGAAAATATTTCGCAGAAGCGTCCTCGGCAATGGGAGATTATTTACATCTACCACGATCGGTTAAAGGAGCAACATTCGATGCAATATCGAGTTCTCTTCCAGAATTATTGGTTGCTTTGTACTCAGTAATTATTTTTAATGAATTCTCAGTAGGTATTGGAACCATAGCAGGTTCTGCTTTATTTAATCTTTTAATCATTCCAGGAATTTGTATTCTCGTAGCGCCGGTTGTTTTCAAAGTTAGCAAACAGGTCGTATCTCGAGAAGCAATGTTCTACATCATAGCAGTTATTGCATTACTCGTTGCATTGTTTGCTTCATCGGTTTGGGGACTTGTTATTCCATTACTTTTACTTTCAATCTACGGAATATACATTTTTGTTATTGTAAAAGATGTTAAGCATCATAAAAAAACAACAAAGAAAATAGAAATAGAAGGTTCTCCATGGATCAAAGGATTAATTATTCTAGGGACCGTTGCAGTTATTGCAATAGCAACATTCTTTCTTACGGAACAGGCAATCGCATTATCAGGATTCCTAGGAGTTCATCCATTCATCATAGCATTCACAATTGTTGCAGCAGCAACATCGGTTCCTGACGCAGTCATCTCAATCGTTAACGCGAAAAAAGGAGACATTGACGACGCAGCATCGAACGTATTCGGATCAAACGTATTCGATATTCTTGTTGGACTTTCAGTTCCATTAATTATTGCTTATTTTATTATGGGACCGACAACGGTTATCTTCGAAAGAATGGAATTACTTGCAATGCTTTTAATTTCAACATTTGCAGTATACATTTTATTATTCAGAAAAAGAATACTTACGAAAAAACAAGGAATTGTATTGTTAGGAATGTACGGAGTAATACTGGGCTACGTAATTTACATTGCAGCCACAGGAATTGTTTAAAAATAATTCTTAATGTATTCTTTAAATTGAGAAACATTCTTTGCTTTAGCAGCAAATCGCATTCTTTCGAAGTCAATGAGAACAATAGAAAGGTTTTCTTTAACAATAATATGCTTATATGGATTAGTCAATTCGTATTTGTTCAGTCCAGCTTGATCTAAGACTTCAAGCTGAATAAGAATATTTCCTAGAACTGTTTGCTTATCTTCTTCGGAAGGTTTAGCTTCCAACCATTCTCCAACAAGAGTTCCTTCAATAAATTCCATTATAACATAGTCATCTGTGAATTCGAAAACCTTCGGTCCAATTCCCAAAACATTGGTTTTTTCTAGATATTTTCCTTCAAGCGTGGTTGTGCTCATAGCTTCGGATGTGGGCAGAGAAACTTTGATTGCAACAAATTGTTCTTTGTATTGCGCTTTGAAGATTGCTCCTCGTTTTCCTCTAGCGAATATTTTAACATCAGAACAAGAACTAGGAATGAGTTTTTTGAGTTTGTCTATGTCCAAATGATCCGTTGGGAATCTTATCATTTTACTGTTTTACAATTTTGTAAATTATTAATTCTTCGAAGAATAGTTTTAGATTTGCAACACTAATGCAAATCATGTCGTTGTTATCAGCATATTCTTCAATGCCTTCAGGATGAGCAAGAGAACTTGTTAGTAAAAGAATGAATCCTCCTGGAGCAAGATAGTCTTGAGCCTGTCCTAGAAATCTTAATGCAATTTCATTTCCAACTGGTCCTCCATGCAATGCAATATCATGAACAGTTTCATCGTTCGGTAAATAAGGAGTATTAAAAACCATAATATCAAATTCTTGTTGAGGAATTTTTGAAAACAAATCAGATTCAATAATTTCTACATCAGATCTTGTTTCATCTGCCTGAGTTTGCATTTCTTCAATCGCTTCAGGATTAATATCAACAAGAATAGGTTTTCTTATTCCTTCATCTTCTGCTGTAAAACCAATATAACCAGAGCCTGCACCCATCTCAATCATTCGAATTGACTCGAGAGATTTGCCAGTATTTGCAATATAGAGTCCCAGTTCTTTTTTTAGAGTATCAGCTAGTAAAAATGTGTCTTCATCCGCTTCATAGACTTTATATTCAGGCATTCCGCTTTGAGAATCGAAGACATATATAAAGTTAGCTTCTTTAGCACTATTCACAAAGATTTATAAGAGAGTTTTTCAGAGAAAAGGTAATGAAAAAAATATGGGTAAACTATTTTATTGATGTTCTACTTGGAATAGCATTTCTACTTTGTGGAATTACAGGAATATTAAAACTTCCAATTCTCTTCAATGTTATCAGACCTTCATTAGTCATGTCAAAAATCCACGATATTAGCGGAGTGATGATGGTCATTCTTGTTTTCATTCATTTAGTTCTTCATTGGAAATGGATTGTCGTTATGACAAGACGTTTATTCAAAGGAAGTCCAAAATGAAACAGGCAGATTGTGCGATTTGAGCAAACCCCGCTAAACAAGCTCTAGAAGGCATGTAATTCACTACTTAACAGTAACATTTTTATACTATTACTTGTTTTAAGATCCTATGACTCTAAAGAATAAACTAATAGCCACTCTAATTCTAGCGCCAGTGTTCTTTAGTTCAGTATTATTCTCGCAAACAGACAATTATCTCAAAAAAATACAAGAAGATACTCTCAATGGAAAAATAAGTATAAACTTGGCAGCTCATCAAGATACTCTTGACATGCTTTCAAACGAAGAAATAGCAGGAACAGATTCATATTTTAGACAAGGAAATATTAAAAAAAGAAAATTTATAGTAGAATATCATAGATTAATTGGATTGAATGAAATCCAAAAAGCAGAAGAACTAGTCATAAAGAAACAAAAATCAGTAGAAAATCAGAAAAAAAGTAGTGTTGGTGAACACGAACTTTACGATGCATATGCCATAGATATTGCACAACGTAAAAAAGAATCGAATGAAGAATTAAGAAAACTTCTTGAGAAACATAGAAGATATAAAAGAAAAATTAAAGAGATTACAAAAGGAGATAGCACAGGAGCATACATTGATGCAAACGATTTCTCAATTCACTCAAAACAGTTCGCAAGAGAAAACGCAATATCAGGATGGTTCTTAGATAATTACATAAAATATACTAAAGCAAAAATATACGACTCGCAAAGAGAAGAAGACATTGAAAAAATTATGAAAAGTAAACGTCGTTTCAAAAAAGCAGCAGAAAAATTTCATAATATAGGAACATACGAAGGATATAAAGAAGGACGAAATTTTATAGATACATGCATAATCTATGGAAGCTTAACAAAAGTAAAAGTCCCAAAAGCATTAGTAGATGCTGAAAGAAAGAGAATGCACAATAAAGTCCTAAAAACAAAAGCAGCATTAGAAACAAATGAAATAATGAAAGATGGCTCTATCACAGGAATAAACTTCTTAAGAAGAGATACTTGTCTTCTAAAACCAGGAGTATTCTCATTCAACGATAAAGTCGTAGTTATTAGCACATTTCAAACAGAAGCAATAAACGATCAAGGAAAACAAATGGACGCTCAACTATCAGCAGACGAGGCTCTTTTGAATTATATTAAGCTAAATACAGAAGGCGGTAAAAGATTCAAAAACGGGCTAGATGTTGTAGGAGGAGGTTTATACCCTTATATACAGGACCACATCAAAACAGATCTTTGGAAATTTGATGGATTGAATTACCAAGTAAAAGCAATATATACCCAAATCGAAAGTAAATCTTACACTAGAAGATTCGTTGAAAGTTATCTGTCTCCTATTGAAATTGATACAAACTACGCAGGATTTGTATTGGAAGAAACCCAAGGCGACAATAAAATAGAATTCTTTAGAAATCATAAAGGCACTAAAATGAAACTTACACTGCAAGACAGCACATATGTATTTTTTAGTGACGTTAAAGATTACACAAAAGGGCCTCGTGAAAACAATATTAAGAAAGTAGAATTAACCTATGTAGAATTTGATAAAGAAGACTACGATAGACAAAAACAACTAAAACTCATTAAAAATAGAAACTACAAACATTATACAGTTAAACAAAAAAAATTCACAAAAAGAAATAAAAATGAACAAAACATAATTCTAAAAAGATTTGAAAATCTCTATAAGAGTACTGCGAGAAAAGGAGAAAGCATAATCGCAAAAAACAAGAGACATAATTAATTAAAACCCAAAGTCTTTGTATTGATTTTGTAATTGTTTTGAAGATGGATTAAAATTTTTCATCAAATAATCATGATATGGTAAAATCCCCTCAGGCGTCTGAAATTCATTAGACATTCCTTGACCAACTGTTCTCAACAACCAATCAGCAAGAATATAAGGAAAACGATTATTTAATTCAACATCCCCGTCACCGCTCAAATGTTGATAAACAGAATTAACAATTACAATTTCTTCTATCCCAACCCAGAATAAAGTTCCTCCTCGTTTATATTTAATTTCAGAATTAGAATTTATAATTCGTTCTTTTTGACGATCTTCTTTTAATTCTTTTTGAAGCAAAAAAGAACCATAGTTTTTAAGGGGAAAATAGAAGAAAAGATTACAAATATCACTGTATCTATAATTATCATTAGGCAAAGTTAGTAAGGCATTAAGATTTTCGTTCATTTTACCACCTAAACACAGTACAAAAAGCCAAAACGAAAATCAATATAAATAGTTAACCATTTTGAAGTAGTAGTGAGGGGTCAAATTTGGGTATTAAAAGAGACATAGTAGATAAAATTCATGATAGAGCTGATATTATCGAAATTATCAGCGATTATGTAACTCTAAAGAAAAGAGGAGTTAACTACATAGGACTCTGTCCATTTCATGACGAAAAAACACCTTCTTTTACAGTAAGCCCTTCTAAAAATATTTACAAATGTTTCGGTTGTGGAAAAGCAGGAGGAACAGTTAATTTTCTAATGGAACATGAACAACTCACTTATTTCGAAACATTAGAAACTCTAGCTAAAAAATATAATATAACATTAGAATTTGATTCTGCATACGATAAAAAAGAACATGAAAAAGCACAATTAGAATATGAAGAATCAGGACGAATTTATCAAATAACTCAAAATTATTTCATGAAAGAACTATTAAATCACGATAAAGCCATGGATTATTTAATCCATAAACGAAAACTAACAGAAAACACAATCACAAAATTCAAACTAGGATTCGTACCATCAGATATAAACGAATTTGTAAAATATCTAAAATCAAAAGGAGAAAATTTGGATTCATTCATGAAACAAGGAATTTTCTCAAACATATTTGACAAAGATAGATACACTCCAAGAACAAAATACGCATCCATATTTCAAGGAATCCTAATACCAATTCAAAATCATATGAATAGAATAGAAGGGTTTGCATCAAGATATCTAAATAATGACGGATCAGATCCATTCGCAAAAGAAAAAAAACCAATAATTCCTGGTACAGATAAAAGAATAATTAAATTCATCAATTCATCAGAAGAAACTCATTTTAACAACACAAACGGAATATATACAAAACATCAAACTAAATTCAAGAAGAAAAAAATTCTATTCGGATTAAACCATGCAAAAAAATTACATCACAAATTAAAACAAATGAAAGATCTTAGAGAACTATCCTTAGTTGAAGGACACTTCGATGTAATGATGCTAGATCAAAATGAAATTCCTGCAGTCGGAAGCGGAGGAACAGCATTCACAAAAGAACAAGCTAGACTTCTTAAGAGAATGGATTTAGAATCAATTCTAGTAATGAAAGATGGCGATGTTGCAGGATATAAAAGTTCTCAAAGAGATTTTTTCCAACTTCTAAACATAGGCATCACACCATGTGCAGCAGTTCTTCCAAAAGGACAAGATCCTGATGATATAATAAGAAACTCACACGACCCAATTAAAACATACAAAGAAATAGCTCGATTAAACCTAGGAACATTTCTTGTCAAAACAGAAATTGAAATCTATAAATCCCTTTACGAAGAAAAATATAGTTCAGAAGAAATAGAGAAGAAACTGAAAGACCCTTTAACAAAATATAAATTAATATCAAATATTTTCGATCGTGATGAATTCAAAGAAGAAGGAATGAAAGAATCAATTCTAATACCGCACATAGAATCAATTGTTGAAACAGCAGGTTTCGAAGGAAGCGAAAAAAAAGCAGTCATAAATAAATTTATAGATCAAATGGTCATCAATAAATCAATAAGATATAATAAAAGAAGAAGAAATCCAGAATTCAACCCAAAATATGATCATCATATTGGAAATTTATATCTTGCACATTTGTTCTTACTTAATCCAGAGTATACCAAACCACTATTCAAAGAAATACATATAGAAAGCAAACTATTCACTACAGAACAAAGAGATATTTACAGAATGATAGAAAAAGAATTCTTACTATCTCCGAGCGAAAGAAAATTAGAAATCCCAATAGAATATGATGAATTCGCTCCTAAAAATATGTTCGAAGGAGACCCTATTGAAAAAACTTACAATTATTTAACAAACGCAGTTAAGATGGGAAAAATAACAAGAATTCCTCCAGCATTAATTCCCTGCATAACAGGACTTAAAGAAAATAAAAGCGCACAACAAATTCTTGAAGAAACTAAAGGAAACAAAGAAAACAACAAATTTTCTATGACAGATAACATTGATAATTCTATCCAACTAAATAAAGCATTAGAAAATGATTTCGAGTCATTAACTAAAATTATCAAAATGGAAATAGCACACAACAGAATGAACTCAATAAAAAAAGAACTTATTGAAAGCTTAAAACATAACGATCATGCACAAGCTATGAGACTAGAAGAAGAATTATTTAATTTGAGAATGAAACATGGGTAATCCGCACATTAAAGAGGATGAAGACTTTATTGTATTAGGTAATAAAAAAGTTAGAGTTAAAACAGATGAAGAACTAAAAGAATCTCTAAAAAAAGCAATAAAAAAACATGGTTGGAATCCTAAGGAAAAAATACCTATAATTAAAATAAGAGAAAAAGAAAACTCATTATTTTACCATCTTAAAAACAGATCTAAACTTGATTTTGGTTATTTATCAGTAGGCAGAATATTACAAAAATACGGTTATGAACCTTATTCATTAAGTAAAAAATACATTAATAATTATTTCAAAGAAACTCTAAGTCCTAGCGTGGTCAACTATATCTTCAATAGAGATATAGGAGATGAAAAAATACTTCAAAGCAACCTCCTTAATACAGAATCAGAATTAATTTTTAAACTACGACAAAAAGATAACCCCAAACTAACAAAAGAAAAATATAAACAACAATTAAAAATAGGAAAACGAGTTAAAGAAGTATTAGTCGGCGACAGAAACGATATAGAAAAAATAAGAAAAACAAAACAAATACCTCTTGAAGCAATGATTAAAGGTTTGTATCCTAAACTAGAAGAAAAATACCAATTAAAACTATACGACGCATTAATACAGAAAAAAATTCTCTCAGAAGAAAGCATCAACGAAAAATTAACAAGATGGTTCTACGAAGGTAAGGGCATCACAGGAGATATGCTTAGACTGAACAAAGGAGGAACAACAATACATTCCCGAATCAAAGAACAAAAACAAAATAAAAATATTATTGATTTTGGAAACGTAGGATTTCAAACTAAAGAAGCAATACGCCTTCGAAATAAAATTCCTTCATATCTATTAAATAAAACTCAAAGCAAATATAAAAACATATTCTCATCAGTAGAAAACTATAACGACGAATTAGAAAATACATTTGAAAAAGCAAGATTTATGCTAGAAATTGCACGATTATACGATCCAGATTTAGATAAACTTCCAATTCTAAAAAAATATCTTCCTGAAGGAGACTTAAAAAAAATAATTATTGATAAAAGTGAGAATGGAAATTACATAAAAAGCTTAGAACCTAAATTAATAATAGTGGCAGGAGAGAAGAAAACTAAAAAAGAATATGAATTCACAATTAATGAAATAACTAATTTAAAGGGTAAAAAAGAAATCTCAACATACATAAAAGATCCAAAAATAAAATTTGAAAATTTATTTGATGAAGAAGGAATTAACAAAGCATATCTTGGCGAGAAAAAATTAGAAGAAGCATATGATGAAGCTATGAGATTACTCCTACAAAAAGAACCGTTCTTCTTCGATGCCGCAGATAAATACACAACCATAACAGAAAGAATAACAAAACATCTTGATATTCCAGGAATAAAGGTTAAAGACATAGAAGACAACACATTTATTGCTAAAAAAATAACAGGAGATATTTCAGAATACGAAGTAGGGAATTTGTTTTCAATAATAAAAAAATACGATCCAAACATGACTCTCTTTCCTGAATTAAAAAAATATTTAGATCAACCATTATTAAAAATAATTAGAAACAACGAAAGAAACGAAGTTAAACTAGGTAACGAAGATCTAATTCAAAACGTAGAACTAGGCGAAGATACCCCTAGCAACGGAGAATCAGATTTTAAATTATTATCTGGGAGAAAATCATATGCCATTGAAGTAAAAAATTATGCAATTCTCAGACCTGAAAGAATACGAAAAATATACGAGAAACATTTTTCTGTGCATAATTGGGCTGACGGAACACCAATAGATAAAAAAATCTTGATGTTCAATGGCCACACATATAATCTAGATAAATATATTAAAAAACTAGAAGCAGGAGGTCTTGAGGTAATGCCTTCGGAAATGACAACAAACGCATATCAACAAGCAATAAGATTGCTTTTTGAAAAAGAACCTCAATTCTTTGACAATGTTTCAACAGTAATAGCAGGAAACAATCAAGAAAAATTAGAAAAACTTTTACATCTCCACGATCTTAACCACAATAAAACTCATCTCATGAGAAGAAATGGAAATAAATTTCAAAGCAGATGGTATCTTTCATTATTAAGGGATGTTTACAACACATTAGAACACAGAGAACAAAGTCTAAATCCAAAACAAGATATTCAAAAAGAATATATAATACCATTTTCATACTTCAAAGATAAATATCATCACAGCGTAGATCTTTCATATGTAAATAAAAATACGATATTTTTTGATTTGGAAACCTGCGGATTCATTCGAACAGGAAATATAATTAACATGATAGGAATGGCATACGAATTACAAGGAGAAATGGTTAGCCATGTTATATTCATCAGAGATCCTACTGAAGAAAAAGCTGCTCTTGAAAAATTCCAAAATATCGCATCAAATTATGAGTATATAGCAGGATTCAATAGCAAAAGATTCGACATACATTATGCAAATGAGAGATTCATAACAAATCTAATAAAATTAACATTAAACAATAAGCACATAGATATGCTCGATTACTGGATGCCAATTGCAAAACAATTAAAATTCCCAAAAGCAACATTACAAACATTCGAAAGAACAATAATGAAAAGTAATGTGCGAGAAGCAGACGTTCAAGGAAAAGATATTCCTCAATATTACAACGAGTACATTCTTGGCCTTAATGCAGAACCAATAAGACAAGGAATCACGCACAATCACTTCGATAACATAAGTAACGTTCTATTATTCAAATACCTAGTAGAAAATAAAAAAATTGATCTAATGGTAAGTGGAAATTCACATAATTACAGAAAATAAGAAAAAAATTCTACTTTAGAAATTCTTCGTCAATTCTTTTCATATACTCTCTTGTTCTTTCAAGAATCGAATTTAAGTAATAACTTTCAATTTTTTCTTTAAAGATTTCTGAGAATGTAGAATTTTCAGTAATTCTATAGGTTGATTTTACTTTTTCAATTAAGAATAATTCTCTGCATCGAAGAAGTTGTCTTCGAATATTAGAAGGCGCAATACCAAGCAGTGCAACGCCATGATCTTTTCTACTTTGAATAACAAAATCTTCAACTTCTTTACTGGTTATTGATTTATCTTTATTTTGTAACATTACAAAAAGTACATCAACAACGACATCCCGTGAATCGCCCGGTTGTAATAAACCAAGTGTTAAACAAAGTCGTCGAACCAAATCTCGACCAGAAAATGATTGAGGTTTTTCATATTTACGTAGCGTAATTTCTGCTAACGGCGTGTCTCTTGCTATTATCGGTCTTACCATTTTATCACTTTTTCAAAAATGGTAAGCCGATTGAAAATTTTATTTTCAATAGTCTTACCATGTGTATTAATCACAATATATTTGCAAAAAAATAAAGTTAACAAAAAAATAATCCTCATTATTTTTTTTATCAACTTAAAACCCCAAAAAAGGCCACTATTTTTCGCATTGAATGTGCGCATTCTCAAATGTTTACACATTTTGACTGCTTCACATTGAATTTAATTAATTTTTGATAAAAAATTAAAATTTAATCAGTTCAATGTATACTTAGGCAAAGAAGTATTTATATAATTTTTGCTTATTTCTTTTAGTTACTCCTCATGGACAACGCCCGAGAATGCCCTTTAATACTGAATTATGCAAAGATTAGTATACTAAGATACTATGAAAAATTCACTTTTTTCTGAAACAAAGAAAATATAAAGAAAAAAAGATACAATTGAACCATTATGATTCCAGTAGTACCAAATCCTGTGTTTTTTTCGATAGGACCAGTAGATATACGATATTATGGTCTAGTTTATGCGCTAGGATTTCTATTTGTTTATTTCTGGTTAAGACATCGATCAAAGAAAGGACGCTTCTCTCTTTCTACCGATCAAATCGACACATTCATGATTTATGCAATACTCGGAGGAATAATAGGTGCACGTCTTGGAGAGTTTTTATTTTTCCAACAAAGCGTATTATTTTCAGATCCGTTACAAGTTTTAAAAATTTGGCAAGGTGGAATGAGCATTCACGGCGGAATAATAGGATTCCTTTTTACAAGTCATTTGTTTTGTAGAAAATACAAAAAGAAAATATATGAAATTACAGATAATGTTGTAGTTCCAGTATCACTAGTATTAGTGTTCGGACGAATTGCAAATTTTATCAACGCAGAATTAGTCGGCGTTATCTCAAGTATTCCTTGGGCAATTAATTGGTTCGGTGAAAGAGGAGTGAACGGAGAACTAGTTGGAAGACATCCTTCAACAATCTACGAAGCTATTAAGAATCTGTTTGTATTCATAGTCTTATTTGTTCTAGATACAAAACAAAAACTAAAAAAGAAAATAAAAGATGGATATATAACATGGTTGTTTGTATTATTATATGGAGGACTTAGAGTTATTACAGATATTTGGAGAGCAGACAATAAATGGCTGTTCGGAATAGTAGGAACAGGACAAATATTGAGCTTTGTCATGGCAGCGCTCGCAATAGTAATTCTTATTAAGTATTATTGGTTGAAAAAGGATAGAAAATGAAACTACTACTAACATCAGCAGGAATAACAAACAAAAGCATAGAGAAAGCACTTAAAGAATTAGTTGGAAAAGAAATTAGAACAGCATTTATTCCAACAGCAGCCAATCCAGAAGAAGGAGATAAAAATTGGCTCGTTAAAGATTTAAAAGGATTTCAAAAATTAGGTTATCTCGATATTATAGATATTGCTTCAATTCCAAAAGATAACTGGTTACCCAGACTAAAAAAAGCAAATGTAATTGTTGTAGGAGGAGGAGATACAAAATATCTCATGGAAAAAATCAGAGAGAGCGGATTAGATAAAGAACTTCCTGAACTTCTTAAAGAAAAAGTTTATGTAGGTATTAGTGCAGGAAGTATTGCTACAAACAGAACAATATGGACTTCATCAGAATATTTGTACGGCGATGAAACAGAAGAATCTCCAGATGGATTAGGCTATAACGACATCCACTTCAGACCACATTACAAATCACAATATTTTCCAAAAGTAATTGATGAGAATCTCAGAGAAATCTCAAAAAAGAATCCTGGCAAAAAAATATATGCAATGGATGATGAGTCAGCTCTAAAAATAGTTGATGGAAAAATCGAAGTCATTTCAGAAGGCGAATGGAAATTATTTCCCGAAGAATAAAATGAACAGTAAAACAAAACTAATACTGCTAATCGTATTAGCGATAAAAATAATACTTATGATTATTGTTGCAGACATTACAAATGACAGAAGATACATTGAAATATTTATTGTGGCAATGTTTATCTCAATAGGTATTGAGTATATGGTTGCTCAAGGAAAAAATCCTGAAGATTATAAGAAAAAAACAAAAAAGAAGGTATCCAAATGAAATTCCCAACAATTATGATTAATACAAAAACCTACGCGGAAGCTAGCGGAAAAGATGCAGTTAATCTTGCGAAAGTCGCAAGTAAATTCAAACAGAATGTAAGTCTCTGCGTACAAGCAGCAGACATTGCTAACGCAAGCAAACAAAACAAATTTGTTTTAGCTCAACACGTTGATATTCAGCCTCCAGGAGGACATACTGGGAAAGTGCATCTTAAGGCATTAAAAGAAAATGGAGCTATTGGAAGCCTCGTAAACCATTCAGAAAATAGAATTCCTTTCAAACATATTGCAGAAACCATTGCATTGCTTCAAGAATCTAAAATGCTTGCAGTTGTTTGTGTAAAAAGTCCTTGTGAAGCAAAACAAATCGCACGGCTTAATCCAGATGCTATAGCAATCGAACCACCGAAGTTAATCGGCGGAGATATTTCTGTAACAACAGCAAATCCAAAAATAATTTCTAGAAGTGTAAAAGCAGTTCACAAAATTAATCCAAAAATACCTGTTCTTTGCGGTGCGGGTGTGAAGAATGGAAAAGATGTGAAGAAAGCAATTGAACTTGGTGCGGCAGGAGTATTAGTCGCAAGCGGAGTTACAAAAGCTAAAGATAAAAAGAAAGCAATTGAGAATTTAGTAAAAGGATTATAATTAATAAATCTATACTTGAATTTTAGCCTTTTGCCAATCTTGTAAAATAATTCTAGCAGCAGTATCAATGTCTGGTTCTCCACCTTTTATGAAACGATTAAGTTTTATCGCAATACTTTCAAGAATTTCTTCTTCGGATAAACCTTCATAATCAACACCATAGAATTCTGCAATGATCTTTTTGTAGATTTTAATTAATTCATAGGCTGCAAGATCAGGATCTTGTTTAACATTCATACTCGCAGTTACTTTTAGCTTTTCAGAAGATTTATCATCGCTACCAGCGATAACACCAGGAGTATCAATAACCATAATTTTATTATCAACACGAATATTTTGTTGACCTTTAGTAAAACCACTCGCAGAAGAAACAGCAGCGCTAGATTTCCCTTTCAGTGCGTTTATTACGCTTGATTTTCCAGTATTAGGATAACCAACAACACCAACCATAACAGGGAAAGATTCTGCATAACGGAGGATCATATGACGAAGCATGGTCATGCCGTAGAATTTTTGCGCGGAAACGAAAACACAAGGATGAAATTTTTGTTTGTAAGGTTCTAAGAGATCTTTCTCAACCAAGTCTGCTTTGTTTATGACAGTGATTAATTGTTTCTTAGCTGAAGCTACCTTTTGTTCGAGTTCAACGTTTCTTGTCTCCTCGATGTGGCGCGCATCCAGAATCATTAATACAATGTCAGATTCATTTATGACCTTGTCTACGATTCTCCAAAAGTTTTTCATAGAATATACGAACTAGAAACCGTTTAAAAAGATAACGCAAAAGAATGAAGGGCCTTGTAGCAAAATCAAGAAACAGGCGATTTATGCAGCCTGTTTCTGCAAAGTTGCCACCAGGTAGGATGGCAACAAAACTACGCCCAGGAAAAAAAGAATTACTTGATGGTCACGTAGAGCTTCTGAGTAGTTGCATAAGGAATAATATAATTAAAATCATTATCACAAACCATATCATAATCAATAACTGCGGAAGCTCCCTCTCCCAAATATTTCACAACAACATTGAATACATACTGTCCTTTGAGCATTTTTTTATGCGTTCTAAAACGAATTGGAACATAGCCTCGTTCATTATTACCAATATCAAGTTCTTTGACAGAATCAGCCATAAGAAGCCACTCATCAATAGGTTTATCATAATAATTTTCTATGGTTCCATAGTCTGCGGATGTTCCTGAAAAAGACACGCAAACGTAGAATTTAGTCTCCACTCCAAGTTCGTTATGAATACCCATGTTAAAGTCTACATAGTCTCCTCTATCAGCCTCTTTTGTTGTGAAAGGAATTGCTAAAAGAGCATCGCTATTCGTCATCAAATCGTCTAATTGTTGCTGTGTTTGAGTATCGACTTGCTCTTTCAAACTAGCTGCTTGATTAAATCCTTTATAGAAAATAGAAACGCCTGCTGATAAAATAGCGATTGAAAGAATAATAACTACAAGCATGTTAATGGTTAATTGAAATCCTTTTTTGTTCATCATACTCATAACCTAAAATTAAAAATGCTTGGCAAAGAATTTGCCGGCACCTCGAATTTATGAGAGGTCCCAAAGGACACCTTGAATAAATCCAAGAAAAAAGAAAGAAAAAAAATTAATTATTTGCTCTCAATGAAATTATATTCTTTTACAAGAATAATTGCAAAGATAAGCATGATTAAAGCTCCTGAAGCCATAACGGTAAATCCGTATGTGAAATCTTGAATCCCAAATGTAATCATAACGAGTCCAAGGACGATAACGAGCACACCTAAAAGTAGGAACTTATTAAAAACCATTTTGAGGATATCAAATTCCTCGCTTTTTGTTAAATTTCGTTTTTTCTTAGCCATAAAAATTACCTCTTTATTTTTAGGGCTGCTAAAAGAACAAAGTTCTTTTTTCAGCCATTTTTCCACCTCTAAGCAGTTACGTCTACAAAGACAGGAGTCTCTGCGACAATTTCGTCATCTTCACCACAAATAACTTGGAAACTACATGCATAAGATGTTTTTTCCAAAAACTTGTTTGGAATAATTTTTGCAAGCATTTTTCCAGGTTCTCCTACAGGAATTCTTGTTGGAGCTTGAACAAGTCTAAAAGCATCCTCTCCATCAGGAGCATCTCCATTTTCAGTCATCCACTGTATGCCACTACAAACTAAATTTATATTTGAACCAGGTAAAGATCCTGAATCATAACAAATATTATCTACATTATAAAAACTAATTCCTAATTTAAATTCGTCTCCTGCTTTCAGAGTTAACTCTTCTTTAAGATTTGCAATTCTTTTAGTTGCACTTGCATCTTCTGAAAGATCAATATCAAAATCTAAGAAACTATCTGCTCGTCCTCGAATTCCTCGAATGATACCAAGGCCAAGTCCTAGGACTGCCATAGCCATAACTAGAATAACAATTGCGTTAATTGACAGCTGCATGGAAGCAGAACGGTCTTTTTGCAATTTACCTTTAAAAATTTTCATGATTACACCTCACATAGTAGTAATAATAAGGACTATATGTAGTCCTTTTTAAATAGTCTTTATTTAAATACTTTTCTAAGGGTTCAGAGTAGCTAAGAAGAAACTATGCTGCCATCTTGAACTTATTTCTCTTAATATCAGCTTCTCGGGCTTTTCTAAGATGTGCCAGAACTTCAGCATGAAGCCTATGATCCTCGAACTTAATCTCTTTCATCCTATGATTAATATTGTGAAGAATATCTTTAAATCTATTCATACGTTTATGAATATCATTATGATGCTTATTCAAATTAGCAAATTGAAGCAGTACTCCTCTAAGAATTTCATTATTACGATTCATAATAGCATGATCTTTATTTGGTCTTCTCACATTTTCATTTAAATTTTTAATAAAAGGTTCTAAGTCCTTAAGTTTATTAGCCAAATTAATCATCAAACCATCAATAGGAGGTAATTCATGTATAGCATCGAATTCAGACTGTTTGAATAACACCAAATATTTAATTTCTTTTTTTGAAGCCCTTACAGAAGGAAGACTTTTATTAATTATATTTTCACACTCAACTACTGCTTTTGTTATCCTTTTAATATCCTCCATAAATGAAACAGATGCATGTTTTGCCTTATCAAATAACTCAGAAGCATCTTTAAATTCATCAGCCACATCTTTAAAATCCAAATCATGCGAATCTGGATGATTATGCATTCTACGTTCAATAATATGTTTTGTATTATCAATTCCTGTTTTAACAAGCTTTTCAGCATTCTTAATATTAGAAATAATATCATCAGCAAGATTTAACTCGTGTTTCTCGAGAGTAAAAATGCCTTTTTCTTTAGCTTCTAGATTTTCTAAGACAGGATCTTTAATTGTTTTTCCAAATAATGGCATGATATCACCTTACACAGGCTTATTCTAGCTTTAATTCTTTATAAGTATATCTATAATGAGAATAAAAAAAGAAATAATAATAAAAAATTAATCATCGTATGGTTCTGTATGTTTGATTAAATCATAGCTGTAAACCTTATCATTAGCATCTAAAACGAATAAAACATTATCAGTAATATCAAATGATTTAGTGTCTTGAGGCAATAGACAAATAGGTTTAGAATCATAGATATAATCTCCCATATCTGTTCCAGCATAAAGATACACTAATCGTAGATCCTTATCATCATCTTGTTTTGCTAATAAAAGATCAATATTTGAATCTGAATCAAAAAAATCTGAACCAAGCATACCATTATTTGCGGTTGATTTTGGAGCAGTTGCTATTTCAGAAAGATTAGTATTTGGATTATTACTTGCTGATGTTGTTTGATAATAAACTTTAGAGTTACTAGCAAGAACAATAAAGTTTTTAATAATATTTCCATCCTTCTCTGATGCGACATCAGTAATTTGGAATCCATCTGCTACTTGGTAAGTATCAGAAAAATCATTAAATGTGCCATCTTCTTTAGCATAAGCAATATGAATTTTTCCAGTATTTTGACTTGAAACAATTAAATCAAGATTATTATCAGCATCAAAATCAGATAAAGAAATTGAAGGCATAGTATAATCGTTAGTTGGAAGTGCAGTTACGAATTCAGGAGTTCCTAAATCATACTGAAATTGTTTGTTAAGAGGAACTTCCTCTTCTTTTTTACATGAACTTGATATAAGACCAATAATAATAGCGCTAAGAGTGAATTTTGTTAGGTAGTTCATAGTATTTTTCATATTCATATTAATCACAATATACTAAAATAAATGTTCATTTATAAATGTTACTATTTGTTAGTTACACTAAACGATAGTAGAGCCTTTTTAGAATATAAAGGTCAAATAAAGCTAAAATCACAAAAATTGTCAAAAAAGAAAGTTTATAAACTGGATTTTCTTTAAATCCAACACTATGATAGTACTTGAGTCGTACAAACAGACGACAAATTACACTGGGGCGGCATCTGCACTTCTCTCAATTCTAAATTATTTTAACAACGAAACTGAGATGAATGAAGAGAACGAACTAGAAATCTGGCTACGAAGTATTATCGCTCCAACAAAAGCATCTTCTATATTTGGACTTGCACTTTATGCAAAGGAAAAAGGTCTTCAACCAAAAATAATCATAGAAGATAAAAGTTATACATATCCTGATTATCGATTCAAACGATATACAAAGAAACAAATAGAACTTGCAGAAAAAATTGCTAACAGATACATGCATAAAGCAGAAGAAGAAGGAATTCTCATCGTTGAAAGAGATTTCGACGTAAATTATATCGACAGTTTATTGATGAAAGAAAAGATTCTATTAGTACGTGTGAACGCAGGAGCACTGCGAGGCACAAAAAGCACATCAAAGTACGTAGTTATTTACAAAAAGAGCAAGAAAGATCCAAACAAATACTTCATTATCGATCCTCGACGACGAAGAAAAAAAGTTGATCGAGAAATGCTCGAAGAAGCACTTGAAGAGCTGAAAACAAAGAAGAAGCGAGAAAAGTGCATGATGGTTTTCTAACTGTAAACTGGCGAACAGGGCACAGAAATTCACGAAAAATCGATTCCCAGTAGTTTTATCATTAATAAACGTTTCTAGCAACTCTTATATACATAATCGTCTTGGCAAACTGAGATGAAATTCCAAGACTTCACAAAAAAATCATATCCGTCAATCATCGGGCTCTCCGATGTCAAGAAACAACTAACATCAGCACTCATTCTAAGACGTCACGTCGTACTAATTGGTTCTCCAGGAATGGGAAAAACAACCATCGTTAGAGATGTAGCAGAACTTCTAGAACCTCAAGTTCTCAACGAGTGCGGATTCCATTGTAAGCCTTCAGATCCAGTCTGTCCAAACTGCATTCGTGCAGCAGAAAACAAGGAAAAAATAGAAACAAAGACATTCAAAGGAAAAGAACTATTCGTAAGAGTACAAGGAAGTCCAGACCTGAGTGTTGAAGATCTTATTGGAGATATCGATCCAATGAAAGCTATGAAATACGGACCACTAAGTCCAGAAGCATTCACACCAGGAAAAATATTCAAAGCACACAACGGCGTTTTATTCTTCGACGAGTTAAATCGATGTTCACAAAGATTACAAAATGCACTCCTGCAAGTATTAGAAGAAAATAAAGTAACAATAGGATCATTTGATCTTGATATCAAAGTTGACTTTGTATTTATCGGAACAATGAACCCTGAAGATACAAACACAGAACCATTAAGTGATGTTCTTCTTGATAGATTCGATTTAATTTATGTTCATTATCCAACAACACAAAAAGATGAAGAACTTATTGTAAAAAGCAGAGGAATAGAAATGACTCCATTCCCTGACAAACTATATACAGCAATGATTAAATTTCTTAGAGACCTAAGAAAAAATCCTGACTTGGAAAAATCACCAAGTGTTAGAGCAAGTATTGGTTTATACGAAAGATCACAAGCAATCGCGAAACTAAACAAGCACAAAGAAGTTCGAGCTCTAGATATTATGGAAGCATTAACAAGTGTAATTGCGCATCGAATTAAATTAAAACCTTCTTTAGCATACACAAAAACTCCTTCCAAATTTATCCGAGAAGAATTCAAACAATTCTGCGAAGAAAGTAAGTTTTCCTTATCAGAAGACGAAGCTCCCTGAAAGTAAACAAGGAAAACAAGATACTCCAGGAATCGATACAGTCATGGAAGCAGATGATAATGTTAAGTCTATAGATGATTTCAATCCAGGCGAAGAACTCGACGGAAGTCTTGAACAAAATCTAAAAGACGATCACGAAAGATTAGCACACACGGTTCTCAACTCAGACATTCAAAACATAGACGAAGGAATGATAGTACAAGAAGCATTCAATCAAAATGTCGGCTCATTCATGCCAGATATTATGTTTGCACAAATGGTTGACAATTATAAAAATGCAAAAAAATTATATGGCAATACTTTAATTCGAGAACTAACAGGATATGATCCACGATTCGTGGATAAAAATGTTAAAATTCCTGAGTTCCAAAGAGAATTAAAAAAACGATTAAAAGACAGCGCAAAAGATCTCCAAGAAAAAGGAATAATAACAGCGCGAGGTCAATTCACAAAAGAATCTCTTCTCAGTGCAGCTCTTTTCTTAATCGATGAAGAATACCAAGAGAAAAAAGGACATTCATCGACATTCGGAGAACACGTTCATTTCGCTTCAGACATGCAAGGAGAAAAAAGTTTTAGTAGACCATTTAGAAAAGGCGATAGATACAAAGACATCTCAGTTAAAGAAGCAATCAAAACAGCAATTCGTCGAGGACATAAAAATGTTCATGAAGAAGACCTTCACACATACGAAAGAGAATCAAGACAAGAAATAAATGTAATCTATGCTCTCGATGTTAGCGGAAGTATGAAAGGAGAAAAACTTAAACTTGCAAAAAAAGCAGGAGTCGCACTCGCACATAAAACCATAAAAGATCGAAATAAAGTAGGTCTTGTTTTATTTGGTAGCGAAATACAAGATCATGTTCAACTAACAAATGATTTATTCACATTCGTTTCTCCACTAACTAAAATATTACCAGGAGCAGAAACAGATATTGCCCTAGCGATTTTAGAATCAAGAAAACTTCTCGAATCCGCAAAAGGAATCAAACATATAATCATTCTCACAGACGGATTACACACAACAAGTAAAGATCCTCAAAAGGCAGTACTAAAGCAAGTTTCCATGGCAAGCCACCAAGAAATAAGTATTTCTGTAGTAGGAATTAATCTCGATGATATTGGAATGGAACTCGCGCAATCAATAGTTGATCTTAGTAAAGGAAGATTACACGGCGTTGTAGAATCAAAAGATATTGGTGGAGTAATCATAGCTGACTATGAGAGATTGCTTTAAAAAATACTCATACCTGTTATTGTAAGAATAGTTACAATTGCTCCAGCAAGAGTTACACCAATTGCACTTGCAATTAAAAATTTCTTTCTTTCAAGACCTAATACAAAAGCTCCAAGAGTTCCCATATACACACCACTTCCAGGAAGAGGTATTGCAATAAACAATGCCAATCCTATCGCGCCATATTTCTTAGTAAACTTTTCAAGACGAGCCTTACTTTTATCACGCAATTTAGCATATCTTCCATGCATAAAAGATCGTCGCAATAGACCATCAATATAATATAGTATAATGTAAAGAATAACTGCTAACATAAAATTTGCAGAAATACAAACTAAAAATACATACATAGGATGTAGACTTAATCCTGAAATAACAATTCCAAAAGGTAATGTTAAAGATCCTCCTAAAATTCCCAAAGGAATAGCCAGTCGTAATTCTACGAAAGGAACAAATGTCAAAAGGAAAAGTTGTATTACTGGCCAAATCATAATAAATCACAATACGAGCTAGTTTAAAAAATAGACGGTTAATTTAAAAGATAGAAGACAGAATATATTTAATTCTTTGAATAAAAGTCATCTTTTTCACTTCCTGTTTTGATGGCGTTTCAACGATTTCTTCAGAACTTGATCCTCCTAACAAACCACTAGAAGATTTTGATTTCATAGTAAAATAAGAATGAGCATCACAAGAAAATAATTCTCCTCGAGATGATTTATAAGTTGCGTTAAATGAAATTTCATAACGTGTTTTTTCAGCTAAATTATCAGTATCAACAATTAAAGAATAAATATCTCTTGTTCTTCCAGAACCAATAGATTCTAAATCAATATCAACAGTCTCATCAGGAGAAGATAAAACTCCAGCTATATTATAATAAGGAGTATCATCTTTGTTATACAAAGTAAGATCGCAGATTTGTTCCTCTCCAAAATATACAACAGTATTCGTGCATTTGAGTGTGCAAGATAATCCTTGGGAACTTACTATTAAAGAATTTTCTCCGCCAATATCAAAAGAAAAATCATCAAAATAAACAATTCCTTCATATAATATAATATAATCTCCAGTGTAAGGAGTATCTATTTTTATATCAAAAGTCAAAGTATCTCCTGCATCAATATAATCATCGTAAGAAAAAACATCACCATTTCTAGTTAAATTTTCATGAGATTTCACATCAAGACCATCTGGAAAAGTAATTTTGAAATCAGACAAAGAAATTTCTTTCTCTTCATTATTTTTCAAAGAAAAGGAATAAATTACATCATCTGTTCTAGCGACTTTTGATGCCGATAAAGATGCTGTTTGAGTAAATGGATCTACAACATTAAATTGTTCGTATGCAACTTCATCAATAATCTCATCAACACCTTGAACCGAATATTTAACTCTTGAAACGCTTCGTTGATCAATATCAGTATATCTTTTTCTTGGTTTCATAGAATAGGTAAATGTTTCCTTTCTACCAGCACCTAATTGATATATTGTCGCAGTAAGTCTATCTCCTACGAGTAAAAGATCATTGTGATAATTTACAAAAACAAATCCTTTTGGAAGAACATCTTCATAGGCAACACTTGTTAAAGTTGATGAACCAGTATTTTCAATAACAGTTGTTCCTTCAATTATATCATTAAGATGAGGTTTATTATTTGAAACTGTTTTAGTAATTTCAATCTGAGAACTAATATCGATTTTTTTAATCGAATATTCTAATGCAGGAAGTAAACTAATTCCAGGACCAGGAGTTATTTTTGAATTCTCAATAGATTTATTTGTAAAACAAAACTCATATAACCCTTCATCTTCGCATTTTCCAAAACCAACAAGGTATGTTTTATTGCTATTATGTTTAATAAAAATAGATCCTTCATCATCATTAGCATTAACAGTATTAGCAGAACCATAAACATAGAAAGATTCTCCAGAATAATCAATGGTTTCTATGAACTCATGCCAACCAGAAGTAATACTAATAGTGTCTAATGCGCTCGCACTAGTTGCAAGCAATAAAAATAACACTAATACTATCACAAACCTCTTCATGACATTATTTAGGAAGAACTATCTTATAATAATTGCGGAAACTTACGAATAAAATGATGTAAGGTCTAGGAAATTCAAAAGAATTTACAAGAAAAAAAGAAAAAAGAAAAAAAATTACCTCTTAGGTCTTGTCATGAAAATTCCTAAGAAAACAGCTATAAGAACTGCAATACCAACTGCCACAACCCACCAAGGAAAATTACTTTCTTTTTCAGGCTCATCACTCGGAGTTGAAATAACATTATCTTTAGGATCATCAACAACAGTAGTAGTTACAACTACAGGTTTGTCTTCTCGAGCGAAATCGAAGTGTCCTTTGAAAGTATATCCTTCAAGGAATGCAATAGAAATTAGAGCATCTCCGAATTGGAATGAAGCTTCTTCGCCAGGTTCCATGATCACAATTTTGTTCTCTGTGGAAACATAGAGCTGTGCGTAATCAGACGTAATCTCAATAGGTTGAATAAAATACTCTCCGTCAGCTTCAGCAAAAACAGCTTTGTCAACAGGATTCATCCATCTATCAGTAATTGATGTTGAGAAATCAATAGTCATAGTCTGATCAACACGAGGAAGCTCAACGGTGTTTACATCGTCACCGTAAGTGTACGCGCTTACCATACCTGCCACAAGGACAAGCAGAATTAATGATATTATAATTTGTTTCATAGTGAAGAATACACATACTCGAGAATATATAAAATTTGCTGTATTTAGCTATAAAGAGGTAAAAAACCGAATAATCTACACATTTTATCTAGCCAAATATATTAAACGTCAAATTAATAACTCAGTATAATGAAAATAAAGGATAAAATACAAACTATTCGCGGAAAACAAGTAATTCTGGATAGAGATTTGGCAGAGTTATATGAGGTTTCAACTAAAGCATTAAATCAAGCTGTAAAAAGAAATAATGAACGATTTCCTGAAGATTTTATGTTTCAGCTTGGTGAAAAAGAGCTAAGCAATTGGAAGTCACAAATTGTGACATCCAATAAAGAAAAAATGGGACTAAGAAAAAAACCATATGCTTTCACTGAACACGGTATTACTGCCTTAGCAGGCGTTCTTAGAAGCTCAAAAGCAATCTCAGTAAACATACAAATAATAAGAGCATTCGTCGCTATGCGTAAATTCATAGCTTCAAACGAAGGATTATTTCAACGATTAAATACAGTAGAATTCAAACAAATAGAACATGATAAACAATTTGAGAAGGTCTTTACATTAATTGAATCTAAAAACATACAACCTTCTAAAGGCATATTTTTTGACGGAGAAATATTTGATGCATATGTATTTGTTTCAGATTTGGTGAAAAAAGCTAAAAAATCAATCATATTAATAGATAATTACATCGATGAAAGTATTTTAACATTACTTTCTAAGAAGGGAAAACATGTTAAACTAAGCATATATACAAAAAACATAAACAAACAACTAAAACTAGATGTGGAGAAATTCTCAAAACAATACGGAGAAATTATTCTAAAAAAATTTGATAAAAGCCACGACAGATTTTTGATTGTTGATGAAGAAACATATCATTTTGGAGCTTCTCTTAAAGATCTTGGCAAGAAATGGTTTGCTTTTTCTAAATTTAATAAAGAAAATATAAAACTAATTGAGAAATTAGAAGAATAAAAGAAAAGAAAAAAAAAGAAAAAAAGGTAATTTAATACCTGTTTAGTTCAGACTTAATTAACAACGATGTTGTTAAGGTCAGTTACAACTACTTCTACTTCAGATCCAACTAGGTTGTACATGTTGTAGTTTGCTACTACATATGATGCACCTTGGGTATCCATTGCACTGTAACCAGCAACTAACATTGCTTGGCTTCCATCGAAGTATCTAATCATAGCTTTACCAGCTGTGAATGTTGCTTCAATAGTTTCAGCGTCAGGGTTTCCAAGAAGTTCTGCAGCGATGTTGTTAACATATGGTCCACCAACAACGATCATTGGTTTGGAACCTAGTGTAACATCAGTGTCAAGAACACCTAATCCTAGAGCAATTGGGTTAACGATAAAAGCGTCTCCACTTGCACCTGAAAGAATTTTAACTGCCGTTGGAGGAGCTAAGTATAGATTGTATACTGTATCTTCCATTGGAACCCATAGTTCTAGCATGCTGTTTTCATCAGATTCATGGACCATGTATGTACCGAAGTCGGTAATACCATATGTGTAATCTCCATCGTCATCTGATTCTTCAGCATCAATAAGTGCTACTGTAGTCATATCAATTTCGTTATCGGTTGTATCTGGAGTGAAAACAATATCGTAAGCACCACCTAGATTTTCATCACTGTTAACATCCATTGCATCTTCATCAATAGTTAAAGTTATTGAAGCAACACCAACACCAGTTAAATCTTCTATACCAATTCCTGAAATGTTTAGACCACTTGCAGTAATAACGTATGTTTTTGTAGGAAGATCTAATGAAATATCATCTTCACCATTAATTGTTACAACATATTCTGAATCTGCCAGGAAATCTGTAGATTCTAGAGTCCATGAATCACCATTACCTAAGTCTTCGAAGTTAGCTTCGTCGTCAAGAGAACCACTTGTACCTGTGAATTGAATAATTCTACTTACAGGTTCAGTACTTGCACTTGCTTCTTCAACAATGAAAATTCCATTATCAAGAATTGAAATTCCGCCAGCATATCCTACGTTAACGAAGTCATCTGCTTGAGTAAAGTTTTCTCCAGTACTATTAAATGCAAATAATTCTACACCATATTCAGCACCATCAGTGTTTGTAAAGCTTAATTCTAAAGCGTCACCAGCTCCACTGAATGAAACATAGTCTTTTGAACTAGCCATTACACCAGGAACTTCTTCAACTAATTCTAAGCTGAATCCAAATACAGGATCAATGAACATGTCACCCATAGCTAGCCAGTCGTAGTCTTCTTCTAAATCTGCATTCAGAATTTGGTCAGGAGTTACTAAGAAATCAATTCGCTCTAATGCGTATTGGCTTCCAGTCATAACAACTTCTACGCCTTCAATTTCTTCGCCGCCCATTTCTAGAGCGTTAGTATCGTTCATAACTTCTCCTAAGTCATATTCAATACTTCCAAGGAAAATTGCTGCTGCTGCGCTTTCACCTGCAATGTTTGAGATGAAAACTTCTTTAACATAAATTTCTAGACCGCTGATTGTTTTGGTTTCTCCTTCACTAAGTGATCGAGCTTCACCATTAACTGCAACATGTACTTCATTTGAATCTGCGTTTGCACCCAGAATTTCAATAGTAAATGAGTCGCCGTCAACTTCAACTTCTAATGGAGTTCCCATAGTAACAATTTCTGTTAAATCGCTTCCATAAAGAAGTACATTTTCAGCTTCATCATCTTCAGCTCCACCAATGTTTTTAACGGTAAAAGTTTTACCAAACATATCGAAAGCTTCACCATCGTTTAGAGCCCATAAATCAACTTCATCGCCAGCATCGAATCCAATACTGAAATTTAGTAATATACTATTTTCTAAATCCACAAAAAATACAGGATCTAAATAGATGTTGTTGTCAGGTCTATCAAAATCAACTACAATAGCAGAATCTATAGCAATTTGTTGATCATAGTCATATTCTGCGCCATCGTCATCTTCAAGAACACCGTCAGCTAAAACATCTAAGTCTTCTTGATCAACAGCTTGATCTTTAATAGTTTCTAGAAGATTTAAATCTTGACTAGTTACATCTTCAATCATGTATCCACCAGTAACGGTTGTTGTTGCTTGAGCATCTCCAGTAGCTACTGGTGTTGTTGCTTCAGCTTGTAGACTAGCTGCAATATCAATTGCACCTAATACATCGGTTGTTGCTGCAGTTTCTCCTACTACAATTGCACCGTTAAACATTCCGTCTTCGACGAATGGTGCTGGGTAGTCGCTTAAATCATAAGCTGCTACTGCTGCAAGGGTTGTTCCAACTAGTGCTGCACTAACTGCAACCGCAAATACTTTTTTTATTTTATTTTTTACGTTCACTTAAAACACCTCCAGTGTTTCAAACACAGGATTTTATATTTTTGTTTTTTTTATTGTTTTAATATTCTGGATGAACACCAAAACGGTTTTTGTTTTTATTACGTTGAACCATATGATGGTTCGATGTCATGAAAATTTTATTTTCTTGACGTTTGTTCGCTTTACTATTGAGTAAAGCATACAAAGTTTGCACCGAAATCACACGCCCGAAAGAGCATTTGATTTCTTTAAGCCTTCGCATGCTTAAACCTTATACAAGCTATACAACCACTGGATTGACGATTTTGATTTATAAAGTTTTCTACTAATAATAGATACTAGTTATAGTATAACCCACACTAAGCTCTAAGGCTGTTGAATTCAAGGGTTTGACTGAGTCACTATCGTGTTGGAACGACACGTTGTGCTTGAAATGTTTTAGCATAAAAAACAAGCGCAAACTGAACTTATTTTATCAAATAGAGCTTGAAATAAGCTTCTTTTAGAACTCGTGATTCAAAGAAAACTCCTTAGAATAAACGCATTAAAAACAGGTCGAATCTCCAATAGTAGAAGGGCATTACGTCAAAATTTAGGTGGTAGTTTGTTTAAAAAGGAAATATAAACAAAAAACACAAAAAACGCAAAAAAATGCAGAAAATGAATGGAAAAAATAGGAAAATAAAACTCTGTTTTTTAGGGAAAACGATGAGTTATTCGATGAATAAAGGAAAGAGGAAGGAAAAACATAAATTAAGATAACAAAGAATCCAAATCATTCAAAGACATTTTTCGTTCAGAATAATCTCGTAAATGCACATCAAACATAGCATCAAAATGATCTAAAATTTCTTTTTCTGGTTTAAGTTCAGTCATTAGTTACACACATTTAATTGTGAAAAAAGAACTCAACATATGTAAATCTTCCTAAATCAAAATATAAACATATATAAATCAGTATAAACTAAGATACAATATGAACAAAAAAGAACAATTACTAAAAGAACAGAATAAACTTCTCAAAAAGCTAGTTTCAGGCGTTGAACAAGTTTTAGAAGGAAAAACCAAACCATTTAAGTAAACTTATTTTCAACATATTCTTTGAATGACTTAAAAAGTTTTTTTAATTCATTTATTTTAGTTTGCTGAAGCTTCTTATCACTAATTCCCACAAAATAGACAACAATTTTATCATTATAAATCAAATAATAAATTCTCCATTTATCAAACTTTTTCTCTCTAAAAAATTTAAAACCTAAAGATCGACCAACAAAAGGATTTTCTTTTAACTTAAGAAGTTGTTTTTTAACAATATTTTGCATGTTTTTAGGAATTAATTTATTAAATTCTTTTTCAAAAGCATCAGTTTGCTCTAAAACCCATTCAACCATAAACTAATAATGAAAAATAGAAATATATAACCAAGTACAAAAAATAAGAAAATCATTCGAATTAAACATAATCTCTAGAGCTTGAAGAAAAAATGATGCGGAACGCAAGGGTTGTTACGAACGCAGTGACGTAACTCGAGCAATCTTTGATTGCGAAGACGTTCGAACCCTGTGCTTGCTACGATAAATAACACATAATAGTCAGATGAGAAAAAATGGTGCGGGACACAGGGTTCGAACCTGCGTAGATACTAAATCAATGCGGCCTAAACGCATCCCGTTTGACCACTCCGGCAATCCCGCATAATAAAGCCTAGCCAGATAAGTGTTTAGAACAGATATTCTGTTTATAAAGTTTACAGTTTAGTCAGACTAAGTGTAAATTCTTTACCTTTGACCTTCTCATCGCTGGAATTCTTGAAATTCAGATCAGAATTAACCTCAAACTGCGAAGCTCCAACCTTTTCTAGGAGTTCTTCTCGGAATTTCTCTACAACCACGATCAGATCACTATCTTTAGTCTCAAAACCTAGTCGAATGGTATCTTCTTGCATCAGACCCGCTATTTTACGTAGATTTTGCACTCTTCGTGCAATTTCTCTGTAAAAGCCTTCTGCTTCTAGCTCTTTATTGCTTGTTGTGTCAAGATAGATTTCTCCAACAGGACAAGGAGCAAGAACATATGGTTTTGGAACAATCTTTTCTGATTTGAAATAATCTCTTTCTAATTTCCATTTACCAACGCTTACCACATCTGATTCATTGAGAGCTTTTGATATCATATCCATGCTTTTCTTGACCTCTGGAATAACATCGCCGGTTTCAGTTCCGAATACTTCACTAAGTTTTCTGAAATCAATTTCAAATTTGTATTCTACTTTGAATTCACTAACAAATTCTATGTTTTTTATGTTGGTTTGTTCTTTGATAAGATTAATTATTGATTTGTTAAGATCTTTAACCGATTCGCTTAGAACTTTTACAACAGCAAGTGGCCATCGTACACCGATTTTTGCGCGGTCTCTCGCAGCTAAAATTCCTTGAATAATATTTTGTGCTTGTTCGAATTCTTTTTCAAGATCTTTATTTTGATATTCAACTTTTGGCCATGATGAAAAATGAATAGACCATGAATCATCTTTTTGTTTGATGAAATCTTGATAAACTTTTTCACTTATGTATGGAGCAAATGGAGCAAGAACTGTAACTGTTTTCTCGATTACATATCTAAATACATATGCTAAGTCTTTGTCTTCTTTTGCTGCACGCGGTCGAATTAATTTAATGTAAGTTCGAGAAAATACATTGTTAACAAAATCATAGATTGTTTCTATTGCTCTATTATATTCATGCTTCTCAAGTTTTGTTTGAACTTCTTCAACCATTGAATTGGTTTTTGAAATCATCCATTCATCTTCTAATAGACTAACATCTTTTGTTTCTCTTCCATCAAGTTGGAACCTATCCATAAAACTTCTTGCGTAGAAGTAGGAGTTCCAAAATGTTGTGAAGAACGGCATAATTTGTTCTTTGAATAAAGAAGGACCGTAACGAATATTAGTTCCTAAAGAATAGGATGTCATTGCAAGTCGAGTTCCATCAACACCATATGAGTCAAATGTTTCTTCAGGATCTACAATGTTACCTTTTGTCTTACTCATTTTTTCTCCATTGTCATCGCAAAGAAGACCACCAACTGCTACGTTTTTGTAAGGAGCTTTATCAAAGAGAATTGTGTTAACAACTAGTAATGTATAGAACCATCCTCGTGTTTGATCGATTGCTTCCGCAATAAAATCATAGGGATATAATTCATCGAATAGTTTTTTGTTTTCAAAAGGATAATGCAGTTGAGCAAAAGGTGCAGCTCCACTATCATACCAGCAATCAATAACTTCTGAAGTTCTATGCATTGTTCCGCCACACGTTTCACATTTATATGTCAAAGGATTAACCGTATTAATATGAAGATCGTTAACTTCTTTTCCAGTTTTTTCTTTTAGTTCTGCGATGCTACCAATAACTTCTTCATGATCGCATTCTTCATTATCACAAATCCAAATTGGAAGTGGAGTTCCCCAAAATTTATTTCTTGAAAGAGCCCAATCTCGAGCACCATCTAACCAATTTCCGAATCGACCGGTTTTGATTGTTTCTGGAAACCAATTAACTGTTTCATTTTGTTCGATTAGTTTTTCTTTTACTGCGCTTACTTTAATGAACCAAGTATCTTTTGCGTAGTAGATTAATGGAGTTTTACATCTCCAACAGAAAGGATAAGAATGAACATAGGAATCTACTTTGAAAAGTCTTCCTTTTTTTTCTAAGTCTTCAATAATTTTTGGATCAGCATCTTTTACAAATATACTTTTGTAATCAGAAACTTCTTCTGTAAATTCTCCGTTGTCATCAACAGGATTAACAAAATCAATTCCATTATCTTTACAAACTTGATTATCATCTTCGCCAAATGCAGGAGCCTGATGAACAATGCCAGTTCCCTCTTCTGTTGTTACATAATCTGCTAATACAATTCTAAAAGAATTTTTTGCTTCTTCTTTAAAATAATCAAATAAAGGTTCGTACTTTTGTCCAACTAATTCTTTACCAAGAACTTTTGTTTTTATTTCTTGTTCGTTACCAAAATATTTTGCAACAAGTTCTTCTGCTAAAACATAAACATTATTTTTATCTTCAATAAAAGCGTAACTAACTTTTGGATGAACTGCGAGTGCTAAATTACTTGGAAGAGTCCAAGGAGTTGTTGTCCATGCAAGAAATATAACAGGTTTTTTTTCATCTGCTAAACCTTTATCAATAAAGAACTGTTGATCAATTGCAGGAAAACTTACAACGACGGTTTTTTCTTCTATGTCTTTGTATCCTTGTGCAACTTCATGGCTTGATAGCGGTGTTCCGCATCGTGCACAATAAGGAACAACTTTATGACCTAAATATAATAAATCTTTTTTGTATATTTCAGAAAGAGACCACCAAATACTTTCCATATAATTTGTATCTAAAGTTTTATAAGGCTCATCGAGATCAACCCAAAAACCTAATTTTTCTGTTGACTTTGTCCAATCTTCAATAAAAGTAAAAACATCATCTTTACATTCTTTAATAAATTTATCAACACCAAATTTTACAACATCTTTTTTTGATTTTAAACCAAGTTTTTTTTCAACTTGAACTTCAACAGGAAGACCGTGACAATCCCATCCTCCTTTTCGAGAAACTTTGTAACCTTGAAGAGTTTTAAATCGTGTAAAAAGATCTTTGAAGACACGCATTTCTATATGATGTAAAGCAGGCGGAGCGTTTGCAGTTGGAGGACCTTCTAAAAAAGTAAATCTATCTTTACCTGATTCGTTTTTGTCCGCGATAGCAGTATCAATATCCTTTTTGTGCTTTCGCCATAAAGTCAATATTTCTTTTTCTATTTTTTTAAAATCGTATGATCTTTCCATTAAATACGCACCCATGAATAATAAGTCATTGGAGAAGAAAGGAATTTAAAAAGCTTCCGTGTTAGGAAGCTTGCGAATGACAGTAAGCAAAAGCTTTGTGAAGCAAAGCTTGCGAACGATACTGATGAGCATCAGCGACATCCGGGTGAGAATGTTAATGAACACAGTAAGCTAAGCTTCCCATAGAATCTAAAGATAATCATTTAAAATTAGTTTTCTTTCTCTTAAATAATTTCTGTACCTATTAATTTGAGCTTTAATGGTTCCTTTAGGCTGATCAAGTATAAATGCTTTTTCGCTCTCTAAATAGCCAAAAGCTGTTAAAAGCATAAGAGCAGAAGATTTAGAAGGAATAATTCTAGAAATATAAGAAAAAGCATCTTTCTGCATCATTTTCTTTTCAAGATTATCATTATTCATAATAAATTCAGGGAAAAAATTTGATTCTTTTAATCTCTTTTTCTTTCTATAATCATCAATAAAACGATTATAACAAGAAGTATATAGAAAAGTTCTAAAATTAGTTCCGACAAGAATTCCTTTTTTTATAGAAATATAAATATTAATAGAAACATCTTGAGCAAGGTCTTGAACATCTCCTCTGGCTCCTTGATAATATAACAGACTTTGAGAATCTATAAAAACCTCAGATAACAATTCATTCATAGCTTCATCATCTGTTTTAGCTTTTTGAATAAATTCCACAGTATACTGTTTTTTAATTTTTCTCTCCATAAAAAATACAAACAGGCTAGAGTTTTTAAATCTATTTCTTAGAAATAAAAGAAATAATTCTCAGAAACTATTGTTTCTCAAACCCCTTCAAATTATCTTTGATAATTCTTATGGCATCTTCAACAGAAACAAGTTTCTCTTCGCCTTTTTCAAGATCTTTCAACATGACCTTATTCTCTGCTAATTCATTCTCGCCAACGATTGCAATGAAAGGAATTCCTAAATCATTTGCGTTGGAAAGATTTTTCTTAATATTTCTTCCCATGACATCTAGATCAGTGTTAATGTTTGCATCTCGAAATTGTTGAGCAATTGCAAAAGATTCTTTGACAGTATTCATAGGAATTACTAAAAGTTGTGTTCTAGTTTTTTGTTCTTTATTAAGATTTAATTTTTTTATAACTTCAACCATTCTATCAAGACCGAAACTCATTCCTGTTGCAGGAAACTCTTTATTTCCGCCAAGATAACTTCCAATTAATTTATCATAACGACCACCACCACCGATTGAACCAACAGATTTGTCTGTAGATTCTGCTTCGAAGATCGTTCCTGTGTAATATCCTAAACCTCGAGCTAATGTTGGATCGAAAACAACATTTTTTTGATCGAAAAATGAAAGAACTTCTTTAAGTTCATTGATAGCTTCGCTTTCTCCAAGAGCTTTTTCGAAAGCTACAAGTTTTTCTTCATTACTGCCCGTGGATGCAATAATTAAATCAAGAACTGCTTCAACACTTTTTGAATTGAAACCTTTTTCATCAATTTCTTTTAGTACGCCTTTTTTTCCAACTTTGTCTAACTTGTCAATGGACATAATAATTGAATCTGCGTACTCATTTGCAAGACCGTTTTTTTCTAAGAGTTCAACAAGAAATTTTCTATTATTTACTCTCATAACTATATCAATATTAAATTCTTTGTAACAATCAAGAGCAACTGCAATGCATACTGCATCTGCAACCATTTTCTTTGATCCAATGATGTCAACATCGCATTGAACAAACTCTCGGAATCTTCCATGTTTAATTGGGGCATCTCGAAATACTTTTCCTATTTGATATCGTTTGAAAGGAAGTTTCATAACAGGATTCATACCAACATATCTACTCAAAGGAACTGTTAAATCGAAACGGAGTCCTAATTCTCTATCTCCGTTATCTTTTAACGTATAAGTCTCAGCCATCGCGTCGCTTTCTTCACCTGCAGCGAACTTCGCACTTAGCACATCGTATCTTTCTATGATAGGCGTGTTGAGTGGAACAAATCCGTACTTTGTGAAAATAGATGTGAATGTTTTCGTGATTTCTTCACGAAGCATCTCATCTTCTGGAGCGATGTCTCTCATTCCTCTAGCTGTTTCTAGTTGCATAATCATAAACGCAGGCATTTATCACATAAAAACCTTTTGTTTCTCTTAGAGCTTAACAACAGAAATTTTATAAACAAAAAAGACATTGTAAGTATCATGGCAAACGATCCTAAACCTAAAGATATGGAAATGGTAGAAAACGAAACATGTCCAATTTGTTCGTCAAAAACACTCACTCTTATGGAAATGGAAAGAGATATTCCTTTCTTCGGACCAGTAGCTATCTTCTCAATGGATTGTGACACTTGTAAATATCATAAAGCAGACATTGAAGCTCTTGAAAAAAAAGATCCTGCTAAATATGTTATTGAAGTTGAAAGCGAAGAAGATTTGAAAATTAGAATTGTTAAATCAAGTTTTGCAACTGTAAAAATCTCTCACGTTGGAAACATCGAACCAGGTTCAGCTGCAAATGGTTATGTTACAAACGTCGAAGGAGTTCTTAGTCGAATGAAAAGACAGGTGGAACACATCAAAGAAGCTTCCGAAGATAAAGCTGATGTGAAAAAAGCAAAAAATATTCTTAAGAAATTACAAAAAGTCCTTTGGGGTCAAGAGAAAATAAAAATTACGCTTGAAGATCCTACAGGTAATTCTGCTATCATTAGCGAAAAAGCTGTAAAAACAGCAATGAAAAAAAAGAAATAGTAATATTATTTTTTATTGAATAATCGTTTAACAAGAGGTTTTCGTTTAGCAGGAGCTTTTTTAGCTGCTGGTTTTTTCTTGGTAGCTTTCTTAACAGGCTTCTTCTTAGCTAAAGGTTTCTTCTTAGCAACTTTCTTTTTAGAAACCGCTTTCTTTTTAGGAGCAGATTTATTTTTAACAGGCTTCTTCTTGGAAACTGTTTTCTGTTTGGGCTTCGCACGAACCGCAGAGGAAGTTCTAACTTTCGACCGCGTCTTAGCGACTTTCTTCTTAGCAGGTTTTTTCTTACTTACTGTTTTCTGTTTGGGCTTCGCACGAACCGCAGAGGAAGTTCTAACTTTCGACCGCGTCTTAGCGACTTTCTTCTTAGCAGGTTTTTTCTTACTTACTGTTTTCTGTTTGGGCTTTGCCCGAACCCGTTTAGGAGTTTGAGAAACTTTTTTTCTTAAAACTGCAGAGGAAGCCTTAGATTTCGACCGCATTTTCCGTTCAGCTTCTTTTCGTTTCTTTTCTCTATCTCGTTCTCGCTGTTTCTGAAGTCTCTCTTTCTCTCGCTGTTTTTGTAATCGTTCTTTTTCTTTTTGTTTCTTTTCTCGAGCTTTCTCTAGTTCTCTTTTCTTCTTATCTTGTTCTCGTTTCTTCTTATCTAGTGCTCTTTGCTTTTCTCTCTCTTTCTTAAGACGAATAGCTTCTTTCTTCTTCTGTTCGATTTCTTTCTTTCTTTCAGCAATTAGTCGTTTCTTTTCTGCTTCAAGTCTTCGTCTTTCTTGAGCTTCTTCTTGCTTTCGAATACGATCTTCGACAATTTGTCTAGCACGTGCTTCAGCCTCTGCTTTAGCTTGTTTTTCTGCTGCGAGCATTGCTTGTCGCTCTTTTTCATACTGTTTTGAAGCTTCTTCTTGTCGTTTTTTCTTAAATTCTTCATATTTTGCTTGTTGTTCTTCAAGTTCAGAAATCCGAGATTGTAAAAAAGAAATTGTTCGAGTATTATCAAGTTGGTTCATGATTTCTCCACACTCAGGACATTTGAAATCATTTTCAAAAGCCACATCAAAGTTTTGACGGACGTGCGCAGAACGACACATGTAGAAAAATCCACTTTCTTCGTTTTTTAATCTGTTTCGAAGTTTGTTTAGAGTTTCTACTCTATATTTTTCCTCAAGGTGAGGAATTGCATCTTCATTGAAATCCCAATAACAAATATACCAGCCTTTAATTTTATCCTTCTTTCGCTTAAAAGAAACTAAATTGACGTCTAAAAGCTTATAGAGAATGTGACGTGTCCGATGAATCTCTAAATCGAGCTCTTCGGCTATAATAAACTCAGAAATATTAGTTTTACCCTGTAAATAGAAAATGATCTGCTCTGCGTCCTCTGTTGGCGCAATGTTCTTCAAAAGACTCTGAATTCTCTGCTCTGCTATGCTCATACTAATTATTCACCACAATACTCTATAATAAGGAAAGTGAATTTGGATTAAGGACTTTATAAAACTTTTCCTTTGAATCAAAAATATTCCCTTAAAATATGATTTCAAGAATACTCATATATAAATGTTTCGTTTATTAGTTACTGTTAAGTGAAAAACCACTGTTTACTGTGACATTCCATATATGAGCTTGAAGGGGAAGTTTGAACCCAAATATAAATGTTTCTTATTGAAAAACAGTGTGAAAAGAGTTCTTTTCCAAAAAAGAAGAGAAATCATTAGGTAATTTCGCGTTAAAAGAAAGAATCTCCTTACTTATAGGGTGAAGAAGTTCAATTTGATAAGCATGGAGCAATTGACGTTCAGAAAGAAGATTTTGCAATATATCTTTAGCTACATTTTTATCATTTTGATACGATCGAATAAAAAGTTCAGGATATCTCCCATAAAGTTTGTCTCCAACTATTGGATGAGCTATGAAAGCCAAGTGCACTCTAATTTGATGTCGTCTACCATGGTCAAGAGTTATTTTGACAAAAGCAAAATCGCCAGAAGATTCTAGAACTTCATATTCTGTCTTCGCAGGCTTTCCTCTCTCATCACAAACCATAAAATCTCTTAGTTCACCAACAGTAGTTTTTAGAAGAGGCTTGTTTATTTCTCCTTTCTTTGGTTCTGGAATTCCAAATGTTAATGCAAGATAGGATTTATTAATTCTCTGCTTTGCGAAAGCATGGTGAAGCTTCACAAGAACATCCTTAGATTTTGCAAAGATAACAATACCAGAAGTTTCTCTGTCGACACGATGAGCAGGGTCGAGCTTGCCGAATCCATCCCTCTCAAGCTTTGCCTGTAAAGTATTGAAAAAATATTTTCCCGCAGGATGAACAGGCAAATTGCCTGATTTGTTAATTACCAAAATATACTCATCTTTGAAAATGATTTCATAGGAAAGATCCACGCTTGGTTCTTGATCCTGAGATGTCGTGAGAATAATAATATCTCCTTCCTTGACAGATTGATCTTCTGTGATTAGATTGTCGTTGATGAAAAGACATTTCTTATCAATAAAGCTTTGTGCAGATTCAAGTGTTGAAACGAAGGAAAACGATCTCATGAGAGCTTCAACTAGCGTTTCTTTTCTGTCACAAAGAATTTTATCTTCTCGAATTAAAGTCATAGGAGAGAAGAAATAAGATTAGGAATATAAAAGATACTACTGTCAGGCTCTGTCCGAGAATAAGTTCTTTTGAATACTGCACAATTTGACGTTCGTCATATAATTCACTTCATGAATTAATTAGAACGCCAGACAATCCTCTAACGAACTTCGTTTGTTAGTTGTCTAGCTTAAATTTGTTGTAAGGCAGTATTTTTTCATTCTCGGACAGAGCCTATTGTCTAGCAATTGATTCGTTTATTCTTGTGAAGCAACTATCGCAGATAAACATGTCTGAAAAGAAGAGAGCATCATCAAAACCTTCAATCTGCTTAACTTCTTTCATATTACCACAAAAAGAACAAAAATTATCTTGAACTTCATAGAAAGCACTTTCACTCACAAGCTTATCATAACAAGCTCTACAAATTGCAAAAACCATAGAGAACTCGTCAAAGACAAAACTAGTCTTCTGTTGCATACAATATGTACATTGATAATTATGTTTAACTTGCATAAAAGTACTAATTGGAGACAGTTTATTTAAACATTTCTAAGAAAAATGTCACTTTGCAGCAAAATTAAGCAATTTGACTAAGGAGCGTAGCAAGTTAGAGATCAACTTGCTATTAATCTTCAGAATGCAAAGCAGATGATATTCATTAACTGCACGGCATAAAAAAGAGAGAATAAGTCTATTGCTTGCTAAAAGTATCCATACCTTCTGATTTGGTCTTAAAAGCAGATTGCAGGATTAATTTGTTCTGTTCTTGTAAATCCAAGAGCAATTTATCTCTTCGCGCAATTTCTCGAGCGTAAACTTCTTTTAATTCTTCAATATCTGCAATACCTTCAATTTCTTTGAGAAATTTAGATTTTAGTTCTAATAAAGAGTTTTCTTCAGACATACACTTCGTTAAGAACTTACTGTTGATAAATATTGCGATTAGAAAAACTATTTAAAGTTAAGAATTGAAAAATGAAGTAAAATGGACGTAGTAAGAAAAATACAATATAAAGTTGAACACATAGAAAAAGAACTAACAAATTGTACTGAAAAAATTGAACTAAATCTTAAGAAAAATAAAGCCATATTAGATATCAACGTAAGAAACGAAAAACAATTACGAAAACAAATCATAAATGAACTCAAAGAAGAAAAAATATTCTCAAAATTAGATCACGTTCTAAGTAAATTATTCAAAGAACTCCACATGCACATCAAAAAAATCGAAACAGACGTTAACAGAAGAAAAGAAACAAAAGAAAAATACAAGGAGCTTGGAAACCAACTTGAAACAATCATACTCAAAGAAAAAGAACAAATTAAAACCATTGAAACAAAAATAGAAGAATGGGAAGAAAGAATAAAAAACATAAAAAAAGAATATCTTAAAGAACTAAAAAAGAATAAAGAAGAAAAAAGAACAATAGTAGAACTCCATCGTGAAGAAATAAATAAAATAGATGCAAAACTAGTAAAAGAAATAGAACATTCATTACTGGCAATAGAAAGGCTTCAAAGATATCTAGAATATGTTCAAACACGCATAGGAATAATAAAAGAAACACAAATAGAAATAGAAATTCCTCCACAATATACTCAAAATCGAATAACAATAATAGATACGAATTTCTTTGGAGATGTCAATGAAATGACAAAAGGGACTCGAATAATAGTCGATAGACAAAATCTTCAAGGACACAGAGTAATAATTCCTACAAGAGTTAGAGAAGAAGCCGTAAGTGGAAAAAATAGATATAACCGAGCACTAATAGCGAAAAGATCATTCAGAAAAGTTCAAGATCAAATTCACGCACACCTAGAAAATATCCATAGAAAAATAACACAAAGAGAAGAAGACAAATTAAAAAAAGCATGGGAAATGACCAATAGAAAAGTAAAGTGGAGTAAATTCATAAAAAGTGCAGATGCAGAAATATTGATACATGTTTGGGATCATCCATTCGCACCAATAACAATAGTTTCTAATGATGGAGATTTTGAAATTTGGTATCACCAAGGATTATTAAAACATGCAATAGTAATACAAGCACGAAGATGCGTAAGAAAAGTAGTCTAACGAGAATATTTTTTTGCAAGAGAATCAATAAAAGAAAGATCATTTCCTTGCAAAGCCAAATCTTCTAAAAAAGTTGACAGATAAATAACAGAATTATTAAAATAACCAAAATCATCGGTTTTGAATAAAGAAAAATTATCATTACTTCTTGAAAAAACGAATGAAGAAGATAGCTTGTGAGATTTATACAATTGCACCCTATTCAAAGAATCCAAATCATCTATAGGAACAATAGGAATAAAATAAGTACCATCTAAAGAACGATTAAAAAGATTAGTAGTTGCGAAAATAACATCATAAGCAACAGATTCACTAAAAAATAATTTTGATTGAACTACAGCATAGTTTTTCTCATAAGAATTAGAAGACATGAAATCATGCAACATAATAAAATTACGAGTTTCATCAAATAATCCATTTTCTTTAGAAATTACTTTCAATTCTTGATTTTCCTGAGACATAAAAGAGAAAAAGACGACTTTCTTTATAAAGATTACTGCTTGTTGTTATTAAATAGTGAGAAAAAGAATAAAATAAAAAATAAAAGACTCTAAATCTATCGTGAAGAGTCGGATTGTCGTTCTACTTCTAACTTCTTAGAAATCGCTAAACTTTTCTGATCAAGAGCGTGAGCTGCGATAATTTCATCAGCTAGAGCTTGAGACATAGCTTTTTTCTTATTGAAAGAAGCTTTGTAAGCACCTTGAGTCATGAACTTTAAAGTTCGATCGATTCTTCGTTGAGGAGCACATTCGACAGGTTTTGGATACCGAGCACCACCATATTCGATTGTAATAATTTCTTCTCGAGGAGCAGCGTTTTCCAATGCTTGTACAAACACAGTAATTGGATTTTTTCCAGTTTTCTCTTCGATAATATTTAATGCTTCGAACACAATCTTGTAAGCGGTTGCTGCTTTACCAGTATTTTGACCGCTACTTACTTTGTGCTTTTTAGTTCCAACTCTTCCTGTAACCATGATTTTGTTCATAAGTCGTTCAATAATAAATATTTTTGATTTATGAAATCGCTTACCAGCGTATCGAGCCCCTGTTCGAGGAACGATAACTGGTTTAGTTACAATATAGTCTCTCAAACCAGGATCTGCTACTCTGATTTCAGAACAATCCCATTTGTTAAATGCTAATATGTCTACCATTTTTTCTACCCCTACTTACGAGCTTTCTCGATTTTACCGCTTAATAAAGCGCCGAGAGCTTGGTCGTTGACTTTGATAACTTGCCATCGAACACCAGGAAGATCTCCTTTTGCTCGACCCATAACACCACCGATTCGTTCAATAATAACTTCGTCGTGTTCATCTACTAATTTAGTAGCCCCGTCTCCAGGAAGGAATGCAGTTACTTGTTTACCATTTTTGATAAGCTGTACACGCACGCATTTTCGCATTGCAGAGTTTGGCTGCTTTGCTTCAACTTGTACTTTTTGTAATACAATTGCGGATGCTTGTGATGAGCCTTCTAGAGGATCTGCTTTTGCAGCGAATCCTAAATGTTTCTTGATAAACCATTTACTTTTCCATCGACTTACTTTTCTTCTTGCGATGAGCTTTTTACCAGCGTTTAGTCCTTGTGATTTCTTTGCCATTTTATTCACCTTTGATTAAAATGTCAAATACATAAAAATCTGTGATTTTTTTTGTCTTTGCCATATGATTACACCTAAATAACTTTTAATTCTTTTATTTCAGAAAAATATTTCTGAACTATTGATTCGAACATTCTCAAATTCGCAGCTCGAGCACCAATCATTAATCCTTTTGTTTTTTGATCAGGACCAGTAATGATAATGATTCCGTCATCTTCTTTAATATCTACAACTTTTAGCGGAGCTAAAACATTCATAGTAAATCGAAGTACGTCGTCGCTGTATTCAATAATTTTGATTTTTTTCTTGAAAGCTTCTTCTAGTTTTCGTACATTTTTCATTTCAGGACCTAAAGCTTTTCTAAGAAAACCCTTATCTACGATGAAAAACATCTTAGTTTCGGTTTCAATAAAATCTTTGAGTCGTGATCTGGTTAACTTTTCAAAATAAGCCATTCTTTGAAGTGACTCCATTGTATATTTTATCTTCATGTACGATCAACCCGTGCTTATTTGAGAATACCTACTACTGATACTAAAAATGGTTTTTTACAAACGATTCCTAGTTCATCACAGGATATATTGAGCGTTTCTACCTCTACTTTTTCAAGCTTACAGAAATGCGTAACATCCTCTGTAATGTAATCAGGACAATTGCTTGCCAAGAATACCTTGGAAATCATAGATTTACGGATAGCTTTCAGAGTACTTTTAGTACCGAGTAAAAGCTTGCCTGTCTTTAGATTCTTTGTTATCTCTTCCATAATATCTGCCTCCAAAGTCAAACAGAAAACCTGAGTTTTGTTTGTCTTCTTCTCCACAGCGCCAATACAGCGATGTGTTAAGATATATACTGAACCACATTCATTTTTTGAATTTCAATTCCAAAAATGTTAATGTGGAGAGTATATGCCAAGAAAAAGTTAATAACTTTTTATTGAGCATACATTAGGATGAAAGAAGCTCAATTTGTTTATAAAGATATCTATATACTATAGAAGCTAAATTTTATAATTGAAGCTTCATTCTGGTCTTTTTATAGTGAATAAAACAAACACAATAGCAACTCTGACAAGCATTCTACTATTTAGCAGTTTATTAGTCAATGGCAACAACAAAATTTCAAACAAACAAAACGATCCTATTCGAGAAAATTCTGACACAATCAACTTTGTAGCTATTTATGATGCGGGCGGATTTCAAAATACATTCATTACATTTGCAGAAGAATGTAAATCAATGAAAGATAGTTTAGAAAAATATAATAAAAAACCAGTTAATTTAAAAATATTTGAAATCAAAAATAAAAGGATTGAAGAAAACGACAGTACTCAAAATAAAGATACAACAGAAATAATCAAAGAAACAAAAAGAAACATCGATACATATATGACTTTATTCGCAAAAAAACATGGAAAAATAGATTTAGGAATAATTAGTTTTCATTCATATCCTAAAGAAAGTACTATTTGTTCATACATGTATATAGATTCTAAAAACAAAGCAACATGCAGAGAAATAAATCTAAACAAAGACGAACTTAAACAAATAGCAAGCGAAAATATATATGCAAAAAGCTTATTTTCAAAAAATGCTTTATTTTTATACAAAGGATGTTCTGCAGGAAGAGGAGATTCTTCAATAGCAGAAACCTTTTCTGAAAGTTATAATGTAAAAACAATCGCACCTGAACAAGTATATGCAGGAAAAGTTGTTTGGAACGGAAAACAAGTAACATTAGAATCAAAAGAATTCTACATAAAAGAAGACACATCTAGATATTGTTCAATTTACAAAATATCAAACAACCACACATATGTTTTACTTAAAGAGTCAGGAGACCTTGCTGATTTAACCATTAATTCTATAATGTTCATTGAAGATTTAATTAAAAATAAAACAATAAATATATCCGAAGAACAATTAGAAAAATCATATAGAGAAAATGACGTTGCAAAAAAAATGGAATACTGGGGTTTTGAATTAATTGAAGATAAAATCCCAATAGGATCTCTAATGAAATTGAGAGTGTTTTATCCAAAATGAAAAAATTAATTCCTTAATACACATATAAAAAATAAGTAAATTACTTATAAATGAATTCCCAAAGATTATAATTAAAGCTTCATTCTGCTTATTATGCGTCAAAGAATATTTACATTAACAGCAATAATATGCGCATCCTTAGTGAACCTTAGTTATACCTCTCAAAATGTCAACATGGATGCTCTTAACTATTTCGCAGATTCTGCAGGAAACCATAATGGCATTGTTAGTAGAATAGAAAAAGAACACATGGAAGATAAATTTAATTTAGCGGAAGCGGATTCTAACGGAGTAAAACATCTCTATATTATTACTACCAGCGATTTACAAAATTATGTAGCTCATATTGAAGAAGAAAATGGTTTGTATATCTCTGAAGAAGAATTAAAAAAAGAAAATGCAGGCGTAATAGTAAAAGGAACAATAGGAATTATAAAATTCAACGAACTAGGAGAAATTACAGCAGCATATACAGGTTGGGGCAATTTTACTACAAACACATGGGCTGAAGAATCAGTAATGCCAATAATCGCTTACAATCCAATTATGAATGCACGTAGAACTTTTTAATTATTTCTTTAACAAATTTCCAAGAATTAAAAAATCTTTCTCAAAGCCATTAGACGCATAGGCGAGCGAAGCGTATTACAAGACAAACTTGAATACACTACAAAACTATTACTTTTTCAATAACTCTCCAAGAATTAAAAAATCTTTCTCAAAGAACTCTCTAACTTTTCCATTGTACATCATCGCCGCAGGATGATACATTGGAAAAACATGATATTTTTTTTCATCCTTTTCTACAGTTTGATCTGTTCCGTGCAATTCAGAAATACCTTTTATTTTACTCATTCCTTTTGGAGAAAAACCTGTAAGAACAAATTTAGTTGAATAATTTCCTAGCGTTATAATATATTTTGGTCGAATAATATTAATTTGTTCAATTAAATAAGGAGTGTGAGAAATAATTTCTTCTTTTGTAGGATCTCTATTTTGCGGTGGACGATATTTAAGAATATTAGCAATATACACCTCATCCAATGAAAGACCAATAGTGTGAAGTTGTTTATCTAATTCCTGTCCGGCTCTACCAACAAAAGGAATACCTTGTTCATCTTCTTTAGCACCAGGTGCTTCACCGATGAAAATAATATCTGCATCAGGATTACCTTTTCCAAAAACAATTTGCGTTGCCTGTTCTTTTAGAGGACAATCTAAATCAGATTCTATTCTGTTTTTAAGAGCATCAAGTTGTTCTTGTTTGGACATAGAATATAGTTAGAAGAACTAGTATATAAAAATATAGAAAAGAAAAAAAAGAAAAAAAATTCAATTCACTTATTCATCAATGAAAACAGGAGGTCTGTTAACATTTACAATTGTGATTTGAACTGTTTGAGAAACGTAGTGTGTTCCATCGTATGCGGTAACTAATGTTTCGTATTCTCCAGCGTCGTCATATGTTGTCTGATATGTTCGCATGCCAGGGAATCCTTCGTATGTTACTACAACTTCTTCATCATCTGTAATATTAATTGGAAGTGAGATAAAGTCTCCTTCTTCAAAAGTAAGATGTCCCATTTCTTCAAAGAAAGGTGGAAGATTTACTTTGTTAATTAACATATATAATGGAAGCTCGATGTTTTGCTCTCCGTCACTAACTACAACAGTTGTGTTGTATTCTCCTGCGTCTCCTCTTTGAGGAACCCAGATACCTTCATCGTCGAACATTTCTGGATATTCGATTGTGATTGCATCTCCGTCAGGATCTGAAACTTCAACTAAAAGTTCAATAGTATCCATTTCTGTTGCATTGATTGGAGCTAATGAAGCCACAGCCAATACTGGAGCTCTATTTACGTTTTCAATTATTAGATTAATCTCATGTGTTGAAACTCTGTTTCCATCTGTTGCAGAAACTACAACTAAATGTTCACCAGCATCATCAAATGTTGATTGATATGAAAGTTCATCCATAAATCCTGAGACTGTTTGTACAACTTCATCTCCTTCTTTGTCATAAATAACACAAGGAAGTTGAACAAGGTCGCCTTCTACAAAATTATACTCGTCATCACATTCGATAACAGGAGCTTTATTTGATGGAAGTAAAACAATTTGAAGTTCTTCAGTTGTTGAGAGAAGTCCATCTGTCGCAGTAATTGAAGTTAAGAATTTTCCTTCATCGCCTTCATTTGTTTGCCAAAGACCAGCGTCGTTGAATGGTTCCTCATATGAGTAAGAAACTTCATCGCCATCAGGGTCGATTGCATAAAGGTCTCGTAAAGAAATAAGATCTCCTTCTTGCGCCGTAAATGTTGTGAAGACAATATTATCTTCTTCTGAAAGATCACTTTCAGCATTGTCATCCGTTGCATCATCTTCAGCAAGCTCAAAAGTGTCGTTTAGTGCATCATCTGTTGAATTACCAGAAGAAGGCAAAAAATCGCTCACTGAGCAAGCAGTTAAGAGTACTGCGACAACTATAATTAAACCAATTAGTACTTTTTTCATACTTATCACCCAAAAGAACGATGTATAACTCACACTATTTTTCCTCACCCAAAAAATAGCAAAGCACTAAAACACCGTTGTTTTATAAATTTTATACGAGAAAATTGTTTCCAATTATTCTCTAGGTTTTAAAGCGAAATGCTTACAACCTATACACAGCAACTACAAACAGTATATAATGTTTTCTATTCGGGAGTGAATACTTTATTTTAGAGAAATTAAAAGCATAAAAAAGAAAGATATATAAAGGTCAACTAGTATACATAATACTATCTTAGTTGAGGTTATCAATATGTGTGAATTTTATTTAAACGGAAAATGCTTTCATAGTGAAAGAATAAATAATAGAAACGTAGCAACTACATGTAATGCTCACGGATGTAAACAATGCACATCTAAGGATTGGCAAAAACAAAAACTAAGAGAAGATCTTTCTATATTCGATCATTTACCAATGCAAGAAATTTCAATCAATGGTAGTGCTATCGAAGCTATCAGTTCAGTTAGTTCTGTATTGAGAAAATAAAATAATAAAAAAAAGTTAAAGAGTACTTACAACGTTATCCATTAGTGTTGCAACATCAATACCTTTTTTTGTAAGAATAAGAACTTTAAGTCTTCCACGTTTCTCAAAAGTAACAAGTCCTGCTCTTTGCATATCTTGTAAAACTTTTACAACATGACTATATGTGCAATCAACAGTTTTTGCAAGAGAAGATGCATACATATCATTATTTCTTCTTAGTAATTCTATTAACATTAGAGCTGGTTTTTCTCTAAAGAAGACATTAAATATTTTTTTAGGTTTTACCATTTTTAATTCCTATTCAAAATGTTAATCCGATTGAAAATTTCATTTTCAATAGTTTTACCATTTTGTTTTTCACTTCATTCAAAAATTGTAAACCAACGAAACAAGTTTCATGGTTTTACCACAACATATCACTTTTTCATCCTCTAAATCTATCGTTTTCAATATAGATATCAGAATCTATATATTGGAATGTTTACTTTGTTTATAAAGTTTTTGTTTAGAAGACCAGTGTCAAACACCTTGTTAATTGAGTAATCAATCTGCTTTAAATATGTTTGTATTGCAGTATGAATAAAGCAATCCACAAAGCAAGGATTAACCAAGAAACGAAGAAATATTTCCCTTTTTTGTTCTTATGACGTATGAAATACATCAAAGGTATGATAATAATAATACCACCTAAAAGTTCAAGAAGGTGTAAAAACGCTTCTGGAATTCTTCTCTTGTTTTTTTTCGCTTTTCTTTTGTCAAGTGTGAAAAATACTAAAGAAAAAAAATTAATTGCGATTAAATAATAAATAATAATAATATCCATTTTTATTTTTTAGAATCCTTCCTAGCTTTATTCCATAGATGAGTTTCCTTCTTCAACAAATGCTTAAAGACATGTTGGTATAAAGATACAAATTTGTAGATTTGCATAAAATAATGTTCTTCTAAATGTTCATACTCTTTCTTTTCCTTATGAGAAAGATCATCGTTCTTTATCGCATGAATAAGAGTTTTTTTCTTAATTAGATTTTTCAGTTCTGTAAAATGAACATACAAATTATGTAACTCGAAAACTCCTAAGTTAACAGAAGATTTTTCATCTTCAAGTTCTGCAGAAACATCCTTTTTGACTGCTTTCCAATCTTTATGATCCACATCCAATTCAAGTTTTTTTAGAACAGATTTTTCTTCATTTACTATACTTAGATCCTTCATAGCATCAGATTCTACAAGTTTATTTATCTCAACCAGTTTATCAGTTATTTGACCATTCAATTCATGCAAATGTTTTGCATCCTCAGAAATTCTTTCATCAAGATGACCAATAATTAAATCAACTGATTGTAACTGAGTATGAAAATGATGTTCCTTCTTTATCAGTTTTGATTCTAAATCAATAAATTCTTTAAAATCGTTAATAACAATATCAGCATGTTCTTCCATATAATATTCTTTTGTCATTTTATTTTCCTCCAAAAAAAACTGCCAAACCAATGAAAACTAGTTTTCCTGGTTCATCCATTTTACATAACCTCAGGAGATTCAATATCAAGATAAGATAAACCTTCTTTGATAACTTTATTTATTGCAACAAGTAATGCGCATCTCGCAGCTTCAAGTTCTTTATTGTCTTGAATAATTCTATGTTTAGAATAATAAGTATTGAAAGCTTGACATACAGAAATTAAATAATTACACAAATGATTAGGTTTGTATTTTAGAGCAGACTCAGTTACGACATCAGAGAATCTTGTAAGAGTTTTTGTTAAAGATTTATCTTCTGCAGTATTAAGTAAGGAAAGATCTGCATTTTTGTAATCGCTTTCAGATTTTCTTAGAATAGAAGAAATACGTGCATGAGTATATTGAACATAAGGACCTGTTTCTCCTTCAAAGGATAAACTTTCTTTAGGATCGAAAACGAAATTTTTTAAAGCATCATGTTTTAGGAAAAAGAATCTAATAGCACCTGTACCAATAAACTCTGCTCGCTTCTCTTTCTCTTCATCGGAAAGATCATTGTATCTTTCTTCGACTGCTTCTTTCGCTAACTGTTTTGTTTGTTCTAATAATTCATCAGTGTCAATAACATTTCCTTCTCTAGATTTCATTTTACCTTCAGGTAATTCAACCATACCATATGAAAAGTGTTTGCAAGAGTTTGCAAAAGGAAAATTAAGAATTTGGAAAATTTCAAAGAGAACTTTGAAATGATATTCTTGCTCATTACCTACAATATAGATTAGTTCATCGAATTTAAAATCGTTGTGACGAATTTTTGCAAGATTAATATCTTGAGTTATGTAAACAGAAGTTCCGTTTGATCGTAAAAGAACTTTCTTGTCAAGATTTTGTTTTGTAAGATCAACAATAACTGCCCCATCTTCGTTCTTTTCAAAGAGACCTTCATCCAAAGCTTTCAAAATAATATCTTTACCGCCTTGATAGGTTTCACTTTCTAAATAATTTTTATCAATGTTGAAATTTAATTTTTTGAATGTTACATCCCAACCTTCATAGGCCCAAGCATTCATTTTTTCCCAAAGAGCCATAACTTCAGGATTTTTATTCTCCCATTTTAGAAGCATGTCTTGGACTTGTAATTCTAAATCTAATTTCGCTTGATCTGATTTAGATTCTTCTTTATTAAAACGCACATACCAATCACCAACAAAGTGATCAGGTTTTCTATTTGCTTCTTCAGGAGTTTGATTATTACCCCATAGTTTGTAAGCAAGCATCGATTTACAAATGTGAACTCCACGATCGTTAATAACATTAACAAGTTTTGCTTTCTTACCAACTGCTTTCAAAAGCTTTACAATTGATTGTCCCAATAACATATTTCGTAAATGACCTAAGTGTAAAGGTTTGTTTGTGTTTGGACTTGGAGATTCAACAAGAACCAATTTTGATTCTTGACTTGATTTAGTTAAAGTTGAAGCTTTATTGATTGAAGAAATATTTTCAGAAACAAAATTTTCATCTTTAATTGTGAAATTAAGATATGGACCTGCGACTGTCGCAGAGAATAGATTAGAAGTAAATTCGTCAAAGATTTGCTGAGCAATCTTTGGCGGAGCGATCTTTTTCTCTTTAGCTAATGTAAAACAAGGAAATGCAAAATCACCAAAGGATTCATCTTTAGGAACTTCTAGAAGTTCAAGAATATCTTTATAGAATAGATTTGTTAGCGGTGCCAAAGCCTTTGCTAATTCTTCTTTGTAGTTCATACTAAAATAAAAGAGAACTTGTTTAAAAAATTATGTAAATATTTGGAACAAAGTTCATAATATCTTAGAAAATGAAGATTTTCAAAGAAAAGAATAAAAAAAATTGAGTATATTCTACTCAAAATCGTCTCCAGGAACTGCGCTGCCAATGCCACCACGGTGGATTTCTGCGAAGTTTGGAGTAACAACAATATAATCGTCACCAAAGCCTGCGATGTCTCCATCAATTGCTTCACAAGTCTTTTTCAGCTTGTTAATTGCTCTTTTTAATTCTAAAAGATCTTTCTCCTTTAGAGGTTTAATGTTAATCAGAGCGATTGTATATGATTCTCTTAGAGAATCCAGAATTGGCTTCACATCTTGGAAATCTGTGATTTCAAACGGTCGAACAATAACTTTCTGATCTACATGTCCATGAGAACTTGGATCTAACTCAACAAATTCTTCTGCCGCACCTAAATTGTCATCTTCTTCAAAACTTGACTTTTTTTTACCAAACGAAAATAATCCCATATTTTACACCTTCCACACATATATAATTTTATGAATAGCTCACCCACAAGGATGTTACCCTTGAATCGTATAAACATGAGAGAGCTCGAAGTTTAAAAACCTTTCCCTTAGGGAAAGGTTGCGAATGACAATAAGCTAAGTTTTGCTTTGTAAAAAGCAAAAGTTGCGAGTGAAAACGAGAAAAACCTTTCCCTTAGGGAAAGGTTGCGAATGATAATGAACTAAGCTTTCCCTTCAGGAAAGACCATATAAGAAAATGATTTATTGAGGATGAGGAGCATCTTTAACAAGATGGTTCAAATCATGTTTCAAGGTATTTTCAACAGTATTAATTTTACTTAATATGTGTTGTAGAGTTGTATCATGTTTTCGAATCTTTTCAACAAGATGTTTTTCGTTTACTATATAATCTTTTAACTTATGAAGATGACTTTCAGCGCCATCATAATCTAATTGATGAATGTCCGTACGAGCAGCTTCGGCCTCTTCGAATTTTTGATGAAAAGTATGTTTTACAATCTCATCCTTTTCTCTTTCCATAGTATTTTTTATATCCACTAATTCTTTAAGATGATTTCTCAACTTTTGAAGATGCTTTATTATCATATCATCATCATGAACTTCTTTAATATTAACATGTTTATCAGGCCCATGATGTTTGTGAACATATTTTTTAAGCAAACCCTCGTCTGTTTTTACTTCGCTAAGATCTCCTTCAGTAGAATCAGTCCAGTGAGACAATTTATCATTAATATCGTGTAATGTTGCTTCAAGATGTCTGAAATGTTCAGGTTCGTGTTTCAGTGTTGTAATTAATTTGTGAATACCTGAAGATAGAACAGCAGAATAATTTCTTGTTTCCTGTTCATCACCACGATCATCTCCACTTCTATGAGCTATTTTTTTAGCGGATGAAGCTCGAGAAAGAAGACTAATTAATTTCTCAACTTGTTTCTTTTCATTACCGCTAAGCCTCTCTATATCCTGAAGCTCAGATTTCAAATAGTGAAGATCTTCATCTACTTTACCATATGTCTTTTTTTGCATAGCAAGATCGTGTTTTAGTTTTTCAGTTTCTCGTTTAACTGGAAGGAAAGCTTTCTTCGCATCAAGCTGATCTTTTCGATCTTTAAAATGATGAGTTCTCCATTGATTGTAAAATAATACTGTCATAGCAATAATTGAAATTAAGAATATAATAATAATAAACAATCTACTCCAATTAAGAATAACATTATAGACTCCTTGTTGAGCCAAACCAAGAATTGCAAGACCAATTGCTAAGGATTTTGCATATTTCTCATTACCATTACTATCCTCTCCAGTACCGGAACTTCGGAAGAGAGTCATTTTAGCAACAAAATAAACTAAACCATATACAACCACAACCAAACCAATAACTGGAAGTGCTTGAACTAAATGATGAGCAAATGCTCCCGCATTACCTTTGAATAATACTTGGAATGCTTTAACAAAATTAGCTAAATCAGAAGAAACGGAATGTTCAGCGTATGCTGATACGAACGGAACCGCCAGTAAAGAAGCAAAAATCGCTGATAAAGTTAATTTTCTCATCTACACACCTAGAGCTGATATTAAATTAATGGGAAGAACGACCTTTTTAAACTTTTCGCCAAAAAAGACTCTTAAACACTCAGTAACACCTTGTCTTGAGCTTGCAAAAGGCATGAGCACGATAGTAAACATGCAGAGAATTTTTTTATTACGACTAGCCTAGCTAGGAATCGTAATAAAAATAAGTTTCGCAACGAAGTTCGAACAATGAATATTCTGCGTGGAATGAAAAACTATAATCCTAAAGAATTCAAAATATCTTCTTTCTTGAAAGGTTTGAGGTCTTCATATGTCTGACCAACACCAAGATAAAGAATAGGTTTCTTAGTTACATAGGAAACACTAATAGCTGCTCCTCCTTTCTCATCAATATCTGCTTTTGAAAGAATAATACCATCAATACCAACCAATTCGTTAAAAGCAACTGCCTGTTCGACACAATCATTACCAGTAATTGATTCTCCTATAAAGAGATTAAAGTCAGGTTTGTTGACACGGATAAGTTTCTTTAGCTCATCCATTAAATTACTATTAGATTGTAAACGACCAGCAGTATCAATAAGAACAACATCGATTCCTTTTGCTTCTGCGTGTTTAATTGCATCGAATGCAACTGCGCTAGGATCAGCACTATAATCGTGTTTGATTAATTTAACACCAAGCTTGGTGGTGTGTTCTTCGAGCTGTTGAATAGCTGCTGCTCGGAACGTATCCGATGCTGCCACAACAACAGATTTATTATTATTTTGTAGAAGTTTGATAATTTTTGCAAGAGTAGTTGTTTTTCCAGAACCATTTACACCAATAACACAAATAATATATGGTTTCTTTGATTCAATCTTTTTTAGTAAATCAATTGGTTTGATATCAAGAACATCTTCCAATGAAGTTTTGAGAGTTTCTAAAATAATATCTTCAATTTTTCTTCTAGAAACATTCTCTTTAGTAAGTTGATCATGAAGATCTTTCTTTATTTTTTCAATAATTTGAGTTGCAACATTATTTTCTAACAATGCTAATTCAAATTCCCAAAATAATTCTTCAAATTTAGCTTCATCAAGTTTGAACTTAACAACTTTTTCCTTAAGTTTTCCAAAGAATCCTTTTTTCTTCTTAGTTGCATCTTTTGTTTTATCTGTTTCTAGAACAGAAGCATATTCTTCATGCTTTGCAGACCGAACAGGAGTTTCATCTACAATTTCATCTAGCTTTTCAGGCTCTGGCTTCGATTTAGGTTCAGGAATTGGTTCAGGAATTGGTTCTGGTTTAGGCTCTGGTTTCTTCTCAGTTACTGTCTGTTCATTAACATTCTCAGCCTCACGTTCACTTCGTTCGTGAGCTTCAACAATTTTAGCGATAAGATCAGGAGAATTAATTTCAGGTTCCTTTTCTTTCTGTTCGGACTCTATACGAACCTCGGAGGAAGATTCATCTTTCGACCGAGTTTTGAATAATTTTCCTAGGAAACCTTTCTTTTTAGGTTCTTCAACTTCTTTAATAGGTTCAGGTTCAGTTCTTTCAGATTTCTGTTCACTGTCGTTCTCAGCCTCACGTTCACTTCGTTCGTGAGCAACTGCAGCTGCAGTAATTGATTCATCGTTGATTTCAGCTTGAACTATTTCTGCTACTTCAGTAATAGGTTCTGCGACAACAGGTTTTGCATCTAGTTCTTCTAATACTTTCTTAGCATCTTCTTCAGTAGCTTCTTCAGCAACAGGTTCAAGTTCTTCAACTTGTTCTGTAGGCTCAGGAACTTTATCTTCAACGATTTCTTCGACTTCTGTTTCTTCAACTACTAATTCATCTTCTGATTCATCTAATAAATCTTGAGCAGAGAATTTCTTTTCTTCAACTTTTAGTTGAGTCTTTTCTTCTTTAGTAAGTTCTTCAGTTTTAACTTCTTGAGCGTCTTCTTCAGCGCTAGATTTGAATTTACTTACAGTGTCTTTGATTTTCTTTTTTAGGAATTTGAACATGATTGTAGAAGGAGAGATAAAGAGTTTTAAAAACCACCGGTTTTCAAACTGTAGAAAGAATTTCTACATATATAAAATTAAAGGTCAAGTCGAAGCAAGCTCCTCGTGACTTTTTAATAAATTAAAAAGAAAAAAAAGAAAAAACGTTTATTTCGGTATAGCACCATAAATGTCTTCCGCGGTAGCAATTACTGCATTTGAAACAGACATCTCAGCAGTTGCTCTAAGTCCTGCCTGTCCAACTACATTTCCAGCTTCATCTACAATTAATACAGGAACATCATCAGTTGTTGCAGCTCCATTTCCACCAGCTACCATTATTAAAGCAATGATTCCAACTACAGCAACAATCGCCACAAGAGCAAGAATCGCAAAATTATTATTTTTTTCCATATTATTCACCTCACGCTATAAACACGTGTATTACACATAATCTAGAATAAAAAGTATATAAACATTCCTACATAGATTTTTCAATTTGAGATTGTAGTTCTTGAGCTTTCACAACAGTTTGTTCGTAGGCTTGAACTAAACTTTGATAATAGGTCTCAATTTCTTTCAATTGCTCAGAAACAAACTTTTGAGCGTCTTCAGCAGACTTGTCAACAACAACACCTGCTCCAACGGCTACCTTAATATTACCGACTGCTTGACGTTGTACGGTAAAGAAAACGCCGTTTCCAACAGGAACAAGAAGTTCTTGATCATTTTTAGAATCTTTAAGTTCTTTGATAACAGAAAGAGCGACAGAAGCCTGTTCTAATTGCTGTTCAGCAAGTTGCATGCTTTGAGTAATCTCAGTTAATCGCTGATTAACCATTTCTAATTCCACATATTCCTTCGGAGGAACATTTGGAGCGCTCATTGTTCGTCTCCTCGGCCAGTCACGTCATAGGCATACAAGTGCGCCTCGCTATTGCTCAACAGCACATTCATTGTTCATCTCCTCGATTTAGAAAACCTAAAACTTCATCAGCATTCATAACTTCAGGACCACCGGACATATCTCCAATGACAAAACCTTCAGTGTTAACAACAATTCCGCTACCAATAGTAGTTGAACCCATGTTTACGGTTCCAGCATCCAGTTCAATTTTTAGAACTTTAACAATATGATCAAATTCAACGTCAGACACTTCGTGACTAACTAAACCATATTTATCATTTGCAACCATGAAACTTCCAACGGTCGGAGCATCATCAACGCTTGCTGGGAAAATATCAGTTCCTAAAGCAGTTTTAATCTGCTCAGCAGCTTCTTCTTCATAATTAGGATTAAGGATTGCAGCGTTTTTGTTCGCGACAATATTATTACCATGACATGTTAAATTAGATTGAATTTTATGATAAGAAATATTATTCTCTTTTAGGATTTCTTCTTCATTATCTAGAATCATATGAGGAACTAAGAGTTCCTTACCATTGGTCGCAGCGAAAATTCCAATAAGACTAGTTCCTGCGATTGTTGTTCGCACTACTTTAGCTTTGAAAATTTCTGCGAGATCTTTATCGTACTTGTCTGGAACTTCCGGACCGACTAGGACAATTTCATCCATGGCTACAATGTAGAGACCTACGAGACTATTTCCTTGAATATGTAATTTTGCAACATGCATGAGGATGTAGAATAATTAAGTCCTTTATAAATATATAGAAGAAGAAAAGAAAAAAAAAGAAAAAAATAGTTTTAATTAAACAATCTTTTATGAAACTAAATTAGTCAAAGTAACAATCATCTCCACAAGCAGCCATTTCAAAGTTTAATGATTCTAAATCTTCAGCATAGGTATACCAAGAGCCATCCGAATTATATACATCTACGCCTTTATAAACAACAGGAGGTACATAAGTATCTCTTGAAATTACTGTTGGATCTACAGATCTAACAGCTTCTCCAGCTGCATTTTCACTTACTACAAATCCAGAATCATCTAAATCTACGCCACTAGGACTAATACTCATTACTAAAGCAATTACACCAACTACAGCAACAATTCCTACAAGAGCAAGAATCGCATAATTATTATTTTTTTCCATATTTTTCACCTCACGTGTAAACACGTATGACTTTAATTTATTTTAGTCCCAAAATCATAGAACCGTAGTGTAATTAGTATACTGAGTATATAAACCTTACGAAAATTTCACGAATAACATGAATAAAAACTTAGAAAATTAAGAATTTTCAAACTTATGAGCATAGCGAAATAAGGCTTAGGAAAATCAAAAAGAATTTCTAAAGAGATAAGGCTAAAAGATAGAATAAGAAACATTTATATATTATTGTAACAATACAGTTACACATGGAACAAATAAGTTACAATATAGTTTCTTCAATAAAGAAAAAAAACAAGCACATGAGAGCTATTGCTCAATTATTAAATATAAACCACATGACAATCTCAAGAAAAATAAAACAACTTGAAAAAGAAAATATTTTAGATTTTAATGAAGAAGGTAAAAATAAAGTTTATTTCTTAAAAAAAACAATCGAAACAGAAGAATTTCTAAAAATAATAGAACACAATAAATTAATTCAAATAATAAAAAAATATCCTCGATTAAGAAAAATTGTCGAAATAATTAAGTCAAAGAATATAGAATTAGCAATTATTTTCGGATCCTACGCCAAAGGAAATATAAATGAACAAAGCGATATAGATATATACATTAATTCAACAGATCGAAAATTGAAAAAAGAATTAGAATTAACAGATTCTAAATTAAATATCAAATTAGGAGAATTCAACAAAGAAAATCTACTAATAAAAGAAATAATAAAAAATAATATTATAATTAAAGGAGTAGAAAAATACTATGAACTCATTAATTAAAAAGTTAGTAGCAAAAGGAACAATTAAACTAACAGAAGCTAGCAACGAAATATGCGAATCTTATTTGAAAAAATCAGATAAATCACTTTTATCTTCCAAAACACTGCTAACAATAGATAATTTTGATGATGCAACCGCATTAACATACTATTCAATGTATTATTCAGTATTAGGACTATTCTTTAAATGCGGAATAAAAAGCGAAAATCACGCAGGCACAATAATACTATTAAAAGAAATATTTGACATAGATAACACCAAAATACAAAATTCCAAAAAAGAACGAGTAGATAAACAATATTATGTGGAATTCAAAGCAACAAAAAGCGAAGTCGACGAAGGAATAAAAATAGCAGAAGAATTTAACAGCATAATTAAAGAGAATATAGATAAAATAAGTTTAAATGAAATTTCTAAAATTAGAGAATTATTTAAAGAAAAATATAATTAAATCAATTATCAACTTGAATTGAAACATCGCCTTTGGCTGTAACTTCATCACTAATAATACTAGCATCGACAACATTACCATCAGAGTCTAAAGTATATACTGTTATCACATCTGCTTCATGATAGAACCAATCATAGATTCCTATTTTACATGTAAATCTTTGAAACCATTTTTCATAATCGCAATTTTCTTTCTGTGCTTCATTAGCTTCTTGGTCTGCATCAAGTTGTTTCTGCATATTATCATCAACAACTAAACCAGTAGGAATACCAGTATCTCCTTTGAGAACACTAGCAGTTACAAAAATACTAATTATTGCAACGAATAAAATTAAGAATGTGTAAGCGGAATGACTTCCTTTTTTATTTATGCCATTTTTGATATTTTTCATCATGTACACCTAATATAATTAATAAATCAGCTGTGCGGAGATTTACTCCTCGTCCCTCGGAGACTTCGCTAAATCAAGCTTGCAGACAATCAGCTTGATTTATAATAACACTCCAAGGCCTTGCCGACTTATTAATTATTTCCTTAAAGAGCTCGATTAAAAATTGTTACCTCGATTGGTCCAAAATGCTCTTCCTGCGATAAATTTACTTTTCCATGATTTTCTAAATGTAGAAGAGGAAGGAATGTGTAGACCATATCAATTTTTCCTGCTTTTTCAGGAACTAAATCTTTAAAGAAAACTTTTGTTTCTTTTTTTGTAAATAATTTTGATAATTGCTTTTGCATAAACTGCATTTTCTCTGTAAGATCAAAAGGATCTTTTCCTCGAGTGTCAGGATCTTGATCGTCTTGTCGTCGAGAAAGATTAATTCTTCTTCGAACGTCAACATCTAATGCATTTTCTAAAGCATCAACTAAATCGAAAACAGAAACTTTTCGTTCTCGAGGTTGCGGTGTCCGAGGGACAAGTCGCTGATCTCCGTTAAGGAAATGATTAATATCTGTTTGTTCAAATTCGAATGAACCTTCATCTAGGAATTCTTCCATTTCTTCAGGTCCGTTAATAAGATTATCAAGTCCAGCAAAACCATCTTTCATCAGATGATCACTTTTCATTTTAAGAAGTAAACTTGATGTTAAAACCATTTTTCCGCCAATTCGGAAATCCATATTTTTTAATGTTGATAACATTTCAAGAAATTTTCCAGCTAAAACTGAAACATCAATATCCCATGGATCCATGTTTTCTTCTCGAACAAGATTATAGATTAGATCTTTCCAATTAATATCATCTTCTTTTAGAATTATATCTATAACTCTCTCAGAGGAAGATTTAGGTAAGTCAGTTTCCCTGGTTTGTATAGTGGTATTCATCGTTTCTTCTCTGCTGTAAATCCCTGAGCCAGGGCAAGTTTAAGAGTTTTATAAAAGTACCCGTTAGGCACCAATGATTCTGTAAAGTGTACTCTCCGTATATCTATTTATAACCGGAACTATATAAATATACCGATTAGTATACTGAGATAGAGAAAAATACAAGAATTTTGACTAAAAATAAGAAAGAATTTATAAGAACAAAAGAGCAACATAATGAAAAAGAGGTTTTGAAGTGTTATTGTTCTCAAAGAATAAAGAAAGAAAATCTAAAAAAGCTCAATCGTCAGTGGAATACATTTTCATGGTAGCGATGGCTTTGGCATTAATTATACCAGGAACAGTTATTTTCTATCAATATACAGCAGGATCTCAAAAAGCAATAGTAAGTTCTCAAATTTATAAAATTGGAACAGACTTAGTCGATAGTGCAGAGATGATGTACTCAGTTGGAGAAAATTCTTGGCAAACTTTAGAAATTAATTTTCCACAGGATATCAAAACAGTTACGATTTATAATAGCAGCGATGGAAGTGAACTAGTGATGCGCCACGGATCGGACTATATGTCGGACGCGATGTTTTATTCGCGAAACACATTTCTAAATAGTACGGATGGAGTTGATTGCACAAATGGATGCGTATTAGATATTAACAGAGGATTTACTAGAATACGAGTCGAATCAGAACGAGGAGGAATCATCGTTTTTAGAATATTGCAATGAAAAGAAGACTTTGAAGAAATTTTTATTTCAAAAAGGTTTTGAATGGAGTGAAACGAAATAAAAAAAGCACAAAGCGCAACGGAATTTGTCGTACTCGTATCATTTATGATAATAGTATTTTTCATGTTCTTCTTTGTAATTCAAGGAAGAATTGTAGATATGTCGCAGGAACAAGATAAACAATACTTGCGAGAAGCAAGTCACTTAGCGACATCAGAAATAGAACTAGCACATAATTCTTTAACAGATTATACTAGAACATTTACATTACGTTCATTTACAAATCAAGAATACGATATAGAATTACTTGATGGAAAAGAAATTGTCACAATATACGGAAATTTCGAATACGTTAAATTTTTACAATATGATGTTTCAGGATACATTAATAACATTACAAATACTGCAAGTAATACAGTTTACAAAACAGATGGAATAGTAACCTTTCCAAACGGAACAATTGAGAACCATCCAGAACTAAATATAATTTCATTGAATGTTAATCCAGAACTTTGTTATGTTTCACACAGAAATAATACGGCTTGTCCAAATTTAGAAATAACTGAAAAACAAAAATGCAGAGATTATTTTTCATTTTGCCCTGTTTAAAGTAAAACATTTAAACCCAGAGAGGATTGTAAATATATGCGAATAACAAAAATAACAATTGTCAAAGAAAAAGAAAATCCAAAAAACAATATCAACGATCTTCTTTTACTTTTTGGACAAGCACTCGGACTCTTTAGTACAAGAGATCGAGACAAAAGTTGTTATCGTATTTTCATAGTTCTTGTTAAAGCATTAAAGGCAGGCGTTGAATTATCAAGCGATGAACTTGCTGCGCAAACAGGATTAACTAGAGGAACAATAGTTCATCACTTAAATCGATTAATGGAAGCAGGAATTGTAACTAACTATAAAAGTAAATATTACATCAATTATGAAACTCTTGAAGACCTAGTTGAAGATATGAGAACCAGTGTTAATGCAATGATTGATGAAGTGAAAAAAACAGCAAAACATATTGATAAAGCGCTTGATCTTCACACCACAGGCGCAAGTAAAAAAGAATAAACCTTATATAGTCCCAATTCTTAGATAATCACATGAACAAGGGTGAGATCAGTTCTAAACAATCAGACTTTCTAGCGAAGCGTTCGCCGCTTATAGCTTACTTCAGTATGGAAATAGGTTTCAAAAGCGAAATCCCAACATACAGCGGAGGATTAGGGGTTTTAGCGGGAGACACAATCAAAGCATTCGCCGATCTCAATGTAAAAGCAATTGCAATTACTTTACTAAGTCGAAAAGGATATTTCTATCAACAATTCGACGAGAATGATTTTCAAAATGAAAAAGATTACGAATGGAATCCAGAAGAAGCTTTAGAAAAAACAGACATACAAGTAAAAACACATATTGAAGGAAGAGAAGTTCACATTGATGTTTGGAAATATAATATCAAAGGAGTTAACGGACACGAAATCCCCATTTATTTTCTCGACACAAAAAATGAAAAAAATAATCCTGACGATCAAAAACTAACAGACCACTTATACGGAGGAGATCTTAATTATAGATTACAACAAGAAATAATTTTAGGTCGTGGTGGAATGAAAGTTGTTGATGCATTAAAAATTCATCCAAACAAATTTCATCTAAACGAAGGACACGCAGCATTCTTAATAACAGAATTATATGATGAACTTAGAGATCAATTTGAAGAAGAAGAAACAAGAATTTTATTGAAACAACTTTGTTCTTTTACAACACATACACCCGTTCCTGCAGGTCACGATTCATTCGATAAACAAATGGTTTTCGACAAAATAAAAGTTCGATCATCAAGTCATTTACTTGACGAAGCCTGCGAGGGAAATTCTTTTAGCATTACAAAACTTGCAATGAATAATTCTTCTTACATAAATGCAGTTTCAAGAAAACATCAACAAGTTACAAAAGGAATGTTTCCACAACATAAAATAGATTATGTAACGAACGGAGTTCATTCTTTAACATGGACAGGAAAAAATTATGCAGCATTATTTGATAAATATTTTGTTGATTGGAGAAGTAATCCAATGCAACTTAGAAACGCATTAGGAATTCCATTAAACGAAATTATTGATGCACATAAAAAAGCAAAACAAGAACTTATTGATTTCGTGAATACTACTATGAATGCAGGATTCTCAGAAGAAACATTTACAATAGGTTTTGCGCGAAGAGCAACAGCTTACAAAAGAGCAGAACTATTATTTTCAGATATTGAACGACTAAAAAGTATAAGTCAAAACGTAGGAAACATACAAATTATTTTCTCAGGAAAAGCTCACCCTAGAGATCAACAAGGAAAAGAAATAATTCAAAGAATAAAAAAATTATCAGAACAATTTAACGGTTCAATAAAATTAGTTTTCCTTGAAAATTATAATATGTTCATCGGACATTTATTAACATCAGGAGTTGATATTTGGTTGAACACACCAAAAAGACCACTAGAAGCATCCGGCACAAGCGGCATGAAAGCAGCACATAACGGAGTTCCATCTTTATCAGTTCTTGACGGTTGGTGGATCGAAGGATGCATCGAAGGAGTTACCGGATGGGCAATCAACGGCGAACAATCATATGGAAGCGATGAAGAAATAGATAAAAAAGATGCAGAAGATATTTACACAAAATTAGAACAAAATATAATCCCATTATATTACAACGATAAAGAAGAATATGCAAAAGTAATGCGAAACGCAATTGCTATAAATGCAAGTTACTTCAATACAAGTCGTATGGCAAAACAATATTTGGTAAGAACATATATTCAGAACTAGTACTGGTGAGCGTTAGCGAAGCGTACTCGTACGCCTATGACGTGACTGGCTGGCAAAACAATATTTGGTAAGAACATATATACAAAACTAAGATGGTAAGAATAACAAACGTACATGCAAGACAGGTTCTCGATTCTCGAGGCAATCCAACAGTCGAAGCAGAAGTACGGACAGCACGAGGATTCGGACGAGCAATAGTTCCTAGCGGAGCATCAACAGGAATCCACGAAGCAATAGAACTACGAGACAAAACCGCAAAATATAATGGAAAAGGCGTAAGCAAAGCTGTAAAAAATATTAATACAATCATAAAGAAAAAAATTGTTGGAAAAACATATACTGCTCAAAAAGATCTTGACAAAGAATTAATTAATTTAGACGGAACTCCAAACAAATCAAAACTTGGAGTCAATGCAATCCTTGCAGTAAGCATGGCATTCGCAAGAGCAAGATCAACACAAAAATTAAATCATCTGCACGAAACAATTGCAGAAGATTTTAAAACCTTGAAAAACGAAAGTTTGAAAGGGCTTGGAAAATCAAAAAGATTTTCAAAGAATGAAAAACAAACATTACCTGTTCCTTTTTCTAATGTTATTAATGGAGGAGTACACGCAGGAAACGAACTTGAAATGCAAGAGTTTATGATAGCTCCAGTAAAAGCAAAAAGTTTTTCTGAAGGAGTTAGAATAGTTGCGGAAACATATCACGAACTAAAACATGTTATTGGGAAAAAATATGGAAAGAACGCTGTAAATGTCGGTGACGAAGGAGGATTCGCGCCACCAGTAAAGAACGCAGAAGAAGCATTAGACTTACTTGTTAAAACAATGGACAAAGTTGGTTATACAAATGAACTACGAATTGCAATGGATGCAGCAGCAAGCGAATTTTATAATAAAAAATCTCATTCATATCTTAAGAAAAAATTATTACCAGAACAAATGCAAAAATATTATGAAAAACTTTTGAAAAATTATCCAATAATATCTCTAGAAGATCCATTCGATCAAGATGATTTTAAAAGTTGGAAAAAAATGACTGCTAAATCAAAAGTTCAAATAGTAGGAGATGATCTCACCGTAACAAATCCTGCGAGAGTACAAATGTCAATAGAAGAAGAACTTTGCAATTCTTTATTATTAAAAGTAAATCAAATCGGAACATTAACTGAAAGTTTAGTCAGCGCAAGATTAGCACTGGACGCAGATTGGACAGTAATGGTATCACATAGAAGCGGAGAAACTGAAGATAGTTTCATTGCAGATTTGGCTGTCGGTCTTGGTGTTGGCCAGATTAAACTGGGAGCTCCATGTCGAAGCGATAGAGTTGCAAAATATAATCAGCTGTTGCGGATTGAAGAACAGATGGGAAAGAAAGCAAAGTATGCTAGATGGAAATAAATAATTATTTTCTAACAATTCTAAAAAATACTAATTCCTAAAGTATTCAACATATAATCATAAATAAACAAAATAATCACAAATATTCCTGCTAAAAGAATGAAACGATATTTATGTTTGTGTTTAGCATGATGTTTTCGTTCTTTCTTATGACCATATGACAAATCAATAAGCTCATCACCGAATAAAAGAGAAAGGAAAGTTCCTAAACCTGAAAGAATAATAATAATCCAATAGGGAAAAGGATGGGCCAAAATATTATGAAATAAACCGAGAAGATGAGTATCTTGGTATAAAGCAGGATTTGTAAAAAAGAATAAAATATTCACAGAAATTGCAATAGACCATACAATTATTTCTGAATACATCATTCTCAAACCAGTCAATAAACGTATTGGTAAATCAAGAAGAATACCACCATCAGCAACAGGAGTACAGAGAACAAAAAAAGACCATGTTAACAAACTTACAAAGAAACCATCCTTAGCTCCGAATGTATACATTGAAATAAATAAGTAAACAAGAAAAACAAAGAACACTATAAAAAATCTAACAATAGGATGATGATGAAAATAAACATTAATTGACTTAAACAATTTTTTTATATCTTTTATGTTTGCATGCATGGACCCAATTAGACAAAAGAAGTATATAAATTAAACGGAGAAATAATGAATGGTCCCTCCCAGAACTCTCCCGGATATCCTCGCTATCGTTCGGGACCCGGTTCTCGTATCAATATAGTTCTGTTAAGAAGAATGAAATGAATGGTCCCTCCCAGAACTCTCCCGGATATCCTCGCTATCGTTCGGGACCCGGTTCTCGTATCAATATAGTTCTGTTAAGAAGAATGAAATGAATGGGCCTGCCCGGTGACGTGGTAAATCAACGTCTGAGGAGGACTCCTCCATTTAAGGCCTAAAACGCCAAACAAAAGCCCACATCCAAAGCTTTGAGTCCGACATATATTGTCGAGAATATCGGACAAAATCCTCCGATTTTGAAAGAAAAGACTCGATAATGAGTTCTTTTTGGAAAACTATATAACTTAAATTATAATTTTAAACTTATGATTGATTTTAATTTCCTATATATAGAATTCACTAAAGTAACATTAATGCACATTTTGTTAATGTTAGGAATTCCATATATCGTTTTTTATATTTTTGAAAAAGTATCCAAATTCGATAAATTTTTTGAAAAGTGGGAAGCCGCATTATTTGTTTTTGTATTCGGAGCATTAATAACTTTAGCATCTATTAATATTCAAGAAACGACCAACATCCCGTTCTGGTTGATTTATATTTATGCACTCATATTTTTATTAGTTATTTTAATAATTATTTATTTTTTCTTTTTTAATAAAAAGTCAAAAAAAAGAAAGTTCATTTTAATTGAACTAAATAACCAAACCAGATATAATGGTTTATTTTGTTTACAAGATAGCAACTTTTTAAAATTAGTAGGAACTAAAAAAGATCCTATTCAAAAAATTAATTTTAATAAAGAAAAAAACGAATATGAAAAAGCTATAAATATAGAATACGCAGCAATTTCAATAAATTTAACAGAAATAAAAAAAATAATTGGTTAAGCTTCTTTATCAGAAGGAAGATTTTTCCTATTAGAAACTCCATGTGTCTGAGCGACTTTTGGTTTGTTAATATTTCCTGTAAGTGATTTTTGAACAAGATTTTCACTTATTAGTTCTTTAGTATTTACTAAATTATCGTTCGCCACGTTACCAATCAAGGTTTTTGTTTCCGTTTTTTTATTCGGTTCTACCATCATTTTCACCTCCAAAAATTTTATTCAAAATAATTACTTGAATTCCTCAATAAGTTCAATTATTTTATATACTAAAGTTAAGGGTGTCGGTTTCCTACTAATTAGTTCCACACCAGTGTCTTCATGCACTTTTTGTATTCGTTTAGCATGCTCTTTTGCTTTATCAAGATCTTTCTTTGTTTTTTCATACAATTTAAATTCTTTTTTAGTATCTATTCCTAGTTTAGTTTTTACTAATTCATACGCTTCTCTTTGATCCATAGACGATGAATTATAATATCCTTCATGACACATAATCCAATATTCAAATGAAGGATTAGAATAAACCAATAAAGTTTCAGATCCTGCTTTTCTTTTCGCATTAGCAAGAACAATATCGCTATTTTGTGTTTCATCATCTTTATCAAAAACACACACTAATTTATCTCGTTCTTTATCATATTCGGGTGTTCCTGAAAACTTTATTGCTTCATCAACTATTTGTTCTGCAGTAGTATCAGAAATTTTAGTTCTAATCTTAATTCGGGGTCTTTCAAAAACTCTTAAATTTTCAAAATATCTTCTTTCAGTATTTCCTTCGCAAAAGATCCATAATTTGCCAGTTTTTTTTAATCTTCTAGGAGTTTGTCTAGCCATAATTATTATTCCTCAAAGAAATTTTCATCAATGAAAGGTAACCCTCCAACCCTACCATTAAGATAAGCATTCTCAAAACTTAATGTTTCTCGTAAATCGAAATTCATAAGAGAATTAAGTTCAGTCCACTTATTTGGTGCTTTTGAACAAATATATACTTGATCACGTCTAAACAAATCTTTATTTTTTAATAAAGTTGTATCATGAGTAGTAACTATTAATTGACCATTTTTCTTGTTATGTTTACTATGAAATAATTTTATAATAAATTCAGTTATGTTCGGATGTAGATTTAATTCAAATTCATCAATAAATAATGTTTTCCCATTTTCAAGAATATCATAAATAGGGCCTAACATATCTAACGTTTTATTTGTTCCAAAAGATTGTAAATCTTCTTTAAACAAAACCTCATTCCCTGAATCATCTTTGTGAACAAAACTTAAATCATAAAAAGCTTCTTTTCTTTTAGGTGTTCGTTTATGAGTTACTGCGCCTTCTTCAAATATCAATTCAATTTCATTAACAGATCTTTCTTGTTTCTCTATTTTTAAACCTAAGATACCTCCAAAATCCGCTTTTTGCATAATTTCTTCAGCCCATGTTCTAAATTCTTGATTTTCTAGTAATTTTTTTCTAGTGTAAGTTCTCCAATTAGAAGAAGCATTATTAATATTGGTTACAATCGCCATATCTTCAACTATAAAATTATATACTTCTTTTAGAGATTCATAATTATAAGTATTTACTGAATTTGGAAGATATAACTTTTTGTTGCTGGTTTCAATACCCCATTTTGTTTGTTTGTTTGAATCAACATAAAATTTAAATTTCTCTTCTTTTGTTTCGTCTCGTTTAAAATAATATTTCCAGTTTTCTCCTTCAGGTTTATAACGAAGATACTCTTCAACAAAACCATCCTGAGTACATGAAAAACCATAAATATACCTGGTGTTGTTCTTTATGAAAGTAAATTCAAATTTACTAGGTTCTTTTCTAGTTTTATCACTCAATAAAAAAGGAATTTGTAGTAGTTTTGTATCTATTTTATAATTTACAGAATCCCTAACAAGATGCCAAGCGAAAAGTATAGATGATATGATGTTGGATTTTCCAGAAGCATTAGCTCCATAAATTACTGCAGATTTAAGCAGAGAATAATCTAATTCATCAAAAGTATTATTAGATAAAGATTTTATTGTTGCTGAATCCAGACTTAAAACTACTTCATCCTTTATTGAACGATAATTGGAAACTTTAAATTCTATAAGCATTTTTGTTAACCTCTTAATTATAAAAAGAACGACTTATTTATAAACTTTTTGCTGAATTTACCTTTTTTTTGCAAATATTGGCGAAATCAGCTATTTTTTGTTAAAAAAACACTCAAAGTAAAAATTAAAAAAAATAACGAAAACAAACACATTTAAAACAAATTACCACAAAAAAGAAAATAATGACAATACCTGAAGATAAAATAAAAACAATCAACACCATAACTGGCAGAATACAACGAGATATTAAACTCATACAAAACCAAGTAAGAAGATCTACAGAACCAAACGACGAACCAGAACTAACAGTAGAACTAGACGTAAGCAAATTCAAAGAAATATTGATTCATAGTTGGCACTTGTTACCTGCTGAAAAACAAGAAGAACTACACGAAATGGGCGTTTTCAAGAAACAATAATCAATTATTTCAATTTATTCGCAGTCCCAGCAGGACTCTGGAGAAAAATTCGGGCAACACAAAGCGCGTGTCCAAAGAATTCTAAGAGTAAGTAATGGGCCTGCCCGACCTCAGCTAACGCAAGCTACAAAACAAGTTTCATCAAAAAAACGCCAAAAATAAAGGTTTATTTATAAAGGTTGTGAATGAAACAACAAGGTTTATAAATAACTAAACCT
>Ga0222658_1000030_pt1 | contig 111696 bp, 80 predicted proteins | sample AntAcemetagen476_FD_179830 | JGI IMG/M metagenome (GOLD analysis project Ga0222658, IMG submission 179830) | Saline water microbial communities from Ace Lake, Antarctica - #476 | ecosystem: Environmental > Aquatic > Non-marine Saline and Alkaline > Saline | place: Antarctica: Ace Lake... | reverse complement strand
CAGACGTTCGACAACGCGAACGTGGGAACAAGCAAAGTACTGACGCCAGCCGGAACTGTTGTTGACGGCAACAGCGGAAACAACTACGCGGTTACTCTCGTGACCGACACCAGCGGTGTAGTCACGGTCAAAACTCTGACCGTCACTGGCATTACTGCTAGCGACAAACCATATGACGGCAACACCATCGCTACCCCAAATGTCGGCTCTGCCGCCTTAGTGGGAAAAGTCGGTCTTGACGTTGTAACCTTGGATACCAGCAGTGTGGCTGGCGCTTTTGCTGACGAAAATGTTGGCACAGGCAAAACTGTGACTATTTCCGGTCTCGCCCTTACAGGCACAGACGCCGGCAACTATTCACTGACACAACCAATCACCACCGCGAACATCACGGCATTTGGTCTAATCGTCACCGGCATTACTGCTGGTGATAAACCATATGACGGCAACACCACCGCCACCATTGACACCAGCTTGGCTGTCTTAGTAGGAGGCGGAGAAGATGACGTGAAATTAGTTCCTGCTGGAGCAGTAGGAACCTTTGCCAATCCAAATGTCGGCGTAAACAAAACAGTGCAGATTTCCGGCCTTACCCTTACGGGCGAAGATGCTGGAGATTACTCACTCGTTCAGCCGACCACCACCGCGAGCATCACGTCGTTTGGTCTAATCGTCACCGGCATTACTGCTGGTAACAAACCATATGACGGCAACACCGTCGCCACTCTTGATGTCAGCTTAGCTGACTTAGGAGGAGTAGACGGAGAAGACGATGTTACATTGGCTCCTACTGAAGCAGTCGGAACCTTTGACAACGCAAATGTTGGCACAGGCAAAACAGTGCAAATTTCCGGCCTCACCCTTGAGGGTGCAAACGCCGGAGATTACTCACTCATTCAGCCGACCGCCACCGCGGACATCACCCAACTCGCACTAAACATCACTGGATTAACCGGTGATAACAAAGTGTATGACGGAAATGCCACGGCGACCGCTTCTGGCACCCCAGCGCTTTCGGGCGTTGTTGGCGAAGAAGATGTTACTTTAGGTGGTATTCCAGTCTATACTTTTGATTTCGCTAATGTGGGATCGAGCATCGACATCACCACAACCAATTTCGTACTCGAAGGGGCTGACTTGGACAACTACAGTCTGACTCAACCAACCTTGAACGCGAACATCACGGCCAAAACTCTAGCCGTGGTTGCCACCGGTGTGAGCAAAGTGTATGACGGTACAAGCATCGCTACTGTTACTCTGTTTGATGACAAGGTGACTGGCGACAATGTGGTGTCTACTTACACAGCCGCGAATTTCGCGGATGCAAACATCGGTACAGGCAAAACCGTGAACGTAACCGGTATTTCGATTAGCGGCGCAGATGCAACCAACTACACGTTGGCCAACACCAGCATCACGACCACCGCGAACATCACGACCAAAACCCTGGCGGTTAACAACAGCTACACCGTTGATGAAGACAATGTCTTAACGACAGATGCGCTCGGTGGTGTTCTTACTAACGACACCGACGTTTACGACGACTCGTTAATGGCTATTTTAGTCAGCGGACTATCGGGATTGACTTTAAGTCCTGACGGTTCGTTTACTTACGAACCGGCCGCGGATTTCAACGGCTCCGTATCATTCACCTATCGGGCGAGTGACGGCACGTTGAGTTCGAACGAGGCAACCGTGAACATCACGGTAACCTCGGTCAACGATGCACCGACAATCACGGTAGAGCCTGTTTTCGACTTCTACCGAAATGAGGAACAAAGCTTCATAGTGCGAGCGAGCGACCCAGACAACAGCTTCCTGTCGTTATATGCAGGTAGTTTGCCAACTGGAGCGCAGTTCGACGGCACGATGGGCTTCTCACCAATTGAAGACACCTTCATTTGGAATCCGGTTGACTACGACAAACAGCTGGCTACTTTCAAAGTCAGCGACGGTGAAATCGAGTATGCGACAACAGTTGTCATTAACCTCGAAACCAAACCGTTGCCGACCGTTCAAGGAAGAACGGTAACAACGGACGAGGACGTTTCCATCGCTATTTACTTGGAAACAACCAACGTCGATTCCATGACAGTTGTTGGCAGCCCGTCCCATGGTTCGGTTAGGATGAACGGCCTTGTGCCTGTTTATACGCCACATCTGAATTACTCCGGCCGAGACAATTTCTTGGTCAGAGGTGACGACGGTTGGGGCGATTTCACCACAGCGCGTATTTACGTTGAGGTGACATCAATCAACGACGCACCGGTCATGGATAAGATGGACGATCAACAGGTAATCGAAGGACAAGAGATTACCTTCACAGTGAACGCAACTGATGTTGAAGGTGATGCTCTTACCTACTATGCCTTGTCTAACTTCATGCCCAAAGGTGCTACTTTCAATCCCAGCACTAGAAGGTTCTCCTGGACTCCAAGCCATGAAGCCTATGAGTACAGGAGTTACCGTAACGTTTACTTTTACGCCGAGGACAACGAAGACCGAAGTGCTTATTACTTCGTTCGTATCGACGTGGAAGATCGACCAGAGCCGGCAGCAACGTCGACTCCGACTATCACTAGTACACCGACGGTAACAGATATACCGACGGATACGCCTTTGCCAACGGACACACCGACAGCAACCAATACTCCGACGGTAACAGACACGCCAACGGTAACAGACACACCGACGGCAACTTCGACTCCGACGGACACACCGACGGCAACAAGTACACCGACGGCAACTTCGACACCCATACCGCCAATAATCTTGAACGAGTTCCACTTCAATCAAGCTGGAAATCAAGAGGGTTGGCGACTGGAACCCTCTGTTAATAACAGAGGGATAGCTGATAGTCTATGGACGTTTTCAAGTCAAAACCTGATGAAGAAAGATGTTTCTATTCTTTCTTATGGGCTGATGAAACTTTCTATGAGAGTTAACACTCGAACAGGAAGGCAGAATCACGGATACTTCACCGTGGTTATGCGTGAGACATCTACCGGGAACACCATTACCAAAGAATTTGGTTTTGATTACCCTCGGAGAAACTTCCATGAAGTTTCCGTTGATGTTTCCAACTTACCTCTTGGTCAGATTACTGAAATCTGGCTAAAACCAAGTGATCAACTTGGCTGGAACAAGATCGACTGGATCAAATTCCACGAGCCAAAGATCCTGCAAACGCCAACACCGACGGCAACAAGTACGCCGACGGCCACACCGACCAAGGTGCAGTTCTCGATATCGGCCAATCCTTCCGAAATCATCATCGACAAGAGAGACGTTGCGTCTATTATTGTCGAGGCATCACGTAACGCTGATAGCCACATCCGTCTTTATGACGACTCCAACAACGGAGAATTTGTCCAATCACTTCAGGTTGGGCGAGAAGTGACTGCCATCTTCGAATACACGGGCAACCATCCTGGCACTGAAGACGTTGAATTTACCGCACGCGCGGCCAACGATGCGACTTCGACCAAGATCACCGTGACGACATTGCCTGAAATTCTAGCCGGCCTCGTCATTAGTAGCACGGCAAGTGACAAGAGTACGGTCAAAATCTTCGACGCGACAGGAACGCTGCTCGAAAAGCCAAACGAAATCACCCCATCGCAAGTCCCGGGACCGGTTGCCTTAGCAATTGGCGACGTGAATGGTAATGGGTATGGTGATATCTTGACTGGCTGTGACGGATTGGTTAAGGTCTACGATTCAGTCTTTGGCACTATAAAGGTTATTTTAATGCCATTCTCGAATTACATAACGGACTTTGACTACAATCCGACTGGCTATCTTCGCTTGGCAACCGGGAATATCATAGGTGATGACCGAAATGAAATCGGCGTGGCGCAAGGACCGGGCGCTCAGTCCCGCTTCCGGATCATGTCGTTCCACGACAATACCATCATCAATCCGGACGAAAACGCCTTTCGGGCTCCCGGGCTAGGTAACCCACCAGGTGGTATTAACATCGCCTGTGGAGATCTTGATGGCGACAGCCACGACGAAGTCCTCTGTGCTCCAGTAGGTTTCTGGAGTAAAGAGGCTGGATTCTCCAAGTTGCAAGCCATGAACATCAAGAATCCAGAACAAATCGCCGACGGCATTATCCCATCCGTCTCGGTCCAGTGGTCTCAGGCTCAGCCAATCTTTAGCCCAAATTCCAATCCGAGCGGAACAATGAGATTTGCCTGCGGTGATGTCACTGGTGATGGCCGAGATGAGATTGTGATTGTTACTGCCTCGTATAATGGCATACTGGGCAATAACATACTCACTATCCTCTCTTCAAACCTCACTGATGACGATTTCGGTATGAACGCTCCATTTGCCACGCTTCTGACTGACAATGGTGTTCGTGCCTCCGCCGCTCTTTTCAGCTTAAAGACAAATCCCAGCGGTAACATCTTCCTATCCGTCTGGGATGTGGACGAAGACGGAGTGGATGAGATCATTATCGGACGTGGTGAGAATGCCGCGAATGAAGTCATCATCTACGATTTCAATGGAACAGCAAGTGGACCCTCTCATGGTCTACAAAAGAAATCCGTTTGGAGAACCTCCAACGAAGATACCGTTGAAGGAACCAACGTGGTTGCCGGGCTACTCGCTCACTAATCACGACACTGCTCTTTCGATCGCAGATGCGATCAAAAAGGCCAGGGTATGCATTCGTGCACGCCCTGGCCTCTTTTTTTTGTAAATATGTAATCAACTTCTTAGTTTCCGTAATTTCGTCGTTATCGTCGTCGTTTTGTTACTTGATATTTGTTACTTGTTACTTGATATTTGTGACTTAAACTCCTCCACCATCGGCACCTGTTCTGCTTCTAACCCATACTGTTCCGCCGTATAAAATGCTGTCCAGTCGGCTAGTAATAATGAAGAAAATATTTTAATAAATATATTATCGCCTTGTAATTCTAAAACTTCTACCGACAATCCCCTGTCTTGATATAATTTTTGTAAAATTTCCATTCGTTTGATATTTCGCGAATCATCTTCACTGTCTTTTAAAAATATGAAAGAAAATTTAGCTGACAAATCTTTAGTAGCGTCTTGGACATCAAAACCAGTCATCTCATTATGATTTAATTCTGGAATTACATTATAGAAAGCGGGAATTTTTCCAGTCTCATTAAATTTAATCTTCCAGTTGTAAGCAACAGCTTGATTTTTCTGTGAAGCATAAATTACTGGCACACGACCATTTAATTTTTCCGCTAATTCTTTTCCTTCTTTTTCTAATTCTTTTGGTTTTAATATTTTTTTCAACTCGCCTGCTTGTTTAAATTCATCCCGCATGCCAACTAATTTTAATAAAGCTCGTAAACTATATCCTAAAGCACTTCGTGGTTGAATGCCTTCGTTTGGTATTTGAATATAAGCTAGTCCTTTTTCTTTAGCTATGTCAATTAATTTCCCGCCAGTTGCTATTATTGCGACATTTAAATTTTGTGCCAATGCTTTTTCTAAGCCATCAATCACCTCTTCAGTATTACCAGAATAAGAACTGGCAATAATTAAACTTTTAGCCAATTCTTTTTCATTCATATTAGGTAAACCATAATCACTATGAACCCTAATATCATATTTGGCATTCATACCCACAACTAAATCTGCCGCTAAATGAGAACCGCCCATTCCTAAAACAATAATCTTTTTCTTACGCTTTAAACTCTTCTGATTTTCAATCTTAGGATTGTAGCGAAATTGTTTATTAAATTGTTTTATTGCGTCACTCATCATAATTTTTTGTGTTATTAACTGTAGTTTGGAGCTTGCTTGGCTATTTCTACATCATGCGGATGATTTTCTTTTAAACCAGCGTTAGTAACTTTTACAAACTCAGCTTTTTTATGTAAATCTTTAACTGTTCTGGCGCCTAAATATCCCATCCCAGAACGAACACCGCCAACTAATTGATAAATAATTGGATCTATCGGACCGCAATAAGCTATCCTACCTTCAATTCCTTCTGGCACAAGTTTATTAGTTTCTTTAATATTTTTTTGTCCATATCGATCTTTTGAACCTCGAGCCATAGCAGCTAACGATCCCATACCGCGATAACTTTTATACATCTTACCATGATAATACATTGTCTCACCTGGAGATTCATCTGTACCAGCGAACATATTACCAATCATGATTGAATCACCTCCAGCAGCTAATGCCTTTACTATATCACCTGAATATCTAATTCCTCCATCAGCAATAATTGGTATATAATTTTTTCCTTTTTTTACATTTGCAGAATCTCGTCCTTTAGTCGCTTCTTGAACAGCCGTAATTTGTGGTACACCTACTCCAGCGACTATTCTGGTAGTGCAAATTGAAGCTGGGCCAATTCCAACTTTTAAACCATCAACGCCTGCCTCGGTTAATGCTTTGGCGGCTGCGGCAGTAGCAATGTTTCCCGCAATCACATCAACATCTTTGGTAATCTTATCTTTTTTTAAAGTTTTTACCATTTCAATTACGCCGAGTGAATGTCCATGGGCCGTATCTACTGTAATAGCGTCTACTCCAATCTTAACTAATTCTCTAGCTCGCTCTAAAGCGCTATCTCCTACCCCGACAGCTGCGCCTACAAATAAACTTTTATTTTTATCTTTATTAGCGTTTGGATATGTTTCATTTTTTTCTAAATCTTTACGGGTTACAATTGCTACTAGTTTGTCTTGTTTATCAACTAAGCATAAAACGTTTAATTTCTTTTTATAAATAATATCGTTAGCCTTAGCTAGGCTAGTATTTACTGGAGCAACTGTTAAATCTTTTAATGGCATCATTACTTTCTTAACCGACAACTTCTTATCGCTTGGCCAAAAATAACCTAGTTCAGTAATTAAACCAATTAATATGCCTTTTTTATCTACTACTGGAATTTTTTTATATCCTTTTTCCATTCGGATATTATGCACATCGTCAATCGTATCGCTCGGAGAAACAGTAATTGGATCAAAAATAAATCCATTCTCAAATCTTTTAACTATATCAACCTCGTGAACTTGTTCTTCTACACTTAAATTTTTATGAATTATTCCAATTCCACCAGTTAAGGCCATAGCAATCGCCATTTTATGCTCAGTAACAGTATCCATTGGAGAACTGACTATTGGAACTCGCAAGGGAACATTTCTAGACAAAAAACTAGCAGTGTTAACTTCACTGGGTAATATTTCCGAATATTGCGGAATTAGTAATACATCGTCAAATGTTAATCCTTCTTGCATATTTTATCCTTAAAAGTTATGATTAGTTATATTCTAACGCAAACTGCTATAATTGACAAATCTCTTTTTTTGTCATTTCGAAGCGTAGCGAGAAATCTATAATAGCTGTTTTAATGTATTGATTTATGTATTATAGATTTCTCCTCACCGACTACGGTCGGATCGTCGAAATGACAAAAAGTAGCTATAATATAATTTTATGCAACATATAGCAATTTTAGATTTCGGCTCTCAATATACCCATCTTTTTGCTCGTCGTATTAGAGAATTGGATGTCTTAGCTAAAATTTATCCTCATGAAATAAAGACAAACGAACTACCAGATGATGTAATTGGCATTATTTTATCTGGAGGACCACAATCAGTTTACGATATTAATGCGCCACAAATTGATAAAAATATTTTGTATTTAAATAAACCAGTCCTAGGTATATGCTATGGACATCAATTAATGGCGCAAGTTTTAGGTGGTAGTGTTAAATCAGGTACAGTCCGAGAGTATGGTCGAGCTGAATTAAATAAAATTATCAATGATGACGAGATTGAAGAATCTCGTCTTTTGTTTGAGGTAGAAATACCAACTACGGTTTGGATGAGTCATGGCGATACAGTTAAGACACTACCAAATGGATTTACAACTATTGCCTCTACGCCTGATTGTCCTAACGCTGTCTTGGCTAATGAAGAACAAAAATATTATAGCCTACAATTTCATCCAGAAGTTAATCATACTGAACAGGGTAATACAATTATTGCTAATTTTGTTTTGCATATTTGCCAAGCAGAACAAAATTGGAAAATCGAAAATATAATAGATGATTTAATTCAAAAAATTAAAAACCAAGTTGGTGAACGTAAAGTTTTTGTTTTAGTAAGTGGTGGCGTTGACTCATCAGTCACCTTTTCTTTATTAACTAAAGCATTGGGTGAAAAAAAAGTTAAAGGCTTGTATATTGATACTGGGTTTATGCGTAAAGATGAATCAATTGAAATCAAACAAAATTTTGATAATATTGGTTTTCATAATTTAGAAACTTTTAATGCTTCGCAAATATTTTTTGATCGTTTGCAGAATGTTTCTGAGCCAGAAGAAAAAAGAAAAATTATTGGTCAAACTTTTTTAGATATAAAAGATAAAGTTAACGACCAATTAGGCTTGAATTCCCAAGAATGGCTTTTAGGTCAAGGAACTATTTATCCAGATACAATTGAAACTGGCGGAACAAAAAATGCTGACACTATCAAAACTCACCACAACCGCATTGATGCTTTACAAAAAATGGTAGCTGAAGGATTAGTAGTTGAACCATTAGTTGATTTTTATAAAGATGAAGTTAGACAAACTGGCCATTTGCTTAATTTACCTAAAGAAATGGTAGAACGACATCCGTTTCCCGGTCCTGGGCTAGCAATTAGATGTCTTTGCAATGATGAAAAACAAAATCAAGAAAATGAAATTAATAAAGTATCTTCTCGTGCTCAAGAAATATGCCAGCAATATAATATTAAATCTCATATTCTGCCAATAAAATCAGTTGGTGTTCAAGGTGATAATCGAACTTACGCGCATCCGTTAGCTATTTGGGGTGAAAATAATTGGGAACAATTAGATAAAATATCAACTAATATCACAAATTCTGTACCAGAAATTAATCGAGTAGTTTTGTTATTAAATCAAAATGATGATATTAATAAATTTCAATTACATCAGGCGTATTTAACGCGAGATCGTATTGAGCTTTTACAGGAAATTGATGATATAATAAATAAAACAATTAAAGAGGCTGGTCTGTATGATAAAATCTGGCAATTTCCAGTTGTGCTAATACCATATGGTGAAAATAACAAACCAGAATCAATTGTACTGCGACCAGTTGTATCAAAAGAAGCAATGACTGCAAATTTCTCCCGCATTGATAATGAAATACTACAAATAATGACTGACAAAATTTTAAAAACTAATAAGATATCTGGTGTGTTTTATGATATAACTAATAAACCACCAGGAACAATTGAATGGGAATAATATGTCTAATATATTTCAAAAACTTCAATCCGAATTAACGCCGTTATCAAAAAATAATACTCATAATAGCGATCACGGCCGTTATCAAATTAATAATTTAGAAGGAAAAAGAATTTTAATTAAGAATATTCCTTTTTTATTTACCTGTGATGAAAACGAAAAATTAAAAGCCCATCAAAAACAATCAATAGTCGTTCAAGACGACAAAATTATAGACGTTAATGACGCAGATAAAATTACTGAAGAAAATTTTGATATTATTTATGACGCCGGTAAACGTGGCGGAATAGTTGTTACTCCCGGATTTATTAATACTCACGCTCACCCACCAATGTATTTAATGCGTTCAGCTATGATGCTTGATGAAGGTGAAGGAATTGATGAGGCTATTGCCGCCATGCCTAAATGGGAACGAGCAATGAATGATGAAGATTTTGCTATTTCTGCTATCGGAGATCTATCAGAACAACAAAAATACGGAATTACAACTACTTTTAGCCATTATGGAATTTTTAATCCGATTGAAGAAGCAACAAAGATTACTCAACAAAATATCATCAACGCTTTAAGTGTTGTATCTAATACTCATCCAGAAAATTCTCCAGATACAATTTCAGAACTTTTAAAAAATAAGGATGATTTTAAATCTGAAATAGCGATTGCTTTGCATTATCCTCACAAAGCAACTGCGGAAATTTTAGATCAAGTTAAAAAATTAATTGATGAAAATAATTTACTTTTTACTTGTCATTTTGCTGAGAGCGAACAAGTAGTAAATAAATGCTTAGAAAAACATGGCTTACGTGAAACTGAGCTATTGGAAAAACATGGACTTTTAAATAATAAAGCTATTTTATCACATGTGATTCATGTCAACGATGAAGAAATAAAAAAATTAATTAAAAATAAAGTTGGTATTTCTCATTTACCGACTTCTAATACTATTCATAAAAGCGGCACTTTTCCTTTTTGGAAATTCTACGACAATGGTGGACGAGAATTTATAACGCTTGGTACTGATGGAGTTGTTAGTAAAAGTCGTTTGGATTTATTAACTGAAAGTTATCAAACAAGGATGACTCATTTGCATGACCGAACAGTTAAGTTTGGGTCTTTATTTAAGATGATGACAGTTAATGCCGCTCGTGTTTTAAATATGCCGAACCGAGGACGAATTATTAAAGGACAACAAGCTGATTTAGTCTTTTGGAAATTACGTGATCGAGGAACAATGCCCTATGATGAGAATGATCCAATAACAATCTTGGGTAATATTATTACTCATGGTGGTCGAGTTGTCCGCGACTTAATGATTAATGGTGAATTTATTATCAGAAGTCGACGCCATCAATTAATTGATGAAACTAAATTATTGTCTCAATTACAAGAACATCATATGGAAATGCGCAAAAGGGTTGAAGAATAATTTTAAATAATATATAATAAGGAAACTTATTTATTAATAAAAAAATATGAGTAAAATAAATTTAACTGAGCAAAATTTTGAGGAAAAAGTTTTAAAAAGTGACAAACCAGTTTTAGTAGATTTCTTCGCCCCATGGTGCGGTCCTTGCCAAATAATGGCGCCAATTATTGAAGAATTAGCTAAGGACATAGGTGATAAAGCCATGGTGGGAAAACTTGACGTTGACGCTAATCAAAAGACAGGTGAAAAATATAATGTTTCCAGTATTCCAACCTTGATATTCTTTAAAAATGGGCAAGAAGTAGAACGTTTAATGGGTATACAATCAAAAGAAGAATTAACAAAAAAGCTAGAATCTTTATAACCTTTATCACGCATCATATAACACATATCATAAATAAAAACAGTTCCGATTATTTAGAACTGTTTTTATTTGTAATATTTGTTGTGGATTTGTAAATTTGTGGAGATGTTAGTAGTCTCTCAACTTTTCAATGCCACCCATCTTTTGAATTTTTTCTAACGCTTTAGCTTCAATTTGACGGATACGTTCACGAGTAACATCAAACTCTTGCCCTACTTCTTCTAAAGTATGTGAAACTCCATCAATCAAACCAAATCTCATTTCTAAAATTTTCTTTTCTCTAGGAGACAAATCTTTTATAATATCACGCACATAATCTTTTAATAATTTTAGAGCTGCTGCCCTGTCTGGCATAATATTTTTTACATCTTCAATAAAATCTTCTAGGGTTGAATCTTCTTCGTCATCACCAACCGTAGTCTCCAATGAAACAGTATCTTGTGAAATTTTAATAATATGACGAACTTTATCTAGCTCTTCTCCCATTTCAGCAGCAATTTCCTCTGGCATTGGCTCACGTCCTAAATCTTGAATAAGTTGACGTTCAATTTGTTGGAATTTATTAATTGTTTCCACCATGTGAACTGGAATACGAATAGTACGGGATTGATCAGCAATGGCGCGAGTAATAGCTTGGCGAATCCACCAAGTGGCGTAAGTAGAAAATTTGTATCCTTTGCGATATTCAAATTTTTCTACTGCTTTAAATAAACCAATGTTTCCTTCTTGAATCAAATCTAATAAACTTAATCCTTTAGCGCCAGCAAATTTTTTAGCAATAGAAACAACTAATCTTAGATTTGCCTGAATCAAACCATTAGCTGCTTCTTTGTCGTTTCGCTCTTTTCTTTTTGCTAACTCAACTTCTTCTACATTAGAAAGAAGTGGCACTTTTCCTATTTCTCGCAAATACATCTGAATTGAGTCAGAAGAAAATTCCGTAATATCAAACTTCTTTTTATTATCAATATTCTTAGTAATTTCTTTTAATTTACTTTCTTGTTTATTGTCATCAGACTCAATATTTAAAAAACTATCCGCGCTTTCAATAATTTGTACTCCCTGTTTACTTACATCCTCTAAAAAACATTCATATTCATAAATATAATCTTCTAATAACGGGAAGGTAAATAATAATTCAGTTTCTGTTACAAATCCGCGTGAACGACCCTTATTTATTAAATTAGCCATTTTAGTTTGATCTGGTTTAACTTCTGTCTGAGATTTTGCAACTACTTGTTGCCTTAACTTTTTAGCGCTTACCTTTTTGGGTATTTTTTTAATTATTTTTTTTACGCCTTTTTTAACAGGCATTTTCTTTTTAGCAATATTTATTACTTTTTTCTTTGTTTGTTTGGCATTGTTTTTTTTATTAACAGTGGCCTTACTTGCTTTATTAGCACGTTTTTTAACTGTAGTTTTGACTACAGTCTTAGTTTTCAATTTTTTAGTTTTAGTTGCGACTGCCTTTTGGGGCATAATATAAAATTTTAATTATTATAATCTAAATTTCGCATTTCCTCAGCTATAATTTTAAATTCTTCACTTAATTTTTCTATTTTTTGATTTTCGTTATTTTTTTCCGCTTCACTTAATTGACTCTCTATATTTAACATTTTTTGAGTAAAAAACTTTCTTTTGATTTGACTGATAATTTTATTTAATTCTACTTTAGCTTTATTAATGTCTAACTCATAAAAATCTTTATCTGATAATAATAATAAAATATTGACTAATTCTTCTAAATTAGCCAGTTCTTGCTCATTTTCAATATTATTTTTTAGCCATATTTTAAAACTTTCAGAATTGAAAGATGAGGTATTGTCAGTGTTGTTATTATAATAAATAATAAGTTTTTTGTAAAATGCTTTATTAAGGTCTCCAGCTAACATTTCTGGTTTAATATAGCTAATAACGTAATTAAAATGTTGAGGAAATTTCAAAATTAATGCCAAAATAGACTCTGTTAACATTTCTAATTGGCTAACGCTACGTTTTGAACTATCTTCTGTCTGAAAATTTTTAGTTGATTCTTTTAAAAATCCTGGTTTTCGCTTTTCTTTAGCTTTATTAACTGCTTCACGCAAAACCCCTTCGTTAACTTCTAACCGGTCTGCTAATTTTCGTAACCAGGTGTCCTGTTCAACAATATTTTTTATATTCATAATTGCTTTTAACATTTTCGCAGCTGCTTTTTTCTTATTTCCAATATCACTTAAATCTAAATTAGAAAAAGTATTATCAAAATAATAGTCCATGGCGCTAACAGAATTTTTAATTGCTTGTTTCCATTCTTCGGGATTATTTCTAATGCATTCATCTGGATCTTTTCCACCTGGAATCTGAATTATCTTTATATTAACATCGTGGCTTAATGTTGGGTCAACATATTTTTTAATTCGGCCATATGCATCTTCAGTATTAATTCTTTGCGCTTGATCAACAAAATCTCTAGTAGCCGTCTCCCCTCTATTAGTTGCTAATTCTCCAGCTACATCACTATCAAAAGCGAATAAAAAATTATTAGCATAGCGTTTAACTAATTTTACTTGCTCTGGCCCCAAAGCAGTTCCAGAACTGGCAACTATATTTTTTACTCCAGCTTGATATGAAGAAATTACATCCATTTGCCCCTCAGCAATAATAACTGTTTCTGCTTCGCGAATATTTTGTTTTGCTTTATCTAAACCAAATAAAATTCTACTTTTATCATAAACTGTCGTTTGCGGAGAATTAATATATTTCCCCATTTTTTCGGTTGCTTCTTTTTCTGGTGACACTCGGGCTGAAAAAGCAACTGGATTTCCATTGTAGTCATTAATAGGGAACATGACTCGGCCTCGAAATCTATCATAATAAGAATTAGCGTTTTCTTTTTTAACTGTTAAGCCGCTTAAAAATATTTCTTGCTCAGTAAACCCTTTTGTTTTTAAAAATTTTAAAACATCATCCCAAGAATCACGGCTATAACCAATCTGCCATCTTTCAATTGTATCGTCGCTTAATCCCCTGTTTCTTAAATATTCTAAGGCTGGCTTAGCATCTGGCGAATCAATTAATAATTTATGATAATATTTTACCGCTAAATCCATAACATCAAGTAAACGATTACGTCGACTTGTTTCTTGTGGATTCTGTCTTGTAAGTTGTATTCCTGCTTTAGGCGCTAATTGTCTTAATGTTTCTACAAAATTTAATCCTTCCATCTCCATTACGAAAGAAAAAACATCCCCGCCCTTTCCGCAACCAAAACATTTCCAAATCTGTCTTTCTGGTGACACTACAAAAGACGGCGTTTTTTCCCGATGAAACGGGCAACGCGCCTGAAAATTAATACCAACTGCTTTTAGCGGAACATATTCACGTATTACTTCCACTAAATCCAATCTTGATTTTATCTCGTCTTTTTGGTCCATAGTCTTTAAAGGAGTGTAAAACTACACTCCTTTATTGTTTTATTATATATTTTGATTAGATTATTCCTCTTGCTTTAATTTCATTGAATTAGCCTGCTTTAAAATCGCTGATTCAAAACTAGAAGTTAATTTTTGCTTGGCTTCGTATTTATCTTGTCCTAATTGAATTAATTCTTTTAGTAATTCTTCAAATTCAACTCCGCTCTTTTTCCATAGGTGGTGATACAAAGTTCCAGGCAAAGTATTTATTTCATTCGCATACATTATACGCTCTTTTTTATTATACAAGAAATCAACTCTAGAAGTTCCAGAACAGCCTAATAATTTATATATTTTCACAGCTAATTCTTGTGTTTTTTTGGTTGTGTCTTCATCAAGCCGCGCTGGAATTTTTAATTTATCTTCAGCCTTTCCTAATTGAGCGCCACCTTCATCTAAATATTTATCTTCGTAAGAAAATAAATCTTCGTTAAATAAAGACTCTTGCAAAACTGAAGCTTTTGAATTTTCATTTCCCAAAACCGCGCAAGTAACATCCATTAAATCTTCAACGCCCTCTTCCACTAAAATTTTATTTTCATAATGTAGAGCCACTTCAATCGCCTGTTCTAATTCTTCCTTATTCTTAGCCTTGCCAATTCCAATGGATGAACCTAGTCGGGCTGGTTTTACAAATAAAGGATATTTTAATTCTTCAATTTTTTGTATTATTTTTGCTTTATCATTACTGAAGTCATTAGCGCTAAAACTTACAAATTTAGTTGTCGTAATATCATGCGCTAAATAAAACTCTTTAGTTAAAACTTTATCCATTGTAATAGCTGAGCTAGCTACATCACAACCAGTATAAGGAATATTACATAATTCAAATAATCCTTGAATAGTGCCGTCTTCACCATTTTGTCCGTGAAAGGCAGGGAAGGCTAAATCAATAATTATTTCTTTGCCTATTATTCCCTTTTGTTTAAAAACCATTTTGCCAACTGATTTTTCCAAATCTAGCATATACGGCTTTAATTTATCTACATCACCGCCATCTTTAAAAAAAGATAATTTACTTAATTTGTCCGACAAAAACCATCGTCCTTGTTTATCTAAATAAACCGGAGTAACTTCATAATTTAATTTTTTTAATCCTGAAATAATAAATTCACCAGTAATAATTGATACATCATGTTCAGGGCTTCTTGAGCCAAAAAATACGCCAATATTCATATGAAATAATTAATTTTTAAGCAATACTCTTTTTATTATTATATAAACTCTTCTTTTTGTCATTTCGAAGCGTAGCGAGAAATCTATAATATATTATTTGCACTTATAAGCTATTATAGATTTCTCCCAACCCTCCGCTATTGCTACGGGTTCGTCGAAATGACAAAAAGGCGCTATGAGTAGTTATCAGGCCAGTCGTTCTGAAATAATATCACGTCTCCTGCTTTTGTAATATTTTGCAATTCTTTATGAGCTTCCGTTGCGCTATCAAACCAAACAATATTTTCTTTATTAAAGCTATTTTCTAATAATCCTTTTTCAATATGCGAAGTAGCGCTATTTTTGATTAAAATTACTTTATCAGCTACTTGGCTTAATTGTTTTCCAATGTCATGGTGGATTTCACCTGTTTTTTCACCAGCCTCTACCAACCCAGGGGTAATATAAATCTTGCGCTTATTTTTAAATTTTGCCAATACTTTAATAGCTTCGCGAACTCCGTCAGTATTTCCATTATAACTATCATCAATTACTACTACGTTATTAGTGCTATTAACTTTCTGTAAACGATGTTCAATCGGCTTGATACGAGAAATTCCGTGGCGAATTTGTTCAACACTTAATTCTAATTCTCTAGCGATTATAATACCAGCAATGATATCACTAAAAATATATTCGCCTAAAAATGATGTTTTAATATTACCAATATCTTGATCAGAGTTTAAAATATCTGCTCGTTGTCCTTCCCCATCAGGTAAAAATTGTTTATTAGCAATTTTGTATTCGCATTTGTTGTTATTTTCTCCGCTGTAAAAAAATATATTCTTATTTACCCCGTTATCGCGTAGCGATTTTACGGGGTTGCTTCCAATTTGCTCCTCATAATTCTCCATTACTCTCTTATCATCAACATTTAAAATAACTTTGGCATTCTCTTTGGCATTAGTGACAATCTCAAATTTAGCCGCTATCGTATTTTCTATACTGCCGAATCTTTCTAGATGACTTTCATTAATACCGGTTAAAACTGAAACGTCAGGTTGAGTAATGTTACATAATTTTTTAATATCACCTTTTTCATAAGCGCCCATCTCCACTATTAAAATATCAATTTCATTATCTAATTCTTCTAAAATTAACTTAGAAACTCCTAAAGGTGTATTTTTATTTTCGTTTGTTTTTAAAACTTTATATTTTTGCGATAAAATTTCAGCAATCACCTCTTTCATGGTAGTTTTTCCGTAACTGCCAGTAATGCCAATGATTTGTAAATTTTTATGTTGTTTAACTTTCGTTTTAGCTTGGCTAATTATTCTTTGTTTTAAAATATAATCTAACGGACTAATGATTACAGTAGCAACCACTAATAAAATTCCAAAAATTATAGACAATATATAAATATTTATTAAACCATCAATAATCGTAATCAAAATAGAACTAGTTGCTAAATAAACATACGATCCTAATCCTCCTATAATTAATAAAGCAATAATGCTAGCAATTAAAAATACTATCTTTAATTTAGCAGTCCATATTAATTCTTGCCTCATTGGCCGAGCTAGAAATCCATTTTTTAGAAAAACTTGCCAAAAACGTTTTAGATTATAATTTTCTAATTGCAATAAATAAACTTGATATTTAATTATTTTATGTGGCAAAAAATTCATAAAAATTTTTGTAAATTATCTACAAACTCTTCTTCTTTATCTAAAAAACTAAAATGTCCAGCGCCTTTTAGAATAACTAACTTTGAGCCGGAAATTCTTTGCTCTATGATGCGAGCATATTCTAATGGAGTATCTTCATCTTTCTCTCCCCAAATCAACAAAGTAGGTATTTTAATTTTAGGTAATATGGCAGCTAAATTTTCATTGATAATATTTATAAAAGTTTGTTTCAACTTTGGGGTGGCTATATAATCTTCAGCTCCCATACTTTGATAAATTTTAGTACGCACAGGCGACATAAACGGTAATTTAAAAATTGGCTTTACAATCTTAGCTATTACTTTTTTAAAATTATTTTTTTTAATTTTTATGCCAGCACTGTCAACTAAAACTAATTTTTTTAAATACTCGGGGCTATCAGACGCTAATTTTATTCCTACTCGTCCGCCAAAAGAATGGCCAATAATTATTATATTTTCTAAATTATTTTTTTTAATAAAATCATTAACTACATCAGCATAATCCTGTAAATAAAAATCATTTTTAGGCACATCAGAAGCGCCAAAACCGGGAAAATCAATAGCGTAAATATTATGTTCTGAAAAATGCGCCATAACTTTTTGCCAAATTCTTCCTTCAGAACGCCAACCATGTAGAAATAATAAAACAGGCCTTTGAGTATCCCCCGCCTTAAAGTAATAATTAACCAGCAAATCTTTTATAATTATTTGTTTTGATTGTAAGTTTTTCATTGGCGGAGAGGGTGGGATTCGAACCCACGGGACCCGTGAAGGCCCGACAGTTTTCAAGACTGTTCCATTCGACCACTCTGGCACCTCTCCAAACCTTTAAAAAATAAAGACTTTTACCGTCTTTATTTATTCTTTTTTTCAGTTATGTTATAATGATTATATAAATAATAAGGCATAAAGTCAAGTTTTATGGTTGAAATAAAACCACCAATTAATAAAGAATATGAAAGCGATGCTCTTATTGACTGGAATATTCTTGAATATGATAATTATGAAAGATCTAAAATATGGTATATTATTGCGATTATAGTAGCTTTAACTGCATTAATTATTGCTTTTTGGGTGCAGAATTACTTATTTGTAATTATTATTGTATTATCTTCTTTAATTATAATTATTAATCAAGGAAGAGAACCGGACCAAATATACTTTGCTATACACGACGAAGGTATAATATTAGGAAAAAAATTTATTGATTACAGCGAATTAAAGAATTTTTCTATAATTTATAAACCAAGGCAAGATATTAAGAAGATATACTTTGAATTTGAAGGCGTATTTAGACCAAGATTGTCAATATTCCTAGACAATATCAACCCCTTGAAAATTCGTGATATTTTGCTAAACTACCTGCAAGAAGATTTAGAGCGTGAAAATGAGCCACTTTCCGAGAGTTTAGCTAAATTGTTTAGATTATAATAAACAAATAGATTTACATAGGAACAGGGTGGTTTTTACCCTGTTTTTAATTATAAAAATAGCACTCGTCGTTCAACGGATAGGACACAGGCTTGCGGAGCCTGCAATGAAGGTTCGATTCCTTCCGAGTGCACATTAAAAAACGACCCACTCGGATCGTTTTTTTTCGTAATTCGTAATTCATAATTCCTGTTACGTTCCTTCTTCCCAACTCTCCAAATATTTCTTCTGTTCTTCAGTTAATTCGTCTATTTCAATATCCATTGATTTTAATTTTATTTTAGAGACATACTCTTCAATCTTAGGGCTGATGTCGTAAACCTTGGGCTCTAATTTTTCTTTATTAGCTACTACCCAATGGCTGGCTAACGCTTGAGTCGCAAAACTCATATCCATTACTGAAGCTGGATGACCTTCAGCAGCAGACAAATTTACTAAACGTCCTTCAGCTAATAAGAAAATTCTCTTATCATTAACAATATATTCGTCAACAAAATTACGCACGTCTTTTTTAACATCGCTCGCCATTTCTTTTAATCCAGCTACATTTATTTCTACGTCAAAATGACCAGAGTTACAAACAACTGCGCCGTCTTTCATGACTTCAAAATGATGTTTATCTATTACATGAATGTCACCAGTTAAAGTACAGAATAAATCCCCTATTTTAGCTGCTTCCATCATTGGCATAACCTGAAAGCCGTCCATGGTCGCTTCTAATGCTTTAACTTGGTCAACTTCAGTCACAATGACTTTAGCGCCCATGCCTCGTGCTCTCATGGCAAAACCACGTCCACACCAACCATAACCGCCAGCAACCACAGTTTTTCCAGCAATCAACATATCCGTTGCTCTAATTATGCCGTCTAGTGTGGATTGACCGGTTCCATAGCGATTATCAAACATATTTTTTGTTTTAGCATCATTAACTGCTACAACTGGAATCTTTAAAGCATTTTCGTTAGCCATAGCTCGTAAACGGATAACTCCGGTAGTAGTCTCTTCCATGCTACCTATTACTTGATCGCATAATTCAGGATAATCTTTATGGATAGTAGAAATTAAATCTGCTCCATCATCCATAGTAACGTTCGGATTATGTTCAACCGCCGCTTTTAAATGTTTAAAAAAAGTATCTCGGTCTTCCCCTCTAATCGCAAATACTGGAATTTCATAATCCTTAACTAAACTAGCTGCTACATCGTCTTGAGTAGACAAAGGATTAGAGGCACATAACAAAACATCAGCGCCACCAGCTTTAAGCGCGCGAACTAAATTCGCGGTTTCAGCAGTAACATGCAAACAAGCAGACATTTTCAATCCCTGTAATGGTTTGTCACGCTCAAATTGAGCACGCACTTTTTGTAGTACAGGCATGTCATTATCAGCCCATTCTATTCTTTTTTTTCCTCCTTCAGATAAACTTAAATCTTTAACATCGTAATCCATAAAAAATTATTTTTAAAAATAAATATTATTATATAGGTAGTTGATCATCGAAATTTTTCTCATATCTTTGGGCAACTTCTTCCAAACTAAACTTATGTGTTTGCGTTCCGTATTTTTCTACTGTATAGCATGATATCACTCCAGCAAAACGCCCGCACATTTCTAACGGCCATCCTTCGGCTAATCCTTTTATAAAACCAGCTCGATAAGCGTCTCCAGCGCCTGTCGGGTCAGAAGTATTTTCCGCCTTAGCTGGAGGAATGCTAAATCCAGCATCTTTGGTTTTGATCTGCGATCCTTCTTCCCCTAAGGTGGTGACAATCATTTCTGTTTTTTCTAAAATTTTATTTTCATCCCAACCAGTTTTTTTAATTATTAAACTTAGCTCATAATCATTAGTCATTAAAGCTTTGGCGCCATTAATTCCGTTCTGTAAATCATCTTTAGATAAAGCAGGAATTTGCTGTCCAGGATCAAAAATAAAAGGCACATTATTTTCTCGATATATGGCAGGATATTTTTTCATGTCTTCAACGTGCCCAGGAGAAATAATTGCTAAACTATCTTTTAATAATTCTTCGGGAATATCACCGCCAGAATATTTCATAGCACCTGGATAAAAAGCAGTTAACTGATTATCAGCTTGATCGGTCATAATATTAGCAAAAGCCGTTCGTTCGTCTTGTTTTATTTGAATCTGGCTAATATCTACTTTATTATTTTCTAACCAATCATTATAATTTTCAAAATCATTTCCAGCCGCTGCTAAAATAACCGAACTCTCTCCTAACAATCCTAAATTGTAAGCAATGTTGCCAGCAGTACCACCAAAATTTTCATTTAAATTTTCTACTAAAAAACTGACATTTAAAGAATGGATTTTATCTGGTAAAATATGATCTTTAAAATATCCAGGAAAGTTCATTATTTTGTCATAGGCTAGTGAGCCAGAAACTAATATTTTCATATATTTAAACTTGTCCGCCTAGTTGCAAAACTATTGGCGGATTAATTAAAACAACTTTTTTTATAATATCATAGATGTATTTATTGTCAAAATATACGTCATAGTCCGTATAATTCGTAATTCATGATTCGTAATTCCTAATTCCTAATTCATTGTATTATCCCTTAGCTACTACTGCTCCCCAAATATTCTCTGCTCCTGTTAATTTTAAAACCTTGGCGCATTCTTCCATAGTTGAGCCAGTCGTTACTACGTCATCAATTAAAATAATACTCTGACCAGTCAAATCTTCTCCTTGCCAAATAAAACTGTTTTGCATATTTTTTCGGCGCTCATTTTCTTTTAACTTAGCTTGCGCTTTAGTATGTTTTACACGCACTAAATCTTTAGTGTTAATTATTAAATTAAAATGATTAACAAGATGTTGAGCTAATTTTTCTGCTTGATTAAAGCCGCGCCATTTTAATCTTTTTTGGTGTAATGGCACAGGTATGATAGTTATTTTTGAAAAATTATTTAAGGCATTGGTGTTTTCTAAAAATAAAATAAGGAGCTTGGCTAGCTCCTGACTAATGTCATAAATAAATCTATATTTTAAAGTTGTGATTGCCTTTTTTACTATTTTATCATCATAATCACTTGCAATAAATACTCCGTCTAAACTATAATTATTTTTGCATTTTTCACAAAACTCACCTATTAATGTTTTGCTTTTACATTCTAAGCAATATGGCTCATTATTTATTGGAATATTTTTTGCGCATTCTTCACAAATCCACTTCCCTTCTTGTTTACACCCTAAACATTCAATCGGAAAAACTATATCTAAAATTGGAGTAAGGGTTACTCTCCCCATGTTACCCGATCAACTTTCCATACTCCACCTTCTTTTATCATTTTAATACTAGCGTCTTGTTGAAATTTTCTAATATTTGATCCGGTTCCAATTGACTCTTGTCGCTGAGTTTTAATATTGAATTGTGCTTGTCCTAAGTCAACGCTAAATAAAACCGATTCAACTACTACTGTTTTAGTTGTAATTCCATAATATATTTCAGTATTACTGGAATTTGCTATCGCTTGTTCAAGATAGTCACTAGCCCAACTCTTCATTGATCTAGACATGAAAATTTCTAAATCTTTAATATTGTCATAGCCTGCTTGATTAGAGTAGGTTCCATAGCGCTCTACAAAGGAGGAGGCAATTCTTTTTAAATCATTTTCAGTAACTCCTGTCTTAGGAATTACTCTTTGGATTGATGGCGTTACTGTCTGAACTTCATTAGTTTGAACTTTATCAGTTGCTGGTAAGTTTGCTTGATTATTTAATGGGGCTTCTTCTTTAACTTCTGGACCAGGCCCTAAAAACATAAAAAAGATCAAAGCAATTAAGATGATCAACGCGATAATAACTATGAATATAGTAATTAATTTTTGCCTTTTGTCCATAGAATTGATTAAGTTGCACCATCAAGTTTCTCTTGTGTCTTTTCTAATGTACTTTCTTCTTCTCCACCCTCGCCACCTTCTCCATTAGGACCCATTTGAGCGTTAAATTCACGCTTTGCTTCTTCAATTTCTAATAATTGTCGAGGGTCAGTAGTAATTAATTGATCTTCAGTATATGATGCAATTATTTTAATAGCTGCGTGACGATTGCCAGCAAAAAATATTCCCTCACCAACTCCACTTTCTAATAATAAATATTTTTCACCTTCGGTTAGAGAAAATGTTTTTTGAATTAAATCAATTGAAGCTGGAGATTGTCGCATTAAAAGTTGTAAAGCTGAATTATTAACAATTGCTTGACCATAGGGAGATACTAAAAAGTCATTAACATCTTGAGTAATAGTAGTTATGCCTAAGTAATATTTACGACAACGCTTAACTAAAGCAAAAATAAATTTAGAACTATCTTCATGTTGCATTAACCACCAGGCCTCATCAATTACTAATATTCTTTTCTTCATTTCACTTCTAACTACATTCCAAATATAATTAACAATAGTATAGATAGCAATCGGCCGAAGTTCATCTTCTAAATCGCGAACAGAGAAACAAATTAATTGATTATTCATTTCTAAAGTAGTTGGACTATTTAATAAACCAGCAAAAGTTCCTTCAGTGTATTTTTTCAAACGTAAAGCTAAATCAGCTCCCCCTTCCATACCCTCTAAGATATCAACAAAATCTTGCATAATCGGCGCTTCTGCTTTTGATATATCAGCATCACTGGTAATATCTTTTTTAGCATAAGTCTCTAATAATGCCCTATCTAGAATAGAATCTTCTTGCGCAGTAATCTTTCCTCCAAGCATAATTCTAATTAATCCCTTAACACTAATAACGGCGCTTCTAATTATATCTTCTGGGCGAGAATCATCACCAATAGAGCGCGGTAAGTCAAAAGGGTTAATTTTATTTTCTGAAGATAAAGAAATATTAATATAAGTTCCGCCAACTGCATCACATAAATGTTTGTATTCTTTTTCTGGATCAATAATTATTACATCAGTCCCCATCATTAAACTACGCAAAACTTCTAATTTAATAGCATAACTTTTACCAGCACCAGAAGTCGCAAAAACAACACTGTTAGCATTTTGTAAGGAAAAGCGATCAAATAAAATTAAACTATTATTATGTCGATTAATTCCGTATAATATACCGCTATCTGAAGTTAAATCACTTGAAATAAAAGGGAAAGATGAAGCGACTGGTGATGAATTCATGTTAAAAGTTATCATTAACTCATCATTATTAAGAGGCATAGTTGAATTAAAGCCTTGTTCAGCCTGATATAAAACTTTACGTGAATAAATTAAACGTGAACCTAATAAATTCTCAACTACTTCAGTTAACTTATCCATCTCTGCTTCAGTATCACAATAAACAGTGATGTAAAGCGCGAATTGAAAAAAATGCTCAGTACCTTGAGTTAGAGAATCTCGTAATGCTTCTGCGTCACGCAAAGCTGTTTCACGAATCGGGTCTCGAGCTGCTCCTTTTTCAGCATCGCTAATAATCTGTGCTTCTAAATTACCAACTTTCTTTTTTAATTGTTTTAAAATAACATGACTCGGCACTGGGTAAAAATACATTGCCACATCAAAAGTTTCATTCAAATTTAAAATAGGCGCAAACCAACCAACGCTTATGAAACGAGGATAATTAATAACAAAAATAGTACGGACAAATTTTTCTCCTAACTTTAAAAAGGTTGGTTTAATTTCTAAAGCAGCTGGGGAGACTATATCTCGAATAGAAATTTCTCCACGACGCAAAGATTTTTCTTCAAAAACAGCTTCTTTTGTCTGCTCAACAGACTGTTGTTCTTTAACAATTTGTTGTTTTTGTTGTTGCTGTTTCTTCTCTGCCTGTTCTTCTTCTTGTTTTTTTACCTCTTGGGGATTAAACATAATTTAATGGCCTCTTAACTTATTAACATCAGACAATACTTGGTTGCCAGAAGTATCTGGATTATAAGTATTATATAATAATTCAATTAAACTTTGAGTGTCAAGCATAACTGATTTTAAACTCATACTTGCTAATCCACTAGTTATCTTTTCTGTTCGAGCCAACAATGCTTCTTGCCTGCTTTGAAATTTTTCTTCTTTCAATCGAATTAGCGTAGCTGGTTTTACTGTCTCTATTAACCGAGAGAAAAAACTTTTTTGTTTATTTGATAATGGATCATAAGTAACGACTACATAAAAACGCTTATTCATTATCTTTCCTAATAAAATTAATTCTCGGATATAACTTAAATACTCAGCTGTTTGGACTCGTAATAACTCATTTGTCTGTTCTTGTCGTCTTTTATCTAAATCCTCTAAATATGGTTCAATTTTAAATTCCCGTGATTGCACTATAATTTGAAGTGGATTTTCTAAATTATTTAAAAATCCAACATAAGAAGATATAATAGCGTTTTGCTCATCTTCTGATTTTAATGAAAAATTTAAGCTAGACACTAATAAAACTGCTCGCATTGTTCCATCTTTCATAACCATTACATTGTCTCTAATTTCAGCAATATCAAGATATCTCTGCGTTGTAGTGCTTATTTTTCCACTGGCTAATTTATTTTTTTTCTTCGCCATAATTTCAAATTATAAATTACTTGATAGTATCATCTCCGCCTTGATAGCTCCCTCCAGTATCAACCATTAAAGAAACTTCTGCTAATTTTGATTTAGGATATATTTGTTTTTTCTGTACTTTAGTTATTTGTTCTATTTCAATTTCTGGTTCGCCTTTTAATTCTTTACTAGTTTTCGATAATTGATTATTCCAAATTCTTAATTTTGGTTTTCTAAAAGTTTGAGCTATGTTTAAAATAAAATAATGAAATGGTCGTCCGTTAATTCTTAAAAACGCGATAACTCCTCCTAAACCAAAAATTAAAATAGTTAAAGTTAAGAATAAGGCAAAATCAGCCAACTTGTAGGTAGCTGCAGAAAATAATCCACAAACTAAAATTATTACAAACTGTCTAACTGTTATTGGACCTAACACTTTGTCTTCTACATCAATAAATTGGGGAACGTTAAATTGTTGCACGTTAATTATTTAATTAATTAAACACGAAGTGCTTTGTTTAAATCCATTATAGCATTAAACTCATCTATCGTTAAAATTTCTTCCTTATTTCCTTCTTTCTTTTGAATTACATCTTTAATTGAAATTCCTTGTTTAATACTTTCATGACCTATTTCAATATAAATTTTATAAACCGAGCTACTTCTCCAAGCATTAACGCCTTGCTGACGTTTAGTATAACTTTCCTCTTCTAATAAATTAATTTTTTCTTTAATTTTTTTAGCAACCTCTTTAGCGTCATTACTTAAACGCCGAAAATTAGTTAAATCTAAGTTAGCTAATTCTTCAACCGGTCCTTGTAATTTCTTTTTTGGCATTACAATGTCATTTACTTGAGGCTTATTTTGATTACTAATAACAGTTGGTCTTTGCATTCGAACATTTAACTGCTGTTTTTCCTTGCCCTCCATAGCTTTAGCGAAGGGGGGGGCACTCGCCGTAGCCTTATTCAAAGAGGGTTTATTTTCTGGAATTTTTTTATCATCTTCTTTAACTTTTTCAGCAAAAAACTTTTCAGCTTGTTTAAACTTTTCTGGCGATATTACAAAACCTTTAGTTTCGTCGTCGTCGGTCGTCGTACTTTCTACTTTCGACTTTGGACTTTCAACTGATTGCAGCTCTTCTTCAGTAAATTCATTCAATGGAACTTGATTTGTAATGTTTGTCTTTTTCGTCATAGCTAATTTCTTTTTTTTACTTTCTTCCTTTGCCTCTAAGGCGCTTAAATCATATTCAACATCTCGTATCTGTTCAACTGAGGTGAAAGCTGGTTTGTTTTTAGGAACTGGTGACGCTTGTGGCTTAACTTTATTTCCACTAGAAATGCTAATAATTTCCTTAGCTTGTTCTTGGCTTAAATTAAGTCCGCCAGCTTCTTTGTTTTTCTGAAGGGCACTCATAGTATCTAGCTCATCTCTAACTCCTTTTTTAAAAGTTTTTAAAATACTAGTTAATCGTCTAATATCTTCTGTTTGATCCTGTTTAACACCCACTGCTTCAGCTGCTTTAATAACATCTTGATCAACTTTTTCTTGTTTTTGAGGCATAACAGGTGCGGGAATAGGCGCAGACACAGTAGTCGATTGATTAACTGGTTTTGTTGATGCAGCTGGTTTAACTTTTAAATATTTAATAGCTTGAGGGAAAACTTTTTGTTCTAATTCTTTTATTAAATCAACAGCTTGCTCTGATTGCATTTTCTGTTCATTCACTAAAGTACTCTTTAAACTATCCCAAGAAACTTCTTTGACCATTATTTTAATTACCAATGAAGCTAATTCAACGCCATATTTTTCTTCTAGCTCAGCAACAATCTTAGTCGCCTGCGGTGAAGAAACTATGCCTTGCAATTCTTTTGGTAATTTTCTAAATTTTTCTAAATATGAAAACATAAAAATTTTTTAACTTTTTAACTTTCTTATTTCTTCCTCAATCGCTTTCCTCTCTAAACTTCCTTCCGCATACTGGTCAGCTATATTTTGCAATTCAGCTAGCTGGTCTTGTCCTGTTTGTTTTACATTAGAACTAACTTCACTGCTTTCTGTTGATGAAGTTTTTATTGATTTTATTAAATCAAATACTTTCGGGCTAATTTCTTCAAACTTTCCTTGTGTAAATATAACATTTTTATCTTTAATAACCATCGGCGTATCATTTTCAAACCCTTCTCGCGTATCTGACGTAAACTTTGTATTTTCATAAAAATCCAATAATTTTTTTATTTTATCCCAATCTTCCTCATTTAATCTTTTAATATGATCGCTATTCGCTAAATATTCATTTCTTTTTAAATTATCGGCTTTTCCAACGCCTAATTTACTATTATAATCTTTAAGCCAATCTGATATCGTCAATGGTAATCCTTCTGCATCTGCATATTTTTCTTTATTAATAATAATTTTATTATTAGCTAATAATAATCTATTTAATTTATTTTTAATATTAGTTCTATCTCCCAGATTCGGAGTAGTTAATAACTGAACTTTAATTTTAGTCCATAAATTATAATTATCAATTTCAAATATTACTTCAAAATGCTTTTCTATTAGACGTTCTATTTCACTCCAATCATCAAAAAAATTAAGCGCTAAAAATTTTAACTTAATTAATAAGTTATAATATTCTCCATATAATTTCGGATTAGTCTCTTTTAAATTCTGCTGTTCTAGAAAGTCTTTTAATCCTTTGTGATATTCATAAGCTCCTCGCGCGTCATTAAACTCACTAAAATTCTCTAATGCTTTCTTTACTTCTTCTATTGTATAAGTATTATTCATATTTATTTTCTTATAGCTTTGATTGTTTCAAAAACGTCCGCTCCTTTACCTTGCCCAATTGTCGTTCTTTCTTTTATAGCATTTATTACAGTCTTAGAAATTTTATTGTTTTCTAGAACTTCCATCTCTGAGGCTATATGTTCTAATGCGTTTTGCTGTGCTCTACCTATTTGTTTTACTAATGCGTCAGAATTCAACTTCATATAAGCAGCAGTCGCCCTAGACATATGCCAATTATCAGTTGTTTGTTTATTACCATCTTCCTCGTTCTGATAATATCCCAGTCCTAATCTATTAGTATTACGAAAAAAAGTCTGTGGCTCTATCTTTAACATTTCTGCTAATTGCATTGCCTCATATGTATCATCATCAGACTCTACCCATTTTCCATTTTTCATTCCAACTGCGCCAAAAGCGCCAAAATGATTTATATGCTTAGCAATACCTCCAATTTCTGCTACTAACCCTAACGCTGATTGCTCTGTCATTTTTCCTTGTTTCTGAAAAAGATTAGCTAATCCTAACATTGCCTCGCGACCTGTTCCTAGACCAAGTTGTCCCGTCATTTCATTGTAGTCTCCTACTTTAGTCATTTTCTTAGATGCAGCCGCAATTAATCCTTGGTTGCCTTCTGATATTGCCTCTTTTAAAATCTCTCCTAATTGATCAGCATTATCAATATGAGAAATTTTCTTGCTTTCCTGACCTTCTAATTCTGCATCATTAGCCGATTTAGCCACGGCTGCTCCTTTTAGGGAATATTTTTTAACATTTTCATCTAAACTTTTAATTTCTTCATCTAATTTTGCTACTTCGCCATTGCTTTTTACTTCAACTTTTACTTTTTTATCACCGATTTTAACCGTTGGGTCTTCAATATCTTTCGCTTCTCTATCTATCTCGTCTCGTAAGAGATCGCGTTCTCCCGTCCTTACTTCTTGTTCTGCTTTTAATTTTATTTTCTTCTCGCCCTCATTGTTTTTAATTTCAACCTCTCTGTCACCTATGCTCTTATTAAGATCTACTAAATGTATTCCTCGTTTCTTGTTTTCCTCTTTCTTCTCCGCCATCTCATCTTCAGATATAGTCGCCTTTCGCTCATTCTCTTTACTTTCTTTATCTCTGCGATATTTATTTGCCTGTTTTCCACCCATTACAAACCTTGCGGCGACTCCTGGTTTATACCATTGAGTTAGGTTCTGCCAACCTACATCGCCAGTTGAAGCTAATGCTAATTTACTTCTTAAAAATCCTCCCTCGTCAGCACCTTCTACTGCTTTTCCATACACTTTCTGTTCTCTAGAGCGTTTATTTTCATCCATCTGGGCTGTCATTCGCTTATAAGCCCTCGGAACATTTAAATCTATCTTTAATTTATCACTTACTGCATCAAGCCCCCAACCGCCTAAATTTTTCGCTCCTTTTCCTGCTAAACCACTAATAGCTCTCGCGCCCTTAAATGCCAATCCCTTTCCAGCCTGTAATGCTCCCAGTCCCTTTCCAGCTACAGATCCAGCTGCCCCCCCAATTTGTTGAGCTGCCATCATACCACCAATTAAAAACGCAGCTGTCATTAAAAAGGATAATAATTGATTCACGTCGCCTAAAGGTGAAAGAGTGGCGGAAAATGATGGCTGAGTACTGGTTGAAGTTTGCATAAGAAACTCATTGTCCAACGCACTTCTAGCGCTTGAAGTTGCGCCATCTTCAAGTTTTATATAATTACTACTAAGATTACCTTCGTTAGCCGTGCTGATGCTTAAAGCTAGCCATAAGAAAAAAGCTAATACTGGACCAACAACGACATTTTTTATAAATTCACTCCACCATTGGCTTGAGTACTTACTAAAACTAGGAAAAGCAGCTGCTAAATATGCCAATGGAGAAAGAATTATTAATATCCAAAGCACTATCACGCGATACAACAACATTAAAGCAAACGTAGCTATAACTACGGTAGCAACTACAATTAATATAAAACCAAAGAGCATGGTAGCCACCGTGGCTGTAATTGATACATCTGGAGAAAAATATTCAAAAGTACTCCCGATGGTATTAGAGATATTAAACATCTTATCAAGGTGAAATGCTTGAACTACGCCCGCATGACCAAGACTGAAGCTAGTATTACTTGCAAAAGGGCTAATAAAAGTAAGCATTATTACCTGACCAAAATCTATAATCAGTCCACAAATTGTTTTAGAAAAATTAATTAACACTGCCATTATTAATAATTTTGGCAAAGTCTTTTTTACTTCATAATTTGGAATTCGTAAAATTGTTGAAAATGCAATTATCAATAGTAAAAGAACAAAAAACATATTACAAATATCCCGCACCACTACCCAACCTCTAACTACAATATCTTCGTTAATAAAATGATTATATTCTGCTACTACAAATAATAAAGCAATTACTAAGGTGCTAATTTGACCAATAAACCAAACTAAAATGTCTAGTATTATCTTTAAGGCAAAAACAAAAGGAGCTGAGAAAGCTTTAGTGACTGCGTTAGCCACGCCTTTTGTAAAACCTTCAGGCAGTTCTATACTTGGTTGAGAGGCAGCTTGAGCGAATACATACTCTATCTCCCCTAGACTACTAAGCATCGCGAAAAGTAATGATATAAAAATTATCACTATTAATATCTTTTTTTTATGTTTTAAAAATTTTTGTATCATAATACTTTTTCAATAGCCTCTCCCACGACTGGCGCTTTTTCTACTAAATTTTTAATTTTTGGACTAGATGTTATTTTTAGGAAAATTACTAACAATATTGTTGCGGGAATAAATTTAACAATCGGAATAAGTTCAACAACCAAAACTAATGCATAAGGAATTAAACGTTTTACAAATTGTTTTTGAATACTATTTGATCCGCCTAGCCATAGAATTATATATAATGGAATAGTTATAATTGCTGGAATTATCAACCAATCAAATAATAATCCAAGTGGTATGCCAAATGCAGTTGCTTTTACTAATAATGAAAGTGGGTCAGCGACCAAATCTTTAATTACTGCAAAAAATATAGCCGCTATAAAAATCATATTAGGCATTCCTTCGTCCTTCGTATTTGCCATCGCTTCATTAAGAGTCGGCTCCTTTTTTGTTTTCTTTTTTTGCAATACTCTCTGTCTTAAACTACTATTTGCTGGTTCTTTTTCATCAACTTTATTGCCCCCCTTCCTTTTCTGCTCATTCAAAACCCGTCCTAAATACTGCTGACTTGCTTGCCCAACTTTATCTCCAAAAACTCCGGCTAAATTTTTTTCGCCTGCTTCTGGCATAATAATTTTATATAAAAACTTTAGACATCTGATATTTTTTTAAATATTAAATGTCTTTATATTGTTTATAATTAATTTAGCTGTTGATAATATTATTATACCATATTTTTATCTTTCTCTCCAAATAATTTATCTAAATAAAAAAACACTTCTCTAATAAAGAAGTGCGTTCTAATTTTTAAACAAAGAAAAAAGGGGTCGCTCGCGATAAACGACCCCCCAGAATGTTCGATGTAAACGGTGCTGGTTATTCGATCGGCACGACATCGACTTCAATGCTGTCGATGTGTATTGTGCTCAAACCGTCTGTTTGCTTAATAGGCCCAGCTATTTGCACAAACGGAACGAGGTATTCCGTTCGACAGACAGGAAAGACCCTTAAGGTTTCAGACGAAGCATGAAGCTTCGTTTGTGCAAAAACCATGTCCATCTCTAGTGCAAATTCTCCTAATTCATTGTAGCTACCTCCAAAAGCTCCAATGAAAACACCAGCTAAACCGACGTTGAATGGATCTTCGACAAGGTTGACTTTAATTCTGGCAACCTCGCCTATCTCCACCTCAAGCGGGTCAGCTAAGGAGAAGAGGAGCATTGTGCCCTGCCCAGCGTATGCTTCTACGCGGATAGCATAGTTTTCATTGTTCGCACTAGCCGGTTGAACACCAGCAAGGTTGCGCAATAAAACCACTTCTACCGTCGCGTTAGCGATCTGTTCGGAAAAAGTTCCGTTTTGGTGATGAAGTTCACCATTCTTCAAGCTGTCGATTCCAATATCGTTGACATACAGCACTACTTCAGGCTGTGGAGCCCAAGTGCTGACTGGTGTCGCGGTTGGTGGAACTTGAGTTGATGTCGGAGTGAGGGTCGGAGTCGGCGTCGGCGTGGACGTCGGAATCGTTACCTCGGGGCCGTACTCCCAAACTTCGTTAGTTGTATAAAACTCATGTGACGGATACCCCCGGTTTTTCCTTCCGCCAAACATAAGAGCTGTCTGTCGGGTAGGATTATAGCACAAAGATTGCCAGTGACGATTCTCAGGTTCATCGCTGTTTGTTGATAGCCATTGAATCCCGTTCCACTCATGAGTTTCACCGTCTGCTTCGACTAACAATACTGTCTGGGAAATTGGGGAATAGGCTAGGACAGGATATTCTCCGATGAATATATCAGAAGAAACTAGAACCCAACCGTTACTATCGTCCCATTCCCAAGTATCCCCAGAAGGTTTTCCTACGGTGCCAGGACGGAAAGACAATCCGCCGTGAAAAACAACTTTGTCTCGAACAGAATCGTAGGCTATACTGGGAGCTAACGCTTTCCTTGAAGTTGAATCAGCTATTTGCGTCCATTCTCCGTTAAACGCCCAAATACTATCCAGATCACCACCTCCAAACAGTAATACTCGGCTTTGATTGGAATCATAGACCATGCGATGGTTAAATTGGGCAGGTGGACTGTTGCCAAGCACCTCACGCCATTCAACTCCATTCCACTCCCAAGTATCGCCAAACTGAGGCCATATTTCTTCATCGTAGCCCCAAGCATCATCTCTGATTTCGTAAGTTCTTCCTCCAAAAAGGACTGTAACGCCCCTTTTTTCATCATACGCCATAGCATGACGATAGCGAGAAGATGGACCAGTAGTAGCTACTTGTGTCCAATCCACGCCGTCTGATGATTCCCATGTGTCGCCATAAACGACTCCTTCTGAATAACGTTCTTCGAATTCTAGGGGACGATCTACTCCCCCAAAGAGAACGAAAACGTCTCGAGTTGAATCATACACCATGGCATGATTATGGCGAGCAGGAGGTGAATGCTCAGAGAAAACTTGACTCCAGCTGCTTTCCTGCGCGATGGCCGGAAAAGCTGTGACAGCTAGTAAAGCAGTGATGAGAGTGAATGTGATGTAGTAGTGTTTCATAGCACTACTCCTTTCCGGTTTGCACCGTTTGAATTGTTTACCCCGTTTTTTACTTTACGGGGTTTATCCCGTCCTAAAACGAGATGAAGAGCATTGATAAAACAGACAAAATGGTCTGTTCACCATCTGCCTGTATTATAGCAGATTTTTTAAATTTGTCAAGTCAAACAAAAAAACCCGATTTCTATAGGAAATCGGGTTTCTAAATTGATAATCTTTATTATTTTTTAAATTTCAGCACCTCTTTAGCCATCTTTAACAAATCTGTTGGAGTATGATGAGCTTTAATTAAATAGTATACGCAACCAAGCTGACTGCATTGAGCTCTAGACTTTGGACCATCTAGATTAGTCAGCATAATAACAGCTGTGTTGGCTATTTTTTTATCTTTATGCGCTCTTAATTTCTTAAACAGCCAGAAACCGTCTTTTTTAGGCATCATAATATCTAGTAAAATCAAATCTGGTTTTTCTTTTTTTACTATTTCCCACCCATCTTCAGCAGAGGAAGCAGTAAAAGTAGTTATGTTAGATTGTTTAAATTTAATACCATACATTTCCAGTATAATCGGTTCATCATCAACGATTAATATTTTTGAATTTTTAGGCATATAATTATATTATTAAATTAATGTTCACTAATAATAATATCTTCTGCAAAAGTAGGAATATTATTTATTGGTGGAGTGTTAATGCCATCAGATCCGCTATACCATCCCCAATTATCTTTTACCCAAATTTTAGGTTTAATGGTACAACTTCCCCCACTACAATTTCCTTTTCCTTTGCTTACTAAATCCCAATAATCATATAAATGATAGAATGAATGTGGATTATCAGTAGAAGGCCGATCACGCATTTCAATTCCACTAACTATTGTTGTTTCGCCATCTCCCCAATCTACTGCTAAAGTTGTTAATGGTAATTGCTCATCATCAACGTCAGTATTAAATGTTAAATTAACAAATCCATTACTATTAATTGTTATATCCTCTTCTGAATTATTAACTTTAATATTTTTTACTTTTGGTAAAATAGCGCAATTTGTATTTGCGCTCCTAACTCCTCCATTACATACATCTACGTCTCCTGCATTCCATGAATAATTTGAATCTGAACTTACTTGATATCCTGTTCCGCCTATTATTTTTCCGCAATCCAAATCTTGAGAACATATTTTAATGGGATTGTTAACACAAGCACCGAGAGTATCTGGAATGCAATTATTAACTATACCACCGCATATAGTATTCTTAGTTTCTTGTATACAGTTTATATCAGTTATTACGCCATTCATACTACAAAATGGACCTGAAGAATTTTCTTCACAAGTTCCATTTATAGAAGCTCCTGAAACATAAGACCAACAATTATCTAAAATGCTTTCTACGTCATCAATAATACAGAAAGCACCTGGATTCTTTGTGATCGGATCACATTTATTATCTCCGTCACAATGAGCTCCAAAATCTGTTTGAGTAAATTTACAATTTGGATTACCTGTACAAGTACCGCCATTATTTAATCCTCCTACACAAACTTTTTCTGATACCTCTACACAAGATATTAATTCTTTTTGGCAATCATTATGCAATGACGTTGTACATCCATTTTCTGGCGTCCCTCCATATTCACATTGACCTTTCTCACTTTCTCCCTCGCAAGTATCGTCCTCTTCATCACCACCCCAATTCCACGTGCCATAACTCTGCACAAACAAACTAGCTAAACTTTTCATACCGCTTGCTACACTACCTGTTGGTTTATCTCCTCTAGCTGTTACATTAATATCGCTTACTATGCACACATCACCTCTATCACAATCATTATTATTAATACATATTTGTTCTTGATGTTCGCTACATCTACCTATTTTACATGCAACGGTTTCTGATTCGTCTTGTGAACAAGAGTATGGACTTCCTCCTACAGCTATATTTCCTCCGGGCATTATATATAGTGGTTGTTTTCCAGGAGCTGAACCTCCGTCCCATTCATAAGGATTTTCAATTGGTGCTGGTGGAACAGCTGCTCCAAATGGATAATAATCGTATATATATTTATATCCTAAATCTGTTACTGTATGGTCTGAACCTTCTTGAATGCGAGAAAACCAATATTTACCTTGACCTACAGAATCAATTGTCTGTACAACAGTTGTGCAGTAAGGTAAATTCACTTTAGAAACTGCTAAATTTGACCATTTTTGCCAATGTTTATTACTAGAAGTATCTGCTAAATCACCCTCAATACTTATTGGAATATCACCACTAACATTTATCCATACATTTGCAATCCAACATTTTCTATTATTACCACAAGTGCAGTCTGTTGCTTTAAATTTATCTGGTTCTGCATCACTGTAAGTAAAAGTAATTTGTTGAGTGCCTTCGCATTGGTTATTATGCGCGCCATCAATTTGAACATCAAGTACAAACTCTGTTAAAAGATCTTTATGTATCCTTAAACCAGCATCTAATTCCACAACTGGATTATTATTTAAATTAGTTATAACTGGGCTAAACCTCTGTTCTATTGGATAAGGAGGAGCTGTAGGTAGGTCTTGTTTTGCTTCTAAACAATAATATAATGGAGCTCGTCCGTTATACCCACCTGAGTTATCAAAACCATCCCCTTTCACCCTATCAACCGGCCACCACAAAAGACAAGCATTTTCATCACCAGGACTACGATCATATTCTAAACAATAACCATACCAACCACGCTGGTTAATAAAATTATCATCAAGATAATTACAAGATAATGAATCACTTTCTGGATACAAACGGCAAGATTGTGGTGTACGCCATTCATCTCTAGTTTTTAATGCTGGCCTTAATTGAATATTATCAAGGTATACATTACCAGGACATTTTTCATGTTGATTTATGCAAGTATCATCACTTCCATAAACACCGCTTATTTTAATTTTTATTCTATTAATATTAGTAGCAACAGTAAATTCATGTACTTTCTGATGCCAATTATTTAAGGCTGGTGTTTCAATATTGTTAGTAGAGCCATCATTTGAGATTACTTTTACTTGCAAACTACTGTTAGATGCTAAGAAATTCAAAGTATTAATCTCGAAACTTAATACATAATCCCCATGCTCAACATCAATCCACTCTGATTCCATTTCACTGGTTGACGGCGCATACTTAAGAAAAACTTTTCCGTCTATTGGATATTCAATTCCTCCTTCTTCTTGGGCAGTAATAGCATTATTAATAATGCTAAACATGTTAGCGCTCCATGCATCAGTTGGGGCTGATTTTGACCAACCAGTTGGATAACCATTACTACCATAAAATTCAAAACTGCCGTTTGGCACTATTGCTAATTCTCCGACTTGCTCCATTACACCCAACTTATAATCTCCGCGCATATCTGAATTAATTATATTAGCCACTCCGACTTTGCTATAGCCAGTAGTATTTCTAAAATCAGCTGCATTGCCCTGTCCGCCTTGGGCGGATAGTTCTTGATTATCCTGTCTATATCTACTTACCCAACTAGAACATTGATTATTAGCATCTAGTCCATCACAAATTCCAATATCATAACAAACCTGTTCTTCGTCTATGGTTACCTTAGTTTTACAAGCTAACCATTCATTACAGATTCGATCTGGCTGAACTTTAATGACTTTATTAGTATCACAATTAACGCTACCGTCATTGCAATTTGGTAAACTCTGGGTTGCGTCGCTTGCAGTTGTAACTCCATCAACATCATATACTAATTTTTGATATCCTTGCCCGCCATTCATTGACCGCTCATTAAATAATATACATCCTTCTGCATAATTATATTCACCATTACAAGAAGCAAAGTCTAAATTATCCTGTTTTTGATAATTTACTACTGCTTTTCGTAACGTAATTTTTGGATTTTGTTGAAACTCTCCCACTTTTATAACGCAATTTTCTTGATCACCTGAATAAAATAATATATTTTGTCTATCATTAGGAGTTAACATGCCATCAACTAATTTATTTTCATCAGCTGATAAATAATACTGAGCACAATTTGTAAGAGAATCTATTTTTACATTTTCTACTTTCAAACTATATAAAGTATTTTTTGTTAATTGAATTGTTTGAGAATTTTTTGTCCAACCGTCTTTCCCTCCGCTAACATTCTGGCTAAAATCACTATTAAATAATAAATTTACAGATGGTTCTGACGCTGGATCAATGATTTCCGTACAGCTAGATTCATACGCGGGACAAAGTCCAGCCCAATTATCTGTTGGTTGATAAATACGATTGCCAGCTCCACCATAACCAATTGTCTTAGGTGCTATATCAAAGTCAGTTTCACATTCATTGTCCCAATCATCTAAAACACAAGCATAATGGCATTCATTATTTGCGCAAACGCCTGCGCCACAATCAATATCTTCCTCGCAAACAATATCATTGAAAATACCACAATCGTTATCAGCTAAGCAGACATTATTTTCAATTAAATTACCATTGCTAGTATTATGGCTAATAGTGCTATCGTTGGGAGTTGCTGAATCTTTACCATCATCGCACCTCTTCACTTTTTGTTCATACCAAGTTAGCCCATAATATCCTTCACGATATTCGCATGTCTGGCTACCCGGATCCTTAAAGTAATAATTAGCATTATTATTATCGCGATAAGCCTCACAACCAACATCATCGTCCCCGCATAAAATTTCACCGTATCTGTCTGGATTGTTTTCTAAATACACGTCGCTAAAACTTGTTACCTGCCCTTGTGACATCTGTGGCTCGCCTAACCGCTGACATCCTTTGTCACTTCCACCGCATAATGCGTTTGGATCATAAACAACATACACCAAACTATCTAGTTCTACTTTAACTGCAAGCGTATCTTGTATAACATCTAATTCAGTCTGACTTAAATTAGTAGTCTCTCCAGCCGTACCTAGATAAGACGCGCCTAAGGCTGAGGTGTAATTTTTTGTATCAATCATTAATTCACAACCAACTGCTGATTCTGAACAAATGCCAGAAAATGATTTTAAGAAATGATTTTGGCTATCCCGATCTTGATATTGATAACAACCAGCCATGTAATGAATATCTGAATTTCCGCTCCAATTTTGATCACAAGCTAAAGGAGTGTTCCATGAATTTTTGATTAAATAATAACTATCAACTACCTCACGTAAAATTATGTAATCAATATAATATTCATCACCATCGGTTCCTGTAATTATTAATTTCTCATTTCCAGTTGCGCTTAAATTAAATTCTCTTAAACTAAGCGTTATTTTTTGCCACTCATTATTTAAATTTATATTATTATCAAAATTTATACTGCTTATTCCGTTGCTCAATGACATTGATAAATCATTCCCCTGTCCTTTTGTTAAAATTTCTACTGTATAAGACTTGCCTTCAGTAATTAAGCCACCAATATTTTTATATATTGAAGCATTGCTACTCTTGTGAGTTACTTTTATCGAATTTCCATTTGTCCTTATTGATTCTTTTTGGTTGGGCTCTATGCCAGTTGAACTATCGCCATTCCATTCATCACTAGTCCCGTCTTCAAAATCATCAGCAATAATATTTCTTACATTATTACCAACATTACCAACATACTGTCGACAACCGTTTTCTGCAGCTGAACATGTCTGACCTTCTTGAGGAATGGCCATATAAATACAAGCTTGTGCAGTATTATCCCACTTTCCATTATTCTTACAAAAATAACAAACTTGATTATTGCCATCCCAATGGAATTGTTCATCAGTAACATTAGAATAGCCACTCTTAATAGCATCACAAACAGAATCACTATTTAAATTAGGGTCAATGTTAACATCACTGCGTCGATATGGGTGACAGTTAGTATCATAGCTAATTGTTTGTGAGAATAATGCGTGAGTTATAACTCCTGTACGCGAATAAAACTGTCGGCAATCTGGATTATATTGCGGCTCTTGAGCAGTTGCGTTAAATATATCTTCAGTGCAAACTTTTGCCCCACTTGGATCTTTATGCTCATTACTGTTAATTGTTCCACTCACAACATTTGGCTCTCCATTTTTCTGTTCTAAAGTAAATACTCTTAATTGGAATCCACTATCTTCTGATCCTTCCCAAACATAAAATGGGGCTGAATCAGAACTAATTGTAGTGCAATGGCGCAAAGCTGAATAATATTCAATTCCTTCTCCGCCTAATTCCACCTCATCTAAATTAGTAAACTGATCACAGCCAGCTGCCTGAGCATTGCAAGTGTTAGCGCTACTTGGTATTAAATATTTTCCTTGAGTTGACTCAAAGGTAGTTTCTTTTTGAATATATAAATCATATCCATTACATACATCTGGACAATAATCATTAGGTGTAACTTTGGCTGGAATTTCAAAACCATCCCATGTTCGAGTATATAGCTCACAACTTGCTTCACTGGCAGTACAGCGACGTGCGTAATTAAAACATTCAGCTGGCGCTGTATCACGCAAGCGATAGCTATCACCTGCTTTTTCATAACAAAATCCTTGAATGCCATCGCTATCTCCTGTTATTCTTTGAACATTTCCGTCTTCATGGTAATATTCTCCACTAGCTAAATAATCCGGCAAAATCTTTTCATGAATTACATTTATTGCTCGATAATCTTTATAGGCTGATGGTGTATTGCTGTTAATTACTTCTTCTAGTTGTAAAGCATCTACAATGACTGAATCGCCTGATGTTGCTTCTTCTATTATTACTTTAACTTCTGCATTACTAATATCATTCGAAGCATTAAGTGGAATGTAAACTCTTTGCCAAACATTATTACTATTAGAGGTTAGGGCGGTGGTAACGGCTGTGCCAACACTAATACTTACTTTTCCATCACCCCTGAAATCCGGCTTTATTAGTCCGGACAAAATGTATTGATGACCACTAAATAAAGATACACCACTACTATCTTTTAAATTCACTTTTGAGATACTAGCCGTTCCTAAATTCACAGAAACTTTAATCGCATAATTCCCTACTCCGCTTACTTCAGCCGGCACTCTTTCCGTAGTCCCAATTACTGCCCAACCAGAAGCGGTTGTTTCATTACTCCATTCTTCAAAACTAGAGTTTGGAATTAAATTAGTGCCTAAACCTGCTTTAGCTCGAATAAATTCAGTACAGCCTTCAGCGTCAGAATCACATTGGTCTATATTACGATTAAAATATTCTGAACTATCTTTCCAGTCTTTTTCGCCATAATCATATAAATTGCTATATTTTTTACATCCAGCTCCGCCAGCATCACACCATTGTAAAGTATTTTTTAAATAAGAGGTTGATTCCCCATTATTTCCGTAAAAAGTTTGGCAAGTATTATATAAGGGTTCACATGAGTCACTGCCAAAATTCCAGGTGCGTCTTTCTTCAGTACAATAACCATAAACTTCGCAAGAACCATCATAATTTTCTTTAATGCAAGATTGTTCATCCGCGCAATAATTATCCTTTCTTTGGATATTATATTCTCCTTGAATTACCTGTGGCTCGCTAATTAATTCATGGCCATATCCTTCTCGAGCACAATAATTTAACGGTGCTTTAAGCACCCAATTTGGATCTACCAATCCACGACACCAATCATTGCTAGATAAGTTTTCTTTCTCTCCATAGTCATCACTGCCGTCAAAACAATTAACTAAATCTTTTAATGCTTGCTGATTAGTTGTGGCAAAATTTTCATTAATATAAGCAGCGGCTAACTCCCAACCAACAGGTAATATTCTAAATTTGCGTAAAATAATTATTGAACGATAAGGGTATTGTTCATCAACATAACGTGGTTCTAAATCTTTAGCTTCAAAACCAAATACACCTTCTTGATTTAATAATCCTTCGGACATTGCCTGACCAACAGTCTTTCTTTCTTGGATTGCCTGTCTAAAAATATCAGAAATTACACAATTAGTTGGTCCAGCATTATTTGGATCAGGGCAAGTAGCTAGCTCGGTTAAAATGTCATAATCTCCTCGAACATTAAATCTTGGCTGAATTATTTCTCGAAATCTCTCCTTAGCTGCCCTCACTCCGCCACCGCTAGAAGCATCTTCATAGGGATTATATATTCCTCCTCCGCTACTGCCAGAATCACTTTGAAAAAGACCATCTTGTAATAATCTCTGGATTAATTGGATGGCCAATTGATTAATAAAAATATTTAAAGCATCAACTAATGCGTCACCTGTGTATTTGCCAATATTATCTCCCAACTGTTGAACTAATTGATGTTCGGTTTGATCATAAATAAACTTAGCTGGAGTAGTTTTTAATCCAGATATCATTTCAGTAATCGGATTTATCCCACCAGCTGATGCCTCGTTACTCTCTGCTTCTTTGACTTTAAATTCTTTTTCAAACAATGTTTTTTCTAAACTAGCCACATGAACACTTAAAGCAATTCCTAAGTCATTAGAAGTGGGCTCAAAATAATCTTGAAAATTTCTCAAAAAATTAGGGTTGCGCAATTCTTGTTCCCAATTTTCTCGCATCTGACTAAAAGTACATTTTGGTTTTGGTTTTGAAAATTGCTGCAAACCAAGACCAATTCGAAAATCGACTCCTATGGATGGCTGGCATAAATTAAGTCCGCTCACTCCACCTATCCCTTCTTGACCAAGATTATATAAAAGATCACCAGCCGCAGCATCAGCCGCATCTAAAGCGATCTGGCCTAAGTCTCGCTGTTCAAAAGCCGGTCCTTGACCTTTGCCTCCCGAAGCAACCCAATTAGCCGCGTCAAATGCTAAAGTATTTAAAGCGGTACTTAACATTGATTGAAATATCCTAGAAGATGCTTCTTTTTTCCGCTCTACTCCTTGAAAGAAAGAAAATTGACTGCCATAGATCTTCTTTGCTTCTTCTTCAATCCGTTTTAATTCTTCTTCACTTACTGCGATCTCTCCCTGCGCAACTCCTGTTGCCTGCTCAGCCATCGCCCAATCTCCCGCGCCTATGACATGTGAATAATCAGGCTGCACCATTTCCCAATCTCCTGCTCCCACAACACCGGAGTAATCAAGCGCACCTTGAGCAAAAAATGAATTAAAAGAAAAAAATAAACCAATAAAAACAAAACAAAATACAAATAATTTTGCTAAAAATTTCATTGATTTTAACTTCTTGAAAAGCATAACAAACTTCAAGTAACAAATTACAAAGTAAAACTAATTTTCTTTTTTTATTGTATTTTTTATTATAGTAACTATAATTTTAATAATTTCTTGATTTTCTTGAATTAACAATTCCATACGTTCTGTAGACGCAAGCTCAACTGCTATTATCATTTCTAACCAGCGCTTAGTTTCTTCTGCCTCTTTTAAAGCTATTCTGTAATAATGCGTGAAATCTTTTTTTGAAACACCTACTTTAGCATGAACAATATTTGAATTTATGGAAGTGCTAGATCTAATAATTTGCTTGCCAATTACCCAAGACGGTGGATTACTCGGTAATTTCATTGTCATTTTTATAACTCTCACCGCAAATTTAAATGTCCGTTCATCAATATCTTCATATTTTTTCTCCTCCATATTCGTCGTCGTCATTGTAACTTGTAACTTGTAACTTGTAACTTGTAACTTGTAACTTGTTACTTGTTACTTGTTACTTGGTTTGTAACGTGTTTTTATATGTATTGATTAAATTTTCATCATCAATCTGATTAAGCATTCTTTCATCCATCCCAGACCTTTTTAATAATTCACGTAAACTGCTTGGGTCTGCCTGTCCGGATAAAATATCCTCTATGATTTGTTTTTCTAAATCAGTGTCGGATACGTCTAAATTAGCATCTGATTCACTCTGCTCTACATAATTGTTAAATGCTTCCATATCAAATTCCGGCTCGCTTTGCGTTTGGCTATTTTCATCAGTGGAGTTAGTGGACGTTTCTGCGCTAAAACATTCCTGACCTAACGGACAATTTGGATCTTTACCTTGTTCAATTTCTTGTTTATCTTCTAACCCATCACTATCTGTATCTTCTAAATAAGGAGAAGTTTCATAAAAATAAAGCTCATCATAATCTGATAATCCGTCTTGATCAGTGTCTTGATCACGTAAAACATCAGCATTTGCATCTTGACGACTTTCTTCTAATTCAGCTATTTCTTTTGAAGTTAATGGTTCTCCAACTCTTAAATCACTCCTAAATTGAACTATCCATAATATAAAGGCGCTTAAACCAAAAACTATTAAAAAAACAGCGGCTAATTTCTGTTTCCAAGTAACGCCGTTTTGTATTTTTGGTTTCAATGCTTTTATTTCATCACGGTACTCTTCGCCTGAAACATATTCTTCAGACAACTCATCTAGTTGTGCTTCATTATTATCAAAATTTTTATTGTTTTGTTTTTGCATAAGACAATATAAATAATCGTTGCTTTTTACTTTTCAACTTTTTACTTTCGACTATTTTATTATAACATATTTCGACCATCCATAACAAGAAAAATTCTTTTCCAATCTTCAAGAGAAAGTTCTTGCGCTCTAACTGTTTCTTTTAAATCACACTCTACTAAAATTTTTCTAATATCATCCTTCTCCACCTTCAACTCTTTCTTTAAATTTCCCTGCAATTGCTTCCTCTTCGCGCTAAACCCTGCTCTCACTAATCTAAAAAACTTTTTCTCTGCTTCACTCATTTCCCTCTCCTTACTAAGGAGAGGGTGCCGAAGGCGGGTGAGGTGAACTATGGCGCTATCAACCTTCGGCTTTGGCCAAAATGATTCTTTGGCAACTTCTCCGGCAATACGCGCATCAGTATAAAACTGCACTGATACTGCTAACAAACTCATTTGCCCAGGCTTTGCTATAATTCTTTCCGCTACTTCTTTTTGCACCATCAATACCATCATTTCTGGTTTATTATCCACTTCTTCCAAAAACTTTCGTAAAAATCGTGATGTAATATTGTACGGCAAGTTCGCCACAATTTTATAACCTTCTTTCTGTCGTCTAACTTCTCCCCCTTTCTTTACTAGGGAGAGGGGGTCGGGGGGTGAGGTTAAAATATTTTCATTCACAACCTCCACATTTTTAATTCTTTTATTCTCTAATACTTCTGCCAACTTATCATCCAGTTCTACTGCAATAACTTTTTTTACTTTCTCGGCTAATTTTTGTGTTAAAAATCCTAAACCTGGACCAACTTCCAAAACAACATCATTTTTATTTAAATCTGCCACCTTAATAATTTTATTATAAATTTTCTCTTTAATTAAAAAATTCTGCCCTTTGGAGCGAGCAGGTTTAATATTATGTGATTTACAAAATTGTTTTGTTTCGCTAATTAAGTCCATTTTTGGTATAATAAAATTACTGACAACCGGAGCATCCGCCTGGAGTTGCCACCACTTGTGTTAAGGCTGCTGATAGCCCGCCAGCAATAACGCTATCGCCAGGAGAATATCCACTTAATGTGTGCTGAGACGCACTTAATATTATTTCAGCTCCACTCCCGCCTGCTTGCTGACCAGTTATAACTGTATATTGACCACATTCTCCGCTGGGCTTCAAGGCACATAAATAATGATTAGGGCAATTCATCGATGGAGGAACGGGTACGCATTTTATCGGCACAGTATTTACTAAGCCAAATATCATAGGAAATCCGGAAGTAGCTGCTCGCGCTTCACGAGAAATTAATTGCCAACGTGCAAAATTTAAAATTCTCGGTCCATAATAAACACTGATTAAAAATAGCACAAAAACAGACGCGAAGATAATTTTTTTAGCATTTATACTCATGCTCATATTATAGCAAATTTATTGCTTATGAAAAACCTTTTAAAAATAACAACTGCTACGCTTATTATATTAATTTTTATTTTTAGTGATAGTATTGCAATTAACGCCAATGATAATCAACTAGCAACACGACTTGTTGGAAGATTTTTATTGCAAGTTGAGGACAAGGGACAAATTTGGTATATAAATACAAATGATTTAAAACGTTATTCTATAACTTTAGAAAATTCACTTGATACATTTCGTTCTTTATCGCTAGGAATTACTAATGCTGATTTAGATAAAATCCCAACTGATACAGATTATTTACCAGAAAACCAAGACTCAGATAACGACGGTTACAATGACAAAACAGAAGCGCGCTTTGGTTATAATTTATTTAGTAACGGACGCGCTCACTTTGATCAAAATTTAATAAACAGAGTAAAAGGAAGATTTTTATTACAAATTGAAGATCACGGACGTATTTGGTATGTTAACCCGCCTGATAGTAAAAAATATGAAGTAACAAGAGAAAATACTTTATCTTTATTTCAAAGTCTTAGTTTAGGTATTAATAATGATAATTTAGAAAAAATTTCTATTCAACAATTAGAATCTGCAACATCAGCCCAAAAAATACCTACGGCTCCTGTCACTGAGCCATTATCAAGCTCTTCTCCGGTTCCAACACCTCCCCCAAGCTATTCCGCTCCTTCACCTTCTTTAAATATAATATCATCTGTTGCTAATTCTATTTCTCGTGGATCTAGTAATGTAACGTCATATTTTACGCCTGACCTACAACCGTCAATTGAATATACTTTAAACTCTTTAGATAATTCTGGTAAGTCTGCTTTCGCTGATTTATTATTAAACTCATCCTTAAAAAATAGTAGTAGTAATAGCAAAACTTACACTACTGACGTTTCTTTTAATAATGGATACGCTTCATTTGATGTTAAATTAGAAAAACAAGAAGATGGGGAATGGCTAATCTCAAGTTTATAAAATATTAAATAATAAAAAAATGTCCCGCAATATTGCGGGACATTTTTTATTTCTATCTAAAGATAAAGTTATTTACTGTTTACGTGTTTTAAGTATCTCCTCTAAATTATTAACATCATTAACATCAGTCAACTGCTGCCAAAAACTAGCTGGTATAATTTTTACATCATAATCTTGAGCGGCTTTTACTAAAGTTTGCGGTAATCCCCATTCTTCTCGACCAGACAATTTTTCCAGTTCATAATTAAAAATTTCCGGCTGCATGACAAACAATCCAATATTCATTAAATGCTCGCCGCCATGATTATGGGTTCCTTCTATAATTTCTGCTAAATGGCCGTCATCATTTAATACTACTCGTCCACCGTGAGCCGGCCCCTTAACCTTTTGAACCAAAACAGCCCATTCATGACTGAGACATTTTTCTAAATCTTCTCGACAATATATATCATCCCCCATCATACTAATAAATTTTCCATGTATTTTATCTTTGGCTAACCATAATGCTTTTCCAGTTCCTAATAATTCTTTTTGCTCAACATAGACTATTTTTTTGCCTTGATAATTATCGCCAAAATAATCAACTATTTGTTCTCCTAAATATCCAATTATCATTATTACTTCATCAATTTCTTCTGGCAACTCATCTAGTTTGTGCTCAAGTAAATTTTTTCCTGCTACTTTCACCATTGGCTTAGGAATTTCATATGTTAATGGTTGCATACGTGTTCCTTTTCCGGCGGCTAATATTACTGCTTGCATAAATAAAAAGTCATAAGTTATAAGTTGTAAGTCGTAAATTTTTTTGCCTTATGGCCTATGACTTATTGCTTATGGCTCTTTGTAATTTTTTTACACTAGCTCCGCTAACCTTCATTTTTTTTCTTTTGCGTTTATCCTTGGCTTTAATTTTTTTATTATGTCTTTCTATTTCTTCTTCGCTTATTTTCATAAAACCTCCTTTTTTGCTATAATAATATTACTACTTTAATAATAGTCTAAACACTCAAACATGGCAAATACTAACTATAATCCAACTAATATTCAAGCCCCATTAAAAAAATGGTATAAAAAATGGTGGGGTATTTTGATAGTTATTCTATTATTCATCATTTTGATATCGCTGTCAACTTTCGGATTTTACACTTATTCATTAGTGCAAAAAATAAAATCAGGAGAAACTTCTCTTGGCCAAAAATGGCAAGAGGCACTTTTAAAACCAGGTCCTTATGAAATGGAAAATAATTCTAGCCCTTCATTAGGCTCGCCTAATCCAAAATTAACCATTGTGGAGTTTGCTGATTTTAACTGCCCCTTTTGTCGAATATCCTATCCAACTATCAGAGAGATATCATTAAAATATAAGGATTCTGTTAAAATAATTTTTCGACATTATCCAGTTATTCAAGAAGATTCTTTAGCCTTAGCGTTAGCTAGCGAGTGTGCGAATGAACAAAATAAATTTTGGCATATTCATGATGCTTTTTTTCAAAATAATAATCCAGCTGCAAATATAGGGCAAATTGCTTCTCAGATCGGTTTGAATGTAAATAAATTTAATGAATGTCTAGAAAGCCAAAAATACATTAATAAAATAAAGCTTGATTTTCTAGCTGCTCAAGAAGCAAATATTAAAGGCACTCCTTCTTGGTTTATTAATGGCCATAAAATAGAAGGAGAAATTCCTAAAGAAACTTTTTTTCAAATTATCGATTCTTTATTAGAAAAATCTTTATGATTTATTTTACTAAATATGCTAATAAAAAATTTGATATTTTAAATAAATATAATATTTTCATCACCAAAGAAGAAGTTGAAGAAGCTATAAAATTACCTGACAAAACAATAAATAAAGGAAAGTATTTATGCATTGAAAAAGCAGGAATTCAAGTAATAACTAAAAAGGATGATAATATAAATAAAATAATTACTTTTTATCCAAAAAAATAAATGTATCATGATTTGGAGTCAAATTTAATTTCCGTGGAATTGGCTAAAGGAAAAATTAATCACGTAGTAGAGTTGGGTAATTTTTTAATTCATGTTGATAAAAATAAAAAACCATTATTGTTAGAAATTTTAGATGGTGGAAAATTTATAGCTCAATTACAAAAAATGAAAAAGGAAAATATTTTAGAGTCTATACCGGCAGATGGATAAAAGTATAACAAAAATTTTTATTATTTTATTATTAAGTTTAACACTGGCTGGGTGCGGTAGTAATAAAATTTGTTTTGATAGTGAATGTTTTACAGTTGAAATAGCTGCTAATAATAACTCTCGACAACAAGGATTAATGTATCGTCAGAATTTGGATCCTCAATCAGGGATGCTTTTTATTTTTCCAGAACTTGATGAACATGGTATTTGGATGAAAAATACTTTTATTCCTTTGGACATAATATGGCTTGATGAAGATAAAAAAATTGTTTTTATTAACAAAAATACACAGCCATGCGATACGGAAAGATGCTCAACCATTCAACCGGACAAAAAGGCACTTTATGTATTAGAAGTTAACGCGGGGACGGCTGAAAAAATTAATTTGCAAATTGGCAATCAAGGAAAATTTTAATAAAAAAAGTAGAGACGCGATATATCGCGTCTCTACTTTTTTTATTTATTTTATTTTATTTTTTCTTATTTTTCAGACTTTCTGCATAACCGGTTCCAACTGGAATTAAACGACCAATAATTACATTCTCTTTAAGACCCTCTAATGGATCAATTTTTCCAGTAACTGCCGCGTCAATTAATACTCGAGCTGTTTCTTGGAAAGAAGCGGCTGAAAGAAAACTATTGGTTGTTAAAGACGCTTTAGTCATTCCTAACAATAACTGATCGCCAATTGCGGGTTTCTTATTAGCTGATTTTGCCTCTTTATTAGCTTTGTTAAAAATTCCTATTTCTAATATTTCTCCTGATAATAAATTGGTATCGCCAGCATCTTTAACTAATACACGAGAAAACATTTGTTTTACAATAATTTCAATATGCTTATCATTTAATGGTTGACCTTGAGATGAATAAACATACTGAATATCATGAATAATGTATTTCTGTGTTAATAATCGCCCACAAAGAGAATAATATTGCTGTAAATCTAAGCTACCTTCTGTAAGTTGGTCACCTTTTTTAACTTTATCACCATCGTTAACCCAAATAGCGCATCCTTTTGAAATTATAAATTCTTTAGATTTATCAGCTGTAAAACTTATTTTGATATATTTATCATTAGTTTTTATTGTTCCAGCACGTTTAGCTTTAATTTCAATATTTCCCATCTTAAATAATGTTTGACCGCGTTTTATTTCTTCATCATCTTTAACTGTTATTTCTGCTTTTAAATTTTTCTTTGGTATTCTATCTTTTTTATCTTTACCAGCTTCAGATGTCATGATATCACGAGCAGTTTCTGCAAAATAATATTTATCACTATCAGTTCCTTTGTAGATAATCTTAATCACTTTAGAATTTATATTTTGAGTAACTACCTTGCCTTTTACATCTTCAATCTGTTTTTCCATCATCTCAATCTTTACCACTCCATCAACATCAGATACAAAAGCTTTGCGCTTAGGTGGACGAGCTTCAAATATTTCTTCTACTCTAGGCAAACCTTGGGTGATATCATCTTGACCCGCAACACCACCAGTATGGAAGGTTCTCATGGTTAACTGTGTGCCAGGCTCGCCAATTGATTGAGCTGCCATTGTTCCTGCGGCTGCGCCTAATTTCACTAGTTTATTATAGCTTAAATCATATCCATAACATTTAGCACATATTCCTTTATTTAATTCACAACTTAAAGGACTGTGTACAGTTGCTTCTGAAATAACTTCATTTTTAATTTTCTTAAATACTTCTTCATTGATTAATTCGCCTGCTTTAACTATCACTTTTCCTTTTTCATTCTTCAAATCTTCAGATAAATATCTTCCAGTAATGCGTTTAGCTAAGGTAGTTCCTAATTGTTCACTATCTTCTTGGGTAAATGTTAATCCTTTGGAAGTTTTGCAATCTTCGGAAGTAATAATTACATCTTGAGCAACATCAATTAAACGACGGGTTAAGTAACCAGCGTTAGCGGTACGTAAAGCTGTATCAGACAAACCTTTACGAGCTCCATGAGTAGCAATAAAGTATTCTAAAATATCAAATCCATTTTTAAAGTTTCCTTTAACTGGTAATTCAATAATTGCGCCAGAAGGAGATGTTACTAAACCTTTCATGCCAATAATCTGAGTTAACTGAGCCAGTGAGCCACGTGCTCCAGATTGTATCATTGAATTTACTGATCCGTAAGGATCAATTTTATCTTTAATAATATCAGAAATTCTATCTTTAGTCTCAGTCCATAATTGAACAACTTTAGCATATCGCTCACTTTGAGTTAATAGTCCTTCTTCATATTGTTCTTGTACTAATTCTACTTTTTTATTTGACTCTGCAATCATTTTATCTCTTTCTGGCATGTCTGGTAAATCACCCATTCCCCATGATAGTCCACTTTTAGTAATATATTTTAGAGCTAATTCTTTTAATTCATCAACTAATTGTACTGTTCTATCTTCACCGTATAAATAAAGACATTCTTTAATAATCTGATTTAAATCCTTTTTAATAATTACATTATTAATGAATCTTAATTTTTCTGGCAAAATACTATTAAAAATAACTCTGCCGGCAGTTGTTTCTAAAATCTCTGTTTTGCGGGCAGTAATTTTAATTCTAGTTTTAATTAATTCTTGTAGGCCAACTTGACCACTATCATAAGCAAGCATAGCTTCTTCTTCATCTGTAAATAAAGATATTTTATCATCTTTCTTTCTTCTGCATTCATCAGTTAAATAATATGCTCCCCAAACAATATCCTGTGAAGGAGTTACGATGGGACTGCCAGTAGCTGGTTTTAATAAGTTATGACTAGCTAGCATTAAATCTCTTGCTTCATCGTTAGCTTCTTTAGTAAGTGGAACATGAACTGCCATTTGATCTCCATCAAAGTCAGCATTAAACGCTGCACAAACTAATGGATGTATTTGCAAAGCTTTACCTTCAATTAAAATTGGCTTAAAAGCTTGGATACCTAAACGATGCAAGGTTGGCGCACGATTTAACATAACATGCGCACCTTTAATAATATCTTCTAAAATATCCCAAACATCATCAGAGGCAGATTCAATATAACGAGAAGCGCTACGAACATTATGAACAATCTCTTGTTTAATTAAACGAGAAATTATAAACGGTTTAAAAAGTTCTAAAGCCATCTTTTTAGGCAAACCACACTGATAAAGTTTTAATTTTGGATTAATAACAATTACTGAACGACCAGAATAATCAACCCGCTTACCTAATAAATTCTGACGGAATCGTCCTTGCTTTCCTTTTAAAATATCAGCTAATGATTTTAACATTCTTTTCTGTCCAGTAGAGGCGGTAACTGTTTTGCCATGACGAGCAGAATTATCAATTAAAGCATCAACTGCTTCTTGTAACATTCTTTTTTCATTACGAGAAATTACCTCTGGCGCTTTTAATTCAGTTAATTGCTTAAGGCGATTATTTCTAGAAATAACTCGACGATATAAATCATTTAAATCAGAAGTAGCAAAACGACCACCATCCAATGGAACCATTGGCCGTAAATCTGGTGGAATTACTGGAATAATTGATAAAATCATCCACTCTGGACGCAAATTATTCATTTCTAAACTCTTGAAAATTTTCAATCGGCGTGATAATTTTTCTTTCTTAGATTCAATTACATCTTCTAATTGTTTTTCAATATCTTTAATAGTCTTTTTTAAATCCAATCTTTCCAAAAGTTTTGAAATAGCTTCTGCACCAATACCAGCTTCAAAGATGTGTCCGTATTTTAAAGCTAAATTCTGATAACTATGTTCGGAAATTATTGCCATTGGCTTAACTTCTTTTAATTCATCTTGAGCGGTTTTAAAAGCTTCGTCTAATTTTGCTTCTTTTTCTTCTTTTATTTTTTCTAATTGATCCAATTCCCGCTCTTTATTATCAGAACCAGTTAGTTCTGATTTTTTTCTTTTGAATTCTGATTCAATTTGTTTTTTCTTGCTTTTAAACTCTTGTTTAATCTGCTCCATTGTCGCCTGTTTTAAATCTTCGTCTACATCAGTAATAACAAAATTAGCAAAATAAACTACCTTTTCCATTGCGGTTGCTGGTAAATCAAGAATCAAGCCAATTTTTGAAGAAATACCTCTTAAAAACCAAATATGAGTAACTGGCGCTTGAAGAGTTATGTGTCCCATTCGTTCACGTCGAACAATACTACGAGTAACTTCAACTCCACATTTATCGCAGACAATTCCTTTATAGCGAATCTTCTTATATTTTCCACAATAACACTCCCAATCCTTAGAGGGACCAAAAATCTTTTCACAAAACAAGCCGTCTTTTTCCGGCTTTTGAGTTCGGTAGTTAACTGTTTCTGGACGAAGTATTTCCCCATGTGACCATGATGAAATATCTTCTGGCGATGCTAATTTTAATTTGATCGCTTCGAAATCAGTTGTTTTTATTGGATTAAGCATAGTATATTAGTTAACTAGTTACTTAGTTGAATAGTTATTTAGTTTCCTTTTCATCTTTACCGTCTTTTTCGTCGCCTGATTCCTTATTCGTAATTCCTGATTCCTTATTCTTATCTATAACTTCCACCTCTTCTACATTTTCATTTTCATCACTTTCTTCTTGCTGTTTATTTCCTATTAACTCTACATCTAAACACAATCCTTTTATTTCACGTATTAAAACATTAAATGATTCTGGAACGTTTTGTTTTTTTATTTCTTCACCTTTAATTATCGATTCATAAGCCTTGGAACGTCCTGGAACATCATCAGATTTAATTGTTAAGATTTCCTGTAAAGTATGGGCAGCGCCATAAGCTTCTAAAGCCCAAACTTCCATCTCACCAAATCTTTGTCCACCAAACTGAGCCTTACCTCCTAATGGTTGCTGAGTTATTAATGAGTAAGGACCGATTGATCTTTGATGCATTTTATCTTCAACTAAATGATTTAGTTTTAGCATGTATTTATATCCAACCGTTGCTGTTTTATCAAACTGTTCACCAGTTTTACCATTGATTAATTGTACTTTTCCGTCTTCAGCAAAACCAGCTTTTTTAAGTTCTGCTTTAATTTGTTCTTGAGTAATTCCATTTAGAGGAGGAGTAGCTACTTTATAGCCGAGCTTTCTAGCTGCTAATCCTAGATGAGTTTCTAATAACTGCCCTAAGTTCATACGAGACACAACGCCTAATGGAGATAAAATTATATCAACTGGAGTACCGTCAGCTAAATGAGGCATATCTTCTGCCGGCACAATACGAGACACAACGCCTTTATTACCGTGACGTCCGGCCATTTTATCACCAACTTGAATCTTGCGTAAATTAGCAATAGTAACTTGAATTGATTGAATAACACCGGCTGGCAATTTATCACCGTCTTCGCGAGAAAAAATCTTTACATTAACAACTTTACCGTGCTCACCATGTTCTAAATAAAGAGAGCTATCGCGAATATCTTTTGCTTTATCACCAAAAATAGCCCGTAAAAGTTTTTCTTCAGCAGAAAGTTCAGTTTCACCTTTAGGAGTAATCTTACCGACTAAAATATCCCCAGAAGAAACTTCTGCGCCAACACGTATAATTCCTTTGTCATCTAAATCTTTTAAGCGTTCGCTGGAAATATTAGGAATATCACGAGTTACTAATTCTGGTCCTAATTTAGTATCTCGAACATCAATAGTATAATCTTCAATATGAATTGAAGAATAAAAATCATTTTCTACTAATTTTTCGGAAATAATTATCGCATCTTCAAAATTATATCCTTCCCAGTTCATGAAAGCGACTAAAACATTACGTCCTATTGCTAGCTCGCCATTATCTATCGCAGCTCCATTAGAAAGTACATCGCCTTTTTTCACTTTATCTCCTCTGTCAACTGTTGGGTGTTGATTGATACAGGTAGAATGATTAGAACGAATAAATTTATTTAAAAGATAAGAGTCAGTTTGGTCATCCTTAGTTTTAACTTCAATTCTATTACCTTGAACCAACTCTACGGTACCGTCATTTTCTGCGATCGCAACATGTCCAGAATCAATAGCGGCTCTTTTTTCCATGCCAGTTCCTACTATTGGAGAATCTGGTTTAATTAATGGGACAGCTTGGCGTTGCATGTTTGTTCCCATTAACGCACGAATTCCATCATCATGTTCTAAGAATGGAATACAAGAAGTAGCAATAGAAATAATTTGATTTGAAGCAACTTCAATAAAATCTACTTTTTCTACATGCTCAATTGATGGCTCACCATATTTTCTAGCTTCAACTTTTTCAATTAAAAAATAACCATTGTCATCAGATGGCACTGTATAAAAAGTAGTAATATACTTTTCTTCTTCAAAAGCGTCCAAATAAACCACTTCATTAGTAATGACTGGTTTAATTGGAATAGTAACAGGACCTAATTTGGCTAATTCTTTAGCTAATTTTTCGTCTATTTTATCTCCAGCTTTAGCAACTAATTTTCCCTTCTTTCCATCTTTGGTATTTTCAAAAATATCTTCTCTTAAAATTTTATCTTTAGTAATTTTTGGATCATTTTCAATATCATGCAAAACTTTTCGGTAAGGAGCTTCTAAGAAGCCATATTTATTAAGTCGAGAAAAACTTGCCATATGACCTACTAAACCAATATTTGGTCCTTCAGGAGTAGCAATCGGACAAATACGGCTATAGTGAGTAGTATGTACATCACGAACTTCAAAACCAGCTCTTTCTCTTGTTAATCCTCCAGGACCCATTGCAGATAAACGACGTTTATGTTCAAGCTCTGCTAATGGATTAGTTTGGTCCATGAACTGAGACAATTGTGAAGACATGAAAAATTCTTTTACTACACCAATAATTGGTCGAGCATTAATCAACTTATTAGGTGTAATATCTATCACATCCATAGTACTCATTCTATCCTTAATAATACGTTCCATACGTGATAAACCTAGTCTAAATTTATTCTGAATAAGTTCACCCACTGCTCTAATACGTCTATTTCCTAAATGATCAATATCATCTTCTTTACCTTGAGTAATGTTTAAAGTAATAACTTGCTTGATAATAGCAATTAAATCTTCTCTACGGAAAATACGAGTTTCTTTATTAATTGGAATATCAAAATCAAATCTTTTATTTAATTTATAACGACCAACTCGATCAAAATCATAACGATCAAATCGGAAAAACATTGAGTATATTAAATTACGAGCATTTTCTACAGTTGCTAAATCTCCTGGTCGAATACGCTTGTATACTTCTTTTAATCCTTCTGCTTCATTAGTGGCTATATCTTTATTAATAGTAGCTTCAATATAACTAATCTCAGAATCAGCTTCAACTTCTTTAAATAATTCTTTTAATTCCGTATCTGTCTCATACCCAAAAGCGCGTAATAAAGAAGTTACTGCTACTTTACGCTTACGATCAATTCTAACCCATAGAACATTATTTCCGTCAGTTTCAATTTCTAACCAAGCACCACGATTAGGAATAATTTTAGCGCCATAACTTTTACGACCCTTAACCATTTCTGCATTAAAAATTACACCAGCTGATCTAATTAATTGAGAAACAACTACCCGTTCAATTCCATTAATAATAAAAGTTCCCCGTTTAGTCATTAACGGCAAATCGCCTAAAAATACTTCTTGGGTAACTGTCTTCTCAGTTTGTTTGTTATGTAGAGTTGCTTTAACGCGTAACGGAGCTTCATAAGTAATATTCTTAACTTTACTTTCTAGCTCAGTAAATTTTGGTTCATCTAAATAATAATCTTCAAAAGAAAGTTCTAAATTTCGACCAATAAAATCTTGAACTGGAGAAACTTCATCAAATAAATCTCGTATTCCTTCCTCTAAAAACCATTTATAAGAGTTTTTCTGCACTTCTATTAAGTCTGGCATCTCCATTGCCATTGATTTATCAACGAAAAATTTTCTATCGATAATATTATTAGTTTTAGTAGGCATATTTTTACAAAAGTAATGCTTTTAAATTAATAACTCCTACGCTATAAATTTTCATTTATCTTATAGACGCTTTAATAAATCTATAAATGCGAGGGTACAAAAAAATGCCTAATCTTCAAATTGAAGGCAGGCTTATATTATTTTTATTTATTCAATTGATGGGGTAAAAGTAACACAGTTGAAGCTGTAAAATATATGAAATATATGTTTTATTAATAAATAGGTTATAAAAAACAAAAAACGGTCTCTTAAATCAAAGCTTTCTTAAAACCGTTTCTTTTCTGAAAAATGCTCATTTTTTCCTTTATATAACACAAAAAATATCTAGAGTCTTTTTCTATGATAATGCTATATTAACAATAAAAAAAATATTTGTCAAGGATTTTAAAAGTATTTTCCTAAAAAATGCAAGTTTGGTAATTTTTTACTTTATATTAGCAAAAAAATATTCAAAATAATCCTTATTTATAAAAGTTATAACGTATTATCCACAGCGCTAATCTGTGTAAAAAGTTAATGTCAACATCAAATTTTTGACTAAAAAACTACGTCTAAACCAAAAATAAAACTCTATTAATTTTATAATAGAGTTTTATTTTATACTTAAGTATAGATATTTAACTTGGCTTTGCAGCAGATAGAATCTGTTTAACAGCTACTACTAATCCAGCAGCTGCCATGAAGGTGATGAAATTCTGTAACATACCCCCTATTAAGTCTGTTAATTCTCCAAGTTGCAATCCGGCAACTCCAATTAACAACAAGGCAATTACTGCTACTAAGAAAGAAGTACTTCCTTTGTCATTTACATTTAAGAATCCGACAATAATACCTAAAACAAAAAGAATCAATGGTAAATTAGAAATAGTCATTAGACTGGCTAAGACTGTAATAACTAATCCACCGATAAGTGACCAATGGCCAACAGATGAAACATTTAATTGCATATCTTTGTTCAAATTTAGTTTGTAATAAAAAATAAATCGACCTTTAGTGTTTCCCTCCTTGAAAGGGATTTATGTTTTATTTTTATTTTTAACTATAAATTTTATTCACATCTATTTATAGTATAACATAAAATTATAGTATAGAATAGCGCAATTACTTATTACGTATCGCTTCCCTAGCTATTTGTCTATCATCAGACGGAATTTTTTTGCCACCAGCCATACACATAATTTGTTCGCAACCTTTACCAGTAATTATAACTAGATCATTTTCTTGAGCCAGCCCTACTGCTTTAGCGATCGCCTCTTTTCTATCTTGGATTTTAAATAAATTTTCATTTAATACTTTACCTGCTTTTTCTGCGCCAATTGCTATCTGATCAATGATGATTTGCGGATCATCATCATACGGATCTTCGTTAGCAATAATTACTATATCGTCATTTTCTCCAGCCAATTTACCTAATATTGGACGGCGAGCCACGTCTCGTCCCCCGCCAGCTGAACCTAGAACATGAATAATTCTATTATGTGGCATTGTCTGAATTATATTATAAAACTTAGTTAAAGCTCCAGGTTCGTGAGCAAATTCTACAATCACAGTGAAGTTCTGCCCTTCATTAATTCGTTCAAATCGTCCTGGCACTCCTGTTATACTTGCCATTGCTTCACTTATTTTAGTTAAATTTAATTCTTGAGTTAAACCAACACAGACCGCCCCCATCGCATTATACGCCTGAAATTCTCCCATTAATTGCAAATCAAATTTTACCTTATCAACTTCAAAACTAATACCTGCGTCTTTACTTGTGATATTTTTAGCCATCACAGAAGTAGTTCCCTCTTTCTTAATTCCTAATTCTTCATTCCCTGCCCGCCCACGTAGCTGTGGAGGGTTAATTCTAAATTCATATTTTTGTTCTGCTTTAAATTTTGCGAAATAATCAGCGTGCTCATCATCTCCATTAACTATAATTGTTTTCTTAATTCTTTCTGAGTGTATTTTTTTCATTTCATTCTTTACTTTTACTACTTTTTTATTTTCATCAACATACTTTGATTTGCACTTATCTAAATGAGCAAATAATTTTCCTTTGGCTTTTTTATAATTAGCAAAACTACCATGTGATTCAATATGCTCTGGATATAAACCAGTGAATATTAAAATGTCATAATTTATAAAACGATGACGGAATTGTTCAATTCCTTCGGAAGTAGTTTCCACTATTGCATACTGACATTTGCTACGTAACATGTTACGTAGCATTTTCTGGGTAGCAAATCTGCCAGGCATTGTCATTCGTTTGTCATTCAACCATTCTTCTTCTCCGATCTTCATTAAAGCGGTTGAAGTATACCCAACTTTAAAACCAGCATTTTCCAACATCTTAGCGGTTAAATGAGTAGTGGTTGTTTTTCCAGTTGTGCCAGTAATACCAATAACGATTAATTTTTCTGATGGAAAACCATACACAAAAGCCGCTAACCAAGCAAAAATAAAATGATAAGCTGGCTGAAGCTTTTTAAAAAGTTTTTTTGGTATTAATTTTTTAATAATATGTAATATATTCATATACTTTTTGTCATTTTGAATCCCGACGCCTCGGGATGAAAAATCTATAATACTAGCTTTGACAGTTTATTTTATTAGTATTACGCTATATATAAGGTGAAATCAATAGGAGGTGTAGTGCATCATGCCTATTCTAATTATCATTGCCTGCCCAAAAATCGGTACGGTATGTCTGTTAGCGCTAGTTTGCATGCTAGTCAAACTTCCGCAGACAACACTTGTTGTCGCCGCTGAAATAGTTCTGGCTGTTGTGTCAATAGCATGTTTTTTATTGAACTCAGCGGCTAAGGACGACCTCAGCAACAGTCCACTATAGTTAAGGAGATGAAAGCAATGTCTCAAATGATCTTTATTCTACTGCTCATGATTCTGGCGTTATTTGTTGGAATCGCATGTTTCCTTTTCGCCACTCTATGTAGCTTTTTCTTCTGGCCTCACCCAATAGCCATCTGTGTTACCGTCGTGTTGACGTTAATAGGGTTCGTATGTTTCTATTATGCCTTCCTGTATTGGGGAGATTATCAGAAAGAACATAGTGGCACGGCGGAAAACTCGTATGAAGGGGAAGCAGTACGGAGGTGAAAACAATGTCATGGCTAACAGCGATGTTTTGGGTAACATGCCAATTCTTTCGTTTCTTAGTAGTATTATCATTATTCAGCGCTATATTCTGCTGGTTTGTTCACACTACAATCGGCGTAAGCATATGTTCCGCACTTGCTTTAGCATTTTTCATCGGTTCGTACTATCTAAACCGCGGATACAAGGGACTCTGTGAAGATGGTGGACTTCCGCTGGAGGATTAATATGATTCAGGATGCTTCGCTCACGTTATCGCACGACTCGCTCGTCCACCTCGGATGAGCGAATTTTTTTAAATCTAGATAATTTTCCTCATCTTCTTAAAAATCTTATATAAGATATACCATCCTTTGTTAAAAACTACATCAAACGCTCCGGGATAATTTGTTTCTTCAGTACTAAATCCTTTTTTAAATCTAGTAATCCCCGCCCATTTCTGTTCATCTATTCCATAAAAATCATAATATTTATATCCTTGTTTCTTCGCAAGTTTAATCATTTCCCAATGCAATAAATACGGAGCCATAACATTTTTATTTTCATGAGTAGAGGCGCCGTGTAGATATGTAGCTGTATCATCATAAAATACAAAAATTCCAACAGCTAAAACTTTTCCTTCATACTCAGCCGCATATAATTTAATATTTAGCTCCCCTCTCCCTCTGGGAGAGGGGTTGGGGGTGAGGGACAGCATCTTTTCATAATACTCTTTACCATGTCCTCGAAATTTATCTCGTTTAGTTGTCTCTTCCATTAAATTCCAAAAAACTTCAAAGTCATTAAGTTCTTTAATTTTCACACCTTTCTTCTCTGCCAATCTAATATTATATCTAGTCTTTTGGTGCATATCTTTCAAAATCTCTTCCTCTGATTTTTCCAAATCCAATATCACAGTTTTACTCGGCTGCACATCAGCAACTTTTTGTAACTTGTAACTTGTAACTTGTAACTTGTCAGCGGGTTCAATGCGTAAAAAGATGCAATTTTCTTTTTTCGCTAATTCCTTAACTTTATCTATATCAATATCAGCTCTCGGAATATAAAAATAACATTTGTTGAATGGCAAACTTTTTTGAATTAAAAGCACGTCATCCACTCGAAAAACTTTGTTTCCAACTGACTTTTGAAATTCTTCCCATCCGGCTGATTGTAAAAATGATTTTGTCATATATTTTTTAAAGCTGCTCTAATTCTCTCTCCACTGTCTGTTACAGAAACATCTATATTTTTTAATGCTTCACGTGCTTGTTGTAATGAATACCCTAAAGATATTAACGCATCAATTTCGTCACTAGAAGCAGTTACCCCACTTTGGGCTGTACCATTTGCCGTCGACACCAAATAGTCGATCTTATTTTTTAACTCTAACACAATTCGTTCGGCTGTTTTTGTTCCAATTCCAGAAACTTTATTTAACAATGATGGATCACCGTGTGCGATTGATTCTTTTATTTCATCCACCGAAGCCATCGCTAAAACTCCTAAACCTGACTTAGGGCCAACTCCAGAAATAGAAATTAATAATTTAAAAAATTCCAATTCATTAAAATTTTTAAAACCGTACAAATCTTGAGCTGTCTCGGAAACATGATGATGAATATAAAATTCTACTTCTTGGCCGTTGTCTAAATCCGCGTACATGCCGGCATTAACAAAAACCTGGTAACCAATATTGCCAGCTTGCAGGATTACAAATCCCCGTCCTTTATTTAATATTTTTCCAGTTAAAAATGCTATCATATGTTGTTTTTATCCTACCAATTTTAACTTAAAAAATCAAACTTTAAAATCCGACCCCGTTATTCGGAATCGGATTTCTAAATTCTTATTTCTGAATTCTTATTTCCGTTTCACCCTTATCAACCCACTAGTCGGCACAACTTTCACACCCTTTTTCTCTAACTCATCCAAGAATAAATTAATACCCAATGAATCACTAGCCATATGTCCGGCGATTACTACATTCAAATGATATTTTTCTGCTTCTTTACGATGCTCTTCTCCCATGTGCATACCGATAATTGTTCCAATACCAGCTTGCGCCATTTTTTCATAAATCTCTTTTGATCCAGATGTTCCACCAGTGAATTCGGTAACTACAATTTTGCCTGCCATATTTTCTGGAGAACCAGTAAATAATGTTGGGCCAGCTTTGCGTTTAACTGCTTCTTTAAACTCTGGAATTTCTTTTAGCATTTCCAATACTTCGCCAACTGTCTCTGGTTTTTTCTTCTCTAATAATTTAAATAAAAAATTCGCGCCTAGATTATCACAAGGTGTATGCAGACACATAAATCCCATATCTAAAAGCTTGGCTGTATCTACTGATCGATAATGATTGATTGGTGAAACTCCGCGATTAACTTCTGAGATGCGCGGTCTTAATACGCTTTCTGCAATATTAATTGGCACACCGTATTGCGCTAATACTTCTGCTTGCAAGTCCATTACTCCGTGTAAGTCAGCTAAGGCATGTCCTTCTGGATGATGAGCGATTACTAAATCAATATCACCTAATTTATCAGCCAAAAGCATTTCGCCAACTTCCATATCTACTCCAATTAAAACTTTTTTAATTTGTTTTTCAGTATCATGTAAAATACGGGAGTCAGAATATGGATTAGTTAATTTTTCTTGATCAAAATCTTCTTTTTCTTTCTCTGATAATTTATCAAATCCTTTTTTAGTGCGCTCTAAATATTTTTTTACTTTAGTTGCGCCACGAAGATCATTTTTAACTCCTAACTCAATGGCTAATTTGTATATTTGTTTTATAGTCATTTTTTCTTATCCCATTATCGCGCAGCGATTTTACGGGATTAATTTATAAACTTTTTTAATAATTTTCTCTGCCTTTTTTTTGCCCACTGGATAATAATCCAGATTGGCAATTCACGTAGTTTAAATTTATTTAATTTTAAAATTGTAAAATCATTCAATATCAACCCTTGCGGAGTAACTAAAATATTACTAATAATATCTGATTTAAACCTAAATAATCCCTCTCTACCGAATAAATCAAATACTTCTCCTGTCCCTTGTTCCATCTTTTTATAACGTTCCATAATATCATTGAATTGCTTTTTAGTCAAGGAATCTGACAAATCTTTTTTAGTTAAAAAACGACACTGAATTTTATCTTGAATTTCTACCGCCCGCTTCCCTTTTTTCCAAGTTAAAATTTCTGTTGGTAATAAATACCTATTAAAATACCTATTTCCTATCTCATAATCTTTTATTTTTTTATCAACTGCGCTTCGTCCACTCCACCAGATATGTAGAGAAAATTTTATTACTTTACTGTCCTCATATTGAAAAACGAGGTGTTCGCCACCCCATCCTAAAAACTTCCCAACTTTCTTTTTGTCGTATGGCTTTTGCATTTTATTTCTTCTCTACTTTCAACTCCACCTCTTCCCCATTAATCTTTACAGCATCACCAGCGCCAGATTGAATATCATCCGCTAAAGTATCTTTCTTTATATCTTCACCAAATGTTTTAAAAGCTTCTTTAATATCTTTAGAGTCTGTTTGATAAAAAATTATAGCTCGATCTTGAATTGTCATGCCTGAATTTTTACGCGCATTATTAATTGCCCGCACTAATTCTCGCTTTATGCCTTCTACAATTAAATCATGATTTAAATCAGTATTTAATTTAACGTCCAATTCTTCACCTTTCTCAAATTTCACCTCTTTTACATTTACCTCGTCTTTGATTAATTCAACATAATCGTCTTGTAATTTGTTACTTGTTACTTGGAGTGAAGCGAGCGGTTGTCGTACTTTAATTCCAGCCTCATCTCTTTTCGCCAATCCCATTTCTACAATTTTTCTAACAATTTCCATTTCTTCTAGAATTTTCTTATCAACTTTTTCTGCGGCTGGAAATTGCTCAAGATGCACAGATTCGACATCAGCTCCCAATCCTTGATAAATATGCTCAGCTGTAAAAGGCATGAACGGTGCCATAATTTTTGCTAATTCTGTTAAAACATATTTAGTAGTAACTAAAGCATTTTGTTTATCTTTTTCATCATCGCCCTTAAATCTATCGCGACTTCTTCTAATATACCAGGTAGATAAATCATCTATAAAAATAGGAATCTCCCGAATAGCGTGTAAGTCATAATTATTCATTTTTTCCGTCACTATTTTTTTAGTTTCTTCCAATCTTGAAATTATCCATTTATCTAAAACATTAATCAGGTTTTTCTCTTCTAAATCCCTTACTTCTGAATCCTGAGCGAACATTTTATAAAAAGTCAGGACATTTAATAAAATATTAAAAAATCTTGTTTGCTCAAGCAAATCTTTTTCAGAAAAATTCAAATTCTCTGCTTTCATAACTGGCGCCGAGCAAAGATAATAACGTAACTTATCAGCGCCATGCTTTTCCATAACTTCCATTGGATCGGGATAATTTTGTAAACGCTTAGACATCTTTTTGCCATCTTCAGCAGCTACAATACCATTCACTATTACGTTTTTAAAAGCTGGCTTATTTTTTATAGCCGTAGCGATTACATGCAAATAATAAAACCAAGCGCGAGTTTGATCTACGCCTTCGGCAATAAATTCAGCAGGAAAATTATTTTCAAATTTTTTCTCATTCTCAAACGGATAATGCATTTGCGCGTATGGCATTGAACCAGAATCAAACCAAGTATCTAGCACATCTGGAATGCGCTTCATTGTCTTCTCGCATTTTTTACAGGGAAAAGTAATTTCATCAACAATATGCTTGTGCAAGTCATCTACTTTTTCTCCACTTAATTTTTCTAGCTCTGCTACGCTGCCAATTACTTTCAATTCACCACATTCGCATTTCCAAATTGGCATTACTGATGCCCAAAATCTTTGTCTACTAATTGACCAATCACGTGCACCTTCCAACCACTGGCCAAATCGACCTTCTTTAATATGTTTAGGCGTCCAGTTTATATCTTTTGCGTTTTTCAATGCTTTCTTTTTAATCTCAGTAACATTAACAAACCAAGAAGAAGTCGCGTAATTCAACAACGGTGTTTCACACCGCCAGCAATGCGGATAGCTATGCTCGTATTTTTTTGAATCAAATATTTTATTACCCAAAAATTTAATTACCTCTAAATCAATTTCTCTTATTTCTTCTGGCTTATTTTTTGCTCTTGGACTTACACTTTTTCCTGCAAAATCTATAATTTCATCTTTAAACGTACCATCCATATTTATATGTTGAATAAACGGCAAATTTTCTTCTTTTCCTAAATTCATATCGTCTTCACCAAAAGCTGGCGCAATATGAACAACTCCAGTTCCTTCTTTAGTATTTACAAAGTCGGCTGAATAAATCTTCCAACCGTTGGCATGATTTTCTAATTTTTTATCTTTAGAATAATAATCAAAAAGTGGTTTATACTTTTTACCAACTAAATTTTTACCTTTTATTACTTTAAAATTATCTACAACGTCCTCTAAAGTTATCTCTGAATTGACGTATTTATTATAAATGTTCTCTGGTTGGGAGAAAATTATTAAATTATCAAATTCTTTATATTTTTCTTTTGCGAGAATGTAATTGCCTTTTTCAAATTTTCCTTTATTAAATTCTTGATCTTTCACGACTCCAAAACTGTTCTCATCAACTTTTATAACTATATACTCGATACTATTACCCACTGCCAACGCCACATTACCAATTAAAGTCCATGGTGTTGTAGTCCACGCCAAAATATAAGTATTCTCATCAGTAACAAATTCCTCACCAATCTTTTGTCCGGAATCAAGCTTAAACTTAACCGTCGCCGATAAATCTTTCACATCTTTATATCCTTCTGCTACTTCCATTTGCGATAAAGTAGTTTCACAACGCGGACAAATATGCATTGACTTATAGCCTTCATAAACTAAACCTTGGTCATATAATTCTTTAAAAATATACCAAACGCTCTCCATGTAATCTAAATCCATAGTCTTGTACGCATTTTCCATGTCAGCCCAACGACCTAGACGGCGAATAACTTTTTGCCATTCATCAACATAAGTTAAAACTTTAGAACGACAAGTTTCATTGAATTTAGTAATACCTAATTCTTCAATGTCTTTTTTAGATTTAAAACCAAGTTCTTTTTCTACAATATTTTCAATCGGCAAACCATGACAATCCCAACCCCAGCGACGTTCTACTCGATATCCTTGCATAGTCCAATAGCGCGGTACCACGTCTTTCATCAAACTAGCCACAATATGACCATAATGAGGAGTGCCAGTCGCAAACGGTGGTCCATCATAAAAAACGTAATCGCCTTTAGGCGCATCACGCTCTACAGATTTTTCAAAAACTTTATTCTTATCCCAAAAATTCAAAATCTCCTCTTCCATCGCCGGAAAAGGATTGGTTTGTTTTTGATTTGTTTTTCCTTGCCTCGCCGAAGCTTTAGCGGAGGTGGGTTGTTTTTCCATAGCTTTACTTTAGCGAAATTAAGGCTCTTTGTCAAAAAAATATCAACCAAATAGGTTGAATAATAAACTTAAATCACAGAAATTCTCAAAATCACTAACGATAAATTATAATCTCCCGCTCTTTATCTCTTCCCTAATTTTCTTCATCAAATCCAAATAAAACTCCAAATTATTCAAGCTAGCCAACCGTGATCCCAATACTTCATTAGTCTTAAATAGATGATATAAATATGCCTTAGAGTATTCTCGTAATTCTGGTATTTTAGAATCTTTATTTATCGCTGAAAAATCTTTTTTAAATTTCGCGTTGGTGATATTTATTGTGCTATAAAAACCTCCCCTTCTCCTTACTAAGGAGAGGGGTCCGGGGGGTGAGGTAAATAACCGTCCATGCCGTCCCTCGCGTGTGGGAATAACACAATCAAACATATCAACTCCTCGTTTCACGCCTTCAATAATATCTTTAGGTGTGCCCATTCCCATAACGTAGCGCGGTTTGTTATATGGCAAATTATCAAATACCCAATCTAGCACCTCATAAGAATTATGCGCGGTTGCTCCCACTGACACTCCACCTAAGGCATAGCCGTCAAAGCCAATTTCCACGAGACGCTCGGCGCACTCTTTACGCAAATCTTTATAAACAGATCCTTGCACAATACCAAATAGTAGCTGTTTACTCGAGCGCTTTCCCAGATCAGTTTTCTTTAATTTTAATTTATCATGTTCTTTTTTGCATCTCTCCGCCCATCTTAAACTCATCTCCATAGATTCTTTTGCTCTTTTTTCACTGCAAGGATACTCAGTACATTCATCTAGGACCATCATAATATCAGAACCAATTATATTTTGATATTTAATTACATTTTCCGGAGTTAATTCATGGCTTTTTCCATCTTTAGGATTTTTAAATTTAACACCTTTTTCTGTAATCTTGCGTAACTTACCTAAAGAAAAAACTTGGAAGCCACCACTGTCAGTTAAGATTGGTTTTGACCATTGCATAAAATCATGCAAACCTTTTGTTTTTTTTAAAATCTCCATTCCTGGCGCTAGCAACAGATGATAGGTATTAGATAAAATAATTTCTGATTTTAATTTTTCTTCAATTTCAAAACTAGCAATTCCTTTAACTGCACCACGAGTTGCGATCGGCATAAAAAACGGCGTTTGTATAACGCCATGGGCTGTTTGCAGTTCGCCAATTCGCGCCTGCGAAATTTTGGATTTTTTTCTAATCTTTAGCGGCATATTTATAAACTACTTTAGATAAATACATGAACGGTGTATCAAGGATAGCTATTGTTAATTTCAAGGCATAAGCAAATAAAATAAATTGCCATAATTTTGGATAAACTCCCCAAAATACTATGAGCGTAAATAAGGTTGTATCTACTAATTGTGAAATTGCAGTTGACCCATTATTACGCAACCAGAGCCATTTTTCGCCAGTCGCTTTTTTAATTTTATCAAATAAATATACGTCCAGAGTCTGGCTAACCAAATAAGCAATTAGCGAGCCAACTACAATACGCGGTAAAAAGCCAAACAAAGTCTCCATTGCGCCTTGAGCAATATCATAATCAGCCGGCACCATACGCAAGAATAATTGCGCCATTATTAAAAAGAAAATAGTAACAAAAAATCCTAACCAAACTGCTTTTTGCGCTTCCTTTTTACCCCAGTATTCATTTAATAAATCAGTGGCTAAAAATATAGTGGCATACAAAACATTGCCACCGGCCGTAGCAATACCAAAAATATAAATGCCCTTAACAACAAAAATATTCATTAATAATATTGATGCTGCTACATAGCCGAAAAGATAGGCGCGCCCCAAATAAAAAGCAGCCAGAGTAAAACTCAAGCTGACAAGCGCCATAGTTATAAAAAGTATTGAGTTCATATATTATTCTTTAGAAATTGCGTCTACCGGACAGATTTCAATCGCTTCTTGAACGCAGTCCTCGGTTGAATTTCCATCTATAACTTCTGCTTTAAATTCCTCTTCATTTATTTTAAATACTTTCTCGCAAACAGCTACGCAAGTACCGCAACCAATACAAGTCTCTTTATTTATTTTGATCATATTTTTTGTTTTAATCCTACTTTTTCTCCCTTAAATATTTTTTCTACATTATCAACTAATTCCTTGGGCGTCAAGTCAGATTTTACAAAAAATCCGTCTGCTCCTAACTTAAAAGCTTCGTTGATGTCAGATTCTTGATTTAAATTCGTTAAAGCATACATTGGAATATTTTTTGTTTTAGGATCTTTCTTTAATTCTTCAATAACTCCAAAGCCGTCAATATTGCCGCCGTCAATTTTATTTTTTAACATTAAATCAATCAACATCAAATCTGGTTGTTCTTTTTCTGCTAAAGTAATTCCCTCCTCTCCGGTAGCCACACCAACAAAATTATAGCCAGCAGATTCAAATTTTAGCTTATACATTTCTCGCAAAGTATCCTCATCTTCAATCATCAATATTTTTTTATTATTCGCCATATCCAGCTCCTTAATTAATTATAATAAGTATATAATAGCAAAAAAACTCATAAAAAGCCAGCCTCGCGTCTAGGCGGGCAAAAATAGAAGGGGCAATCTTCATAACAAAGACTGCCCCGATCGCACGATGATAAAAGAACTACTAGGGCTCCTCCTCTCCTGTTTCTTCGTCAGTTTCGCCTTCATCTTTTTGGCTCCTAGGTGCGCCCACTGATTTTTGCTGCAGTAGTGGTAACTGGCGAGAAGGAACTCCAAAGCCAACTCCGTTACTTTCTCCATCTCCCCTTCTCTTTGAATCGTCTCCAAATCCTACCATAGTATTCTCCTTAACTTTCGCTTACGCGATAATGATCAATTTTGGAATTAAAAAATCCCATCCTAACAGCATAATTAATTTATGCTACAAGGACGGGATTTCTTCCGCGGTGCCACCTTGTTTACTAAAGTAAACTTTAGTCACTTTTACTGACTCTGTCATCCAAAGGACCGACATCAGTTACCCTATGATTACGGAGGGAGCCGAGCTAACACTAGCGCATTAGCCATCTCAGTGTGCCCAACCCCGATTTCTCGGGACACACGTCATTGATTTTCGAAATTGTTAATGATATTGCTATTATACACTATTAAGAATATTTGTCAATATTTATATAGCTGTTTAATATTCTCAAAATCACTACGGGGATATGTAAAAAAAATAAAAAAGGCGAAGCTTAAAAAACTTCGCCTTATTTTTTACTAGGAGACTAACAGCTATCTTATTGTTTAGCCACGCAATGAGTGCCAATTTGTTTACCAGCTAAAATATCTAGAATGACTTCTTTCCTGCCGTTAGCTATCCAAACATCCACGCCACTTTCAACCGCATATTTGGCTGATTGCAATTTTGTGCCCATACCGGTCGAACGATCTGAAATTAAAAGCTCGGCTAATGCTAAGATTTCGCTATTAATTTCAGTAATTTCGTGAATGACTTTGTCAGTTTGCCTATTTTCTAACGAAGCATACAAGCCATCAACATCAGTTAATAAAATTAACTTTTCTGCTTGCATTTTAGAAGCGACAATGGCAGCTAACATATCATTATCACCACCTTGCTGTAACGATAATAGCTCTTCGATGTTGACTGCGTCATTCTCGTTAACAACAGGCACGCCACCATCAGCTAAAATATTTTTAATAGCTTTTAGAGCCATACCATTTTGAAAAGCAATATGTGTTTCCAAACACTGCCCAACTTTAGACAATCCTAATTCAAAGAAAACCTCCTGCCAGCACTGCATTAGAATTGGCTGGCCGTAAGCAGATGCTACTTGCTGGCTTTTAACATCATCATCAACAAAATTAGCCACAAACTTTTTACCGCAAGCAACTGCGCCTGAACTGACTAAAACAACGTCATAACCGTGTTCACGCGCCTGCAAAACTTGTTGTGCAATAAGTTTCAACGTATTTTTAGATACTCCGCCATTTTCAGCCACAACATTGGAACCACATTTAACCACTAGTATTTTCTTCATGGTTTTTCTCCTTATGTACGATAAAATGAACAAAAAATGACCTTAAGACAAAATGCTTAAGGTCATCTGGCGGGGCTTAATTTAATACAATTCAACAACGCCAAATAGACTCAAGCATAACTTGAGGTCGTGGACGACGCGGAGTTGAAATTATAGAGTTGATATATTTATACATAAAATTAAAATAACAGTCCCGAGTTAATTTCGGGACTGTTTATGTTGAAAAATTATTATTTTATTATTATTTAAACACAACTAAACAGCCTAGAAATTACTCCCGGATGTGGGTTGTGAAGTATAGTTTGGCTATTTAATTTATTCATATTAATTATATTGTATGTTATTTATTACTTTTGTCAAGTAAGAGGTAATGAAAAACAAAATTTACTGCCCTTATTATCCCCGTCCGACTCCACCCAAATATTACCTTTATGTGATTGAATCATCATTTGTGCTACATATAACCCTAATCCAATACCTTCAGTGTTTACTAAAAATGCATCTTTGCCTCGAGCAAACTTTTTAAATAATTTTGCTTGTTCTTCTTTATTCACCCCCATGCCAGTGTCAGCTACGCAACATTCAAGATTATTATCTTTTTTAAAAACACTAACAGTTATACCGCCCTCTTTAGTATATTTAATCGCGTTATCAATAAAATTAATTACAATTTGACGAATCTTTTCTGCATCCATATTAACTTGCGGTAGCTCTTCTTTCGGTTCTTCAAATTTTAAATATAATCCCCTGTCCTCGGCATTTTGTTTTAAATTTTCATAAACTTCTCTTGCTAATTGGGTAAGTGAATCTGGTTTAAAGTCAAACTTTAATCGACCAGACTCAATGCGAGAAATATTTAATAAATTTTCTACTAAATTAATTAAACGATTATTAGAAATAAACATTTTTCTAACTGCTTCAATTTGTTTCCCATCTTTTAATTCGCCAAAATCTCCATCCAATAACATTGAACCATAACCTTTAATTGCGGTTAACGGGGTGCGAAGTTGATGAGAGGCAATAGAAATAAATTCAGACTTAGTTTGATCTAATTTCTTTAATTCTACATTGGCTTTTTGTAAATCTTTATTAGTAACCTGTAGTTTTTCTGTTGCTTGTTTAACTTTATTTTTTAAACTAAGATTAAAATTCATTACTTCATTATATAAAATTCCATTTTCGATTGCCATCACGGCTTGTTGACCAATAATTCGTAACATCTCCAAATCTTCCTTACTATAAGTATCGTTAGATTCTTTGTCACCTAAAATAATTAGACCAATAAATTTATTTTTTGTCTTTAAAGGAATTGCTACGGCTGCTTGGCATCTTTTTAAATTTTTGGCTAACTTTCTATATTGACCTACGCTTTGTCGTTCTAGTTCCTCCGTAACTACTGGGTACGAATTTTTTTCAAATATCTTAATTGAGCTGGAGCACGGATCCATTGATTTTCCTAACTGTATATTTTCCTCATAAGCAACCTTTAATTTATGGCTATTGCTATAAATTAACACTGCTAAATGTTTAGGATGTAAAGCATCATTTATTGTTGAGCTTAAAATTTCATAAATTACTTTAGATTCAATAGTTGCTCCTAATTCACCAGTTAAATCTTTGATAATTTCCTTACTATCATATAGGGAGGTAAAAAAATATTTATTAGCTACTTGATAAAAATATTTTTCAATATATTTATATAATGCTAAACATAATAATAAAGTTATAATTCCAGAAGCGCCAGTTGGTAGAAGAAATATATCAAAAAATAAATATTGTAAAAAAGCAGCTATTCCGATGATAGAAACGATTGATAAAATAAATACTGAACCTCGACGAAGAACTAATTTTATATCCATTAAGCGATAACGTAAAATCGCATAAGCTAAAATAATTACAAAAAATAATCCGGAAATATAAGCAAAAGGATAAATACCTATTCCATAGCCTGGTAAATATGCTAAAGGACCAACAGTGGCTAAAATAAAAAAAGCTAAAAATACATATCTTAGCTGTCCGCGCTCCATGGCAATTTTAGTTATACGATAATATTTAACTACCCAGATAAAAAATAAGGTTATGTAAAGAAAAAAATAAAATAAAAATATATGATGTAATATTTGAGCTCGTGTATGTATACCCCATTTATATACAAAAACATCTTTTACAAAATTGTCGCTAAATACTGTAAAGAAAAAAGAGAATGATATTAAATATCCTAAAGATACTAAAATTTTTCCTAATACTTTTCTATTATGAGTAATCGCTAAACTAAAGTGATACATTACCGCTGGAATGAAAACAACTCCTAAATAAACAAATCTGTCCCAAAAAATAGCTACCTCTTTATTATCACTATTTAAAAACATCATAAACGTACCAAACATCCAAATTGTAATTGCCAAACAAAATAAGAAAAAAGTTAAGTTAACTCTTGATCTTATTCTTCTGCGTAAAACAATTACGCCCAACACAAAAACAAAAATTGCGCTTAATAATGGAAAAACGTTTATAATGCTCATAAAGAATTTTATATGTATATTATAGCAAAATATGACCAAAAAGAAAAAGACCAAGGGCGACACCGAAGTGTACGTGCTCTTGGTCCTTGAGTGCGATTGTAAGCGGCGTGCGATTACGCCATCTCTGCGATGCGCTCTATACTTGTTTGCTCTCGCCCAAAATTGTGGGCAATAGCAAATGCAAAACACCGTTCCATTAGTACTTCGTCGATCTCGGGCGGATCTACATAATCCGCTCCAAGCCAAGCCTGTAGGTGTTCATTGCAGAAGGAGACGTCTCTGCGGACGTACGGATCAAATACTCTGATCACCCCAGAAATCATCCTCTGCGCCATCTTGTAATCCCCTGTTGCCATTGGACCATCAAACCGAATTCCGGAAATTCCTAGAAGTCGTGTTCCGGTTCGTATCACCCAACGTGTGAAGGGCGGGCTAGGATGAATAATGTGGAACGGATTGGGATTGGCTGGTTTTACGACAAGTTTAGCCAGCATGTCCACTGTCCAATCCAACGGAATCAAGTTTAAGCGAGACATTTTGCTTGACTCCACTAATACCGGAAGTTCAACATCATCGCTTTCTTTCAACTCTAGCTTTTCGCGAAATCTCATTGCCATCTCATGAAATGGTAGGAAGAATCCAGTCATCCCATGATAACGACTAATCTCGCCAGTTATAGAATCGCCGATGACAATTGAAGTCCTGGCAGTTGTGTGTGGATGGCCCGAATTTCTGATAAGGGCTTCCGCAAGCGCCTTTGTCCGCTCGTAGGAATTAGATTCCCCGTTTTCAACATACGCCGTTGAAACGTAGAAGATCCGAGGAATACCTACCATCGTCATGAGACTGGTGACATTACTTGTCCCAATAACATTGGTTTTGCTTGCCTGTTCAGCATACTTCTCTTCCATTTTGAGAAAAGCCGCTGCATGGAGCATAACATCCCACTTTACTTTCTTTCGGAGTTCAGTCGCGGTTTGATTTGAAATTCCGCAAAGATGCTCAGTGATATCTCCTCGAATCACATGACATTTTGGATTAAATCCAATCAGCTCACGCATTCGCTTGCTTGCGTCTTCTTCGTTGGTGCCCCTAACAAGGCACCAAACTTCATGACCATCGAACAGCAATCGCTTAAGCAATGGCGATCCAATAGCTCCAAGGCTACCTGTCATGAAAATATTCATGGCACCAACTCCTTTCTTCTTTCTTCTCGTTCGTGCATACTCAAGACCCCTCTATGAAAATGACAGAATGGTCTCAACCGAATAGCATTATCAAAGAACGATATATATTAACACTTGTCATAGAAATTGTCAACACCTTCTTTAGATACAAAAAAATACTCCAAAAGGAGTATTCTTATTACTTGAACTGTTTATTTTTTAAACCGCAAAACATCCAGACTATATTATTATCGTCTATTTTTTTTCTCCATTCTCTTATTTTTCGTCTATTTCTTTCCATGTCGTTCTTTTAAATGGATTGACCATCTAACGCTACTTTATTTAGCGCTAAATATACTCGGCTATTATAGCACATTTTTTGGAAAAATAGAAGAATGTAGAAATAAAAACTCCCACTCGGCTTTCGCTAAGCGGGAGGTGTTTTGTGTTTAGTGATGCCACTTTTCACTCTAAAAATGATAAGTGGTCTTAAAGTACACGCGGTCAGAGTCATCCCAACCACCCCAGAAACTGTCACTGGGACCGTTAGTGATGTTGACTCCAGCTTCAACCTCAACGTTACCGTGTTGCCAGATCACTGAAGGCTGGACATAACTGTCGTGATCGCTGAAGTTGTAAGATCCTTCGCAAGCAAGCGTCCATTCTCGCCTGTCATTGAAGGTGTATTCAAGGCGGGTAATAACTGAGTTGTTAAACCCGCGCTGGAAGTCCGAGTACCGGAAATCGTTCGGCATGACATCGTTGATTTCAACCTCGCCTACGTATTGGACAAGGCCGTAAATCTGGTCGGTTGGCCGAAAGATGTCGCTCCAAACGCGATCAACGCCGACAACGTATTGTACGAAATCGTCATCGTCATCTTGATCAAAATAGCCGAGCTCGGCTCGCATCATCAAGCCAAAACCAATCTCGCCGACTGCGGAAACCGCGAAAACGTCTTCGCGATTGTAGCGATAATTGATATCGGGTGGAGCAAACGAGTCCACGGTCGGGTTAAAACTGTAGCCGTGATACCAGCTAGCCCCGAGATCCCAACCGCCGACAACTGTTCCGAAACAGACAGCGAACTGACCTGTCCCGTGATTCGGTGTGTCCAAATCATAGTTCAACCCGACTGGCAGTTCCCTCTCCCAGTTGCCTTGTGGCATCTTGGAAGGAGTGAAAACCGGAACGTAGACTAGCTCTAGAAAAGTCTCGTAGCCAATCTGAACGCTTACAGCCGGTACGCCGATTCTTTCCCATTCGGCCAGGTCGGTAAAATCTCTCGGATTGATATTGTCGGACGGCGATATTATGTCAGTCACCGACCAATCGAAGATTTGCTTACCGATTTGAATTGATGACTGTTCAAAACGATAAGAGATATACGCCTCTCGTAGATTGAGTAACCAGCGTTCATCGTCTTCGGCAAAATCATCAATCATTCCAGAAGCGTAACCCTCGCTGTCAATTCGGGCCTCGGCTTCCAAATAAACTGACGAATTTTCGGTTGACGCAAAATCAAGCGAAGTTATCGCCCGAAATTCCCCAAAACCGTCATTCGCATTATCGCGGTCATGAAAATTAACCGCGCCGAAAGTTTCCAAGCGTCCGCCTACTGAGACTGTGTCCGCAGACAAGCTGACGCCCGTAATCAGTATAGTTATCAGCAATGCTGTTAATTTCTTCATCTGCTACCTCCCTTTCGTAAGAGAACTGCGGGTGAAAATTTCAGGGCCTAAGGCGTTGAAATTGCGCTCGGTAACAACCAAATTGGTTGTCCGTTTCAAGACCTCATTCTTGATGATAATTTGGCTTGTTCGCCACCGTCCGTTTTCACGAACGCTAATTTTGCTATTGTCTTGTGTTTTGATCAGCCCCCTCTTTCCATAGTACTCAATCCGAGTACAGGCAAAACTGGGAGCAATCTGAAAAACTCGCCGAGTGTAGCTGGTTTTTGTTTCCGGCTTTGGGACTGCTTCGACAATCCAGTCTTCTTCGTTATTTGGAAGAAAACTGTAAATGAAGTCTGTTGTTCGTTCGCCGACTAGCTGTCGAGCGTCCTCATAAGTGATATCCATGCCAGAAAAGTCCTTGCCGTTATCCCTGACGGTAGTCTTACGAATGCTTTTCTCTCTAGCGAAGCGCACCCATTGTTCATCCTTTCTTCCTCGATGACGAAAAATTAGAAGCCCGAGACCGTCGTCAAGTTTGGGCTCGGAAAATCTGATGCGAACTTTATCTTCACCGTCTGCGGAAAATTGCAGATAGCGAGCAAAAGCTTTCTCGTCAGTTTGACCATCTTCGTGACTGATCGTAACCGACATTTGTTCTGTTTCGTACTCAGCCTGCCGATACAGGTCGTAGCACTTGCTAATCACCTGCTCGCCAGTCATTTCTTCTGCGAAAGCGGAAGCGCAAAACGTAACCGCCAAAATAAACGACATAAAAACTCTCATGATATTCCTCCGTATTCTTTCGACTCTTTCACACACCATGGTAGAAGGGCTGGCATAATAACCAGTGACCCAAAACCACAGGCGATCAACATAGTGATCATGATCCATCCCAATCTTGCAATCGGAATAAAGTGAGATAACATTAACGGCGCAAAACATAAGCAGTTGAGTAAAATGTCGGTTAGAACAACCTTCCCTTTACCCAGCATTGCTGAATGTAGCGCTTCTTCTGATCTCCGCCCTCCTAACAACGCCGTCTGATAATCCGCTACTAGATAGATCGAAAAATCAATAGCCGCATTAATGGCTAGCGCTGTTATGCAGGCAGTTGCCTGATCCAATGGTACTCGAAAGAAAATCATCACCAAAGCAATAACTGCAGTTCCGAATACAAAAGGAACACTCATCACTAGTCCTGTTCGCCAACCTAACAAACGTGGGCCTTCTCCTTGGTGTTTCCGATTGCGAAAAATTACCCACAGGGCACAAATCACAACCACAATTAGCTGAGAACTAAACAAATTCCAGGGTTTACCTAGACGAATCTGTTCGTCAACACTTGGCCAAGAGGCTAACGTGCCAAACTCCAGGACATCCAGTGTGGTGAATTCCTGTTGAGCCAAGAGCTGTATGTCTTCGCACAATCTTCCTAATTCATTAGAGTTGTCCGCTGAACAGGAAACGAAAATCACGAATCCGTTGTCGTACCACAGTTGTTCTTTGGTTTGCTCTCCAAGATCCCACTCAATCAACGTGAGGATGTTATGAGTCTGTTGTATGTTAACGGGCAGTTCTAAATCATAGTTTACGCGAGAAACAACACTGATAGTGTTGAGCACTGAATGCACTTCCCGAACTTGATCTAGTTCTGCCACAGCCTTGGAAAACTTGTCGACCTCAGCGATAAAGTCAGGATCTTTAATTCCTGCCTGATTTCTTGATTGAACTAGAATCGGCAGGCGACCAAAGCCGTATCGGCCAGGCTGATTGAGAAAGTCGCTAGCATCTTCCACGATTGTCCCCGGTACGTAATCTAACGGCCGAGTGCAAACCTCAAGGAATTTCCAATCCTTTCGCGAGTTAGGAAGATAATCCGAAACAATCAAACTTGTTGCCAAGATTGTCATTGCTCCGGTTAGTAAAAGCATCTGCCAAAAACGTCGTTTGGGTTGCAGAAAGATAAGGCAAGAATTGATAACGCGATTTAACAATGCGTCCCACTTCTGTCCTGCTTTTTTCACATGTTGGTTAGATGTCTGCCCTTCTTCTCCGCCGATGATAGTGTGTAGTGCTGGCAAAAACCACAAGGTTAAAATCAGCAACCAGATAATCCCTAAAGCGGAAAAAATTCCCACTTCCATAATTCCGCGCACGCCGATTAAATACAGTGTGGCGAAATTTAGAATGGCGATAAAGGCAGTAACCAGTATCATGCTATTGACCTGACGCGCTTTACGCCAAGTCTCTCCTCGAGATAGGTTGGGGAATTCATCCCGCAACCTATTGTAACAAGCAAATTTGTGTTCTGCGAAAGAAATGCCGGCTACAATCTGGGCAGAAAATACCAGCAAGATATACACTCGCTCGTATAATTCAAAACCCATCATCTGCAGGCACCCAATCGAACCACGAGTCCACAAAAAACTCATTGCCACAATGGAAGTGGCTATTACCGCTTGGCGAAAAGAAATCAGCGAGAAGAAAAATAAGATACCTGTCAAAAGTAATCCGATAGTTGACAGCGTCAAAATGTCAGATACTGATGCGGCGTCAATTACTCCTCTACCAATCGCCCAGCCAGCAGGCAAAACGCGCTCGAAATCTCCACTAGGATAAATATTGGTTTTGAGATACCACATCCACCACGGAGTTTCTTTTTCTTCTAGTAGCTCTGTTACCTGACGGAAAACAGTGATCTCATCACAATCCATCGGTGGTAACAAAATCACTTGAGCACAATCAAAATCTCGTCCGATTAGAAGTCCGAAAACTCCTGGATCATCAGCTACGGCTTGTTTCCATTCCGCAACGTTGAAATTTTGATCGCCCAGAATCTCTTCCGTAATATATGGGTCACTCAGCATAACTTCTTCGCCGCCTTCTTCAACAATTTCGTAATTAGCAGCGATTGATAAGCTAAGAATACCATAATTCGGAAAAGCTTCTTCCAGCTTCTCGGTGAACGAACGCACGTATTCCAAATCGTCTTTGATGTCTATCTCAACGAAAGGAATAAGAAAAGCAATCGGATCGCCGGTTTTTAGTCCTTGCGAAGATAATGCTTCTACACGCTGATCCATTTTGTAGTACGAATCATTTTCATCAAGAATGGCATCGTCAAGGATACCGCCCTTAATGACATTCAAGTTGCAGTAAAGCAACGGACCGCAAGTGAAGGCTAAAACAGCAATCACTACAACCCACGCCCTCATAGCTTCTTTGCTTGTTGCATCCATGATGCCCTTCTTTCCGAGTTTGTAAGCTCTTATTCAATTGTAAAAATCATACTCCGATAGTGTGAGACACTACCAGAATAGCCTTCAAACCTAGCACGTTTTTTTGATTTTGTCAATATTTAAGCTAATTTTAAATAAAAACACCCCGCAGTAGCGGAGTGCTTTATTTTATACTTGCCCGCCTCAATGCGAAGCTTTGGGCGGGTTATTCGATATATACTATGTAAAGTATAATTATTCAATAATAAATCCAATACTATAGCGCAAACCAGAATCCAGACCTTCAGCAATAATATCAGTTGGATATGGAACTTTTTCTCTTTCCGGAATCGTTGGTACAGTTAAAATCTGATTAAAGCGTCCATTGGCATCAGCAGTTACGATAACCTTGCTTAATTCAACATCCTTTTTAAGTGTTGGGTTTACTCCTACCATGGTATATTTTCCAAATATTACAGATACCCGTTCATTTGGTAAAAATCCAACAGCTCGTAAAGAAACTTGTGAATTAGTTGATGCTCTATTTTTATCAATAGACATTGATAATGGCTCAGTTATTTCAGCCAGCGGATTTTGATCCTCATCAGTAGATTGCCAATAAGCTACTGTATCTAAATTATCATTTAAAATCACAATGCCTTCGTGATTGAAAACGACAATTGTTTCTTTGCTATTATGGGTAATAACTTTCATTCCCATTGTCCAACTATCGGAGATTCCTAATTTATGAGCATAAACCCAATCGATTGGATTTAATTCATGATCCATTTTGACAATGCCAATTCCATCTGAAAAATAAAAATGATTTTTTCCGGAAATTCCAGCAACATCATATCCTTCACTAGAAATGTGACGGAAATTTTTTACTTCTGTAGTAACAGTATTGATTTGTTTAAGTACTCGATCGCCTGCGATATATGCAAATCCCTTAGCTTGGTCATAATAAACACTATGATCATTAGTGCTATTTAATACAATTTGCTGATTTGAAATACTTTGACGATTTGTAGTGTCAATTATATTAATAAAATCATTTTCTTTATCTTTCTGAAAGTCAGTCTGTACTTCAAATAAGAATCTTTCGTCTGGACTTAAATTTACATTAAGACTGGAATTTTTATTAACGCTTAACTTAAAACCATTAACAGTTTGTAAGTCATAATTCCAAACTTTAACTTCTTTTTCTCCAATCGTTACAATGTGGTGGGCAGTCTTTTTTACCTGTAAAAACCAATCTCTAGTATTATCCTTAGCGCTTTTAACTAAGATTGGATGGTAAACATTACTAATATCATATTTTGATAATGTATTACCAGTAGCTACATAAGCGTAAAGTCTACTTCCCTCTTGGTTTAAAGTCACACCGTAAATTTTAGAAAATCTTGACGGTTGTTTAATGATTACTGAAGCACGAACTAATTTTTCGCCTTCAAGTACAAATAACTCAGCATTGCCAGTATCAGCAGAGGCGACTACTAATTGCGTGTGATAAGACACAGCATCACCACTATGATAAGACTGCGTTTTACTTTCTGTTGGCTGCATCCAAAAAAATGTGCCAGCAAGAAAAGATACTAAAATTAGCATCACTGATGAAATGTAAGTTGTTTTTTTGAAATTAAACATATTTTTATTTAGGTTCTAAGTGAAATTTATTAGCTGTTACTTTTTTACTTATGAATTTATTTTGTTGTTTAATATTAATCGCTTCTTTATATAAAACTACCAAATCTTTAGCTAAATAGTCCCAATTATAATTTTGCCTGATATGTTCTCTTGCTTTTTCACCCATCTTTTTAGCTACCTTTGGCTTAGCTAAAATATTATTTAGTGAATTTTCTAAATCTTTAACATCAGTATTAGCAAAAAAATAACCGTTATTTGCCAATGCTTCTTTATTCTCTGAAATATCACTGGCAATAACCGGCAATCCGTAGGACATTGCTTCCAATAAGGCAATTGATAAACCTTCTGATTCTGATGGTTGAACAAAACAATAAGCATTAGAATAAAGCTCGTTTAGCATCTGTCCGTTTTGTTGTCCAGTAAAAATAATATTTTTATTATCTGCTGCTAATTCTTTTAATTCTTTAACATATTTTTTAGTAAAAGATCCACTGCCGACAATAACTAATTTTTTATTAGGATTTAATTTTTGATAAGCTTCTATTAAATAATGGGTTCCTTTGTGACGTACTAAACGTCCGGTATAAATAATATAATTATCTTTTTTGAGACCAAATTTTTTAATTAATTTAGCTGGTTGTTTTTTTGGCAAAGTCACGCCATTAGGAAGATAGACTGGTTCTAAACGATAACGTCGAGCAGCATAGTGTTGCAAAATTTTTGATGGAACAATTACTAGGTCAGCAAATGCGCAAAGCATAATCTCACCTAAATGTAAAAACATTTTAGCAATTACTCCCCATTTTTGATGACGATAGCATTGAGATTGAAAAGTCGCTATCACTGCTGTTTTAGGTTTGAATATTTTTATAATCCACAAAAGCAAAGATGGTCCAATTGAATGAAAATGAATAACATCTGCTTTGCGACGCAATAAATCAAGCGTTGCTAAAAACGTATGAGTAATCGTATCCAAATTCTTAGTAGGAACAGAGGGTAGATTAATTAAATGCACACCTTTATAATTTTTACGTTTACGATTGCTATAACTATATCGAGTATAAACAAAAACATCATGTCCCTGCTTAGCTAAACGTACTGCAGCATTTTCTACATAATTTTCAACTCCACCTATAGTGGCTGGTATTCCTTTTTGTCCGATAAAATATATCTTCATATTTATTTTGTGACTCTATTATATATTGTAATTAATTCTTGATAATAATTTTTACTAGTATCAATTGTAATTTCTGATTCAAATTTAATTTTTTTGCTATTTTCAATTGCTAAATCTATTTTGTTAGCTAAATCAAATTTATCATTTAATTCAAAAAATGAAGCTTTTTGATTGTTTTTTGCTAATTCAATAATTCCCCCAACATTAGCACAAACCACCATTCTTGTCAATTCTAAAGCTTCTCGTAAAGAATAAGGGGTATTTTCATAACAACGTGATGGAATAATTACTGTTTCAGCCTTGGCCATTAAATTATAAATATTATCAATATCTTGATGGCCAATAAATTTTACTGTTTTATTTACTTTAAATTTATCAACCATATTTTGCAAATTTATCTTTTCAGGACCAGCGCCAGCAATAATTAAGTCTGTTTTATTTTTTTGTAAAGCATGCGCTTTAATTAAAATATCAACGCCTTTTTCTTTTGCTAGTCGCCCGGCATAAAAAATATATGGTTTAATATTTTGATCTTTATTTGTTTCAACTTTATCAATCTTTAATGGATTAGCGATACATTCTATACTTCCTTTAAAATTACTAGCATAAAATTTATCACGTAAAAATTTACTAGGAGAAATAAAGACATTAATATTTTTATAAACACCAGTCCATTTATTTATATAAGCTTCAATTACTGCCACTAAACTTTGGGCGTAAGAATTATGAACACACTTATCAAAAAAACAACGATAAAACTTCTGGCCACAAGCGCGTTCATAAATTTTATTTTGATTGTATAAATTATAAGCTGGTGAAATTAAATTATAATCATGCAAGGTCATTACCATGGGGATGTTATGCTTTTTTAAAACATAAATTACTGACGGTGAAAGTTGATGATAAATATTATGCAAGTGAGCAACGTCTGGTTTAAAATCTAAAATTAATTTTTCTAATTTTCGAGCTGTCTCTGGGTTATAAATTATTTTGCCAGCAATCTTTATTTTTTGCCATAGTGTTTGTTTAGCATGAAAGTCAACTTGAGAAATAAAATATTTTTGCCATTGTGTTGACTGATTAGCTGGATGTTGCATAGCGAAAAAAGCCACCCGATGACCTTCCTCTCTCAGAATGCGAGCTGTATCAAAATAGCAACGCTCTGCTCCTCCTTTTAAATAATGGAATTTGTTAATCTGTAATATTTTCATGTTTTTGTTTATTGCTTAGAATATAGGCTGTTGCAATCATTATACCGACCGGTAACCAAATTTTCCCGCGATAGAAAGAAGTATCAAACCATTCAAATAAAAATATACTTAAAACCGCAACAATAATATAAATTAATAATTTACGATCTTTAGAATTGTCTATTATTCTGTATCTCTGCCAGATAAAATTAATAATAGCAGCTACAAAAATAATAAAAGCAGTTAACCCTAGTAATCCCATTTCAGCGCTAATTTTTTGCCAGATTCCATGTGAATCCATAAGAGATGCGCTGGTAGCTGTGTAACGAATACTATTATCAACTAAATAGAAAAAATCACCTGAACCATGCCCTAGAATTGGATGACGTGTAAATCCTTTCCAAGCAATTGTACTGAGTAAAGCGCGATGCTTATTAGAACCAAGACCAGGGGCATCAGTTTGGATAGAAAACATATAATAAGCTGGTGCTAAAAATAGAGCTATGAATATCATTATGCCAATAATAGATTCTGTCTGATAACGTTTCACTGTATGGCGATATTCATATAATAAAAATAAAATCTGCAAACCAGCTATCAACCAAGCAGCGCGAGAAAATGATCCTACTAAAATAATCATAAAAACAATCCAAGTAAAAAATATTGTTCTTTTAGCTAACACACCATTAAACCAGTGACGCAAAGCTAAAATAAACATAGTTCCTACAATTAAAATTTCAGAAATTTGTTTTTGATTATAACCAATCGGATATATTCTAAAAATCCCAATTGGTTTAAAACGCACAAAGTCATTACCAAAATCTTGATATAAAAGTGAGGCCATCCCCATTAAAGAAACATAGATGGCTGATAAAACAAAACTGATAATTGTATTTCGTAAAATCTTTTTATCTTTAATTAGATTTACTGGCAGTAAAATATAAATAAAATAAAATACTGCTATCCATCGGACAGAGTACCAAATGCTAGCAAACCAATTATGCGCGTTGATTGCTGAAAGTAAACTAATAATAAAAAATCCTAAAAATGCTAACAAGACTGGCATCTTTAATTTTTCATTATCAAAACTAAATATTTTATTAAATACTGATCTCAGTAAAAAACCAAAAAATAAAGAGATGGCAATTAAATCCACTATTGGTAATTTAAAATCTTTAATAAATCCAAAATAGTGAAGATTCAAAAATTCTACTGGAATATATAAATTAACTAGAGGAATAGAAAAAGCTAATAAATATAATAAATATTCAGGAAACAATGCTAATAAAACTAAAAATGCAGTTATTAGAATTATTGAAAATACTGCTGTTGGAAAAAATAAAGAAAATAAAAGCAATATTAAGGATGTAGAAAAAATAACAAAAAAATTATCTGTTAAATTATTTGCTAATTTAAAAGAAAAAATGTTGTTAATTAAAGTTTTGCTAGTATTCATAACTATCTTTGCTTTTTATCTAAAAATTGATTTAAAAACATATCATTTTTCCTTAAAATTGTCAATTATTTATTATTGTTTAGGTATTGACAAAAAATTGATTATTATGTTAAATTATATAGATTCGGGTTGCAAAACTCGAACGCACCTTTCATTAACATGGAGGACCATCATGGTCAGGAAATTCTCTACGATAGTCAACCTTCTCGTTGTTGCTCTGGCAATGATGGGAACAATCGGAATGCCTGCTTTTGCGCAACGTGCGGAAGTAGGAACGCCCGCTTTCACAGGTGTTGAAGATGTGCCGGAAACAGACTTCGAAAAAGTGCGTCCGCTTTCCGAGCTGGAAGCAAACGCTGTTGCAAAACTGGGCCTGTCGCCAATCATGCTTAAGGTGAGCGCGGAGAAGAGCGACGACAATTGGGAAAACAACAATTGGGTATATCTCGTACCCGATCACGAACTATACGAAAACTTCCCAATCGCCTCCATCGAGATACATTGGGAGGAGGAGAGCTCTTACAGAATACGCTTCAACGCTCGTGAAGGAGTGGAGCCCTTTTGGCTGTTGTTTGAGATCTGGGGAGGTCGTCAAGATGAGACTTACAATCTTCCCGCAAGCAAGTACGCCGAAAATGTTCCTATCAAAAGTGGAGAGTGGAGCGAATTGATTCCTCTACCAAGAACCACTGATGACGATGTTGAAATATTTTACACTATCGGTCTATGGTATGGCGGTATCAACGAAGAACTTCCAGAACTGTTACTACAGTATGGTAAATTCTTCGTCCAACCCGGAATCATTCCAAACGAGCCAACGCCGACGGATACACCAACGGCAACCGCGACGGAAATCATTCTGCCGCCCACGCCGACCGTGACAAGCACCCCGACGCATACACCGACCGCGACGGATACGCCGACAACGACGCTGACGCCAACGGCAACAAACACGGCAATCGCAACAGATGCGCCGACAGACACGTCGACGCCAACAGCGACAGAGGTGATCTTGCCTCCAACGCCGACGGATACATCAACCTCAACGCCTACGGCAACCAATACGCCAACAGCGACAAAAACAGATGCTCCGACGTCAACGGCGACAAGCATACCGACGTACACGCCGACGTTGACTCCTACGGATACTCCGACGGACATTCCGACCGACACACCATTGATGTTGTGGGATTTCAATCCTCCTTTCTATGGCCTTCAGACCGGACCGGTTAAAGGGTTTAACGAAGGGGCTTTGATAAAAACCGTCGAAGTACCGGAATGGATGATTGACGGCGATGGCAACTGTTTAGCTATTACCCTCAACGCTGGTCAAGGGATAGCTATCTCCCCTTCCACGGATGTTCTCTTGGGCAACGATCCAGCGCTTTTGAGTGTTCTCTTTGGGGCTAATGCTCCAGGAGCGCAAGTGACCCTGATTGGACATAACAGTCCTGAAGGCGTCATTGACGGGCAGAAGGCGTACAACAATACGATTGGAAACGCCGTTCCCGTCCAAGACAGTCGTTGGCTGAAATTGACGTACAAATCACCGTCAGGCCGAATCCTTCCCTGCATACAGGTGGTTAACCCCAATGAATTTGCACCTGTTACGGTGTACTTTGACCTTCTTATGGTTGAAGCTTTCCCCGACCAAAGAGGAATTGCTCGATCAGTCCAGCTCACTCCTGATGGTAGTTTTGACGCAAGCCTTGAAGGCTTGTTACGAAACATCAATGGAGTGAATGGCGGGTATCTTCGCTTCTTTAACGGTTCCAATGGCTTCATCAACTTGAACGTTGATGAACGGCAAACAGGCAGCAGTATCGCTATGACCAGCGACGCTGATCTGAATCCCCTGGTTTCCGCCAGCGTAAACGCGAGGAATATTAGTGGGAATGGTATGTTCCTGCTTATCCTCAACAAAGGCTATGAGACTATCGGTCTTAGCGTGTTCAAACAGGCCATCGGTCGGTTCGGACATATTCTTGCTTTTGGCGGCTCCATGGAACAGGACAGTCTAGCTCCTTTGTACGTAATCGTGCACAACGATGCAGGTGTCTTGAGTGTGGATGACGTTCTGGTCTATGGTGGGACGATTTTTCTGACTCCAGCAGGACCTAACTGGACTCAACCCATTCCAACGGATACGCCAACGCCGACTTTGACACCAACCGATGTACCGACGGATACTCCAACGGATACACCGACACCGACGTTGACTTCGACAGATACACCGACGGCGACGGAAGTATCTGTTCCGCCAACACCAACGATGACTCCAATGCCCACGATCAAGCCGAGTGATGATGGCAAAATAGTCAATGACTTCAAGTACGAGAAGCACCTTCAATGGACTATCGGACTTGAGGGAACTGCTAAATACTATCATCCCAGTGGATACTTGATCGCTGATGCCGCTCCAAACGGACCAGGGCGAATCCGTGAACAAGTAATCAAATCAATTAACTCGTACCGCTATATCGTAGCCAGAGTACGAGTGCGAGCTGATGCTTTGCCACCGGAATTAACCGTTCTGATGCAGGACAACGCAGAACAAGAAACCCGCATCATAGTGGTTGAGGACACCAGAATGTTTGAAAACGGGCAGGAATTCGTTTGGTATAGGATTACCTGTCAATTCCTCAGCACTTCTGGCAAAACATTCGCGGTTGAAATTTCAACCGGTGAGGGAGTCGATTTCTTAGTCGATTATCGAGCTTCTTTAAGAAGTGGTGACTTGGAATCGCTCCAGTGGTTAATATCACGTTGGGCAGCTCATGCCAACGACATGGATCTTTAAGCTCTCTGGTAATCGCGCCAGAACAAGGGTCAAATCGATCATTCCGGACGGAAGCGCACAGCGTGCTTCCGTCCTTTTTCTTTTAAAAATTTGCTTTTTTCTATAAATATACTATGATTAAATTAAATAAATTTAAAAATATGAAATTTACAACTATTTTAAAAAGGGGGCAAAAAACAATTACTTTAACTACTTTGGCTTTTTTGATAATTGCTTTGATTGTTACTTTTGCTCAACCGCTTAAATACAAAACTAGCGCTAAGATTTTAGTAATACAAGAATTTGGCCCAGAAGCTGATCCTTTTACTGTTTCTCGTTTAAATGAATATTTAAGCACTTCCCTGGCTAATGTAATTCAATCAGAGTCATTTTTTCAACAAACTTTAAATGCTGGTTTTAATTTTGATAATGATTATTTTTCTGGCTCGCAAAGACAACAAATGAAAAAATGGCGCAACGCAGTTAAGGCTCGAGCTCTTTATGATTCAGGTTTAATGACTATTACAGTTTATCATCCTGATTCTGAACAAGCGCAACAGCTTACTCACGCGATTATTAAAACCTTAGCTACTAAAAATAATTTTTATCATAGTATTCAAAATGTTGATATCCGTATTATAGATAGCCCGTCCGTTTCTGTTCTGCCAGTTAAGCCAAATGTGATTTTAAATATATTAGTAGGAATTATACTTGGAGCAATGATTGGAATATGGTTGGTGTATAGAAAAGAAAATAAATAAAATAAAAAAAGTAGAGACGCGATATATCGCGTCTCTACTTTTTTTATTTTGTTTTATTTTTTGATCACAAATTCCGTATCCTCTTCTAATCTTCCCTGCCAAATAATTTGGCTATTTTCTTCTGGACAAAACTCGCAAGCATCAGGAGAATATTCTTTGATATTATCATCTAAGGTGACATTAACTGTATAGTCAATATATACGTTGCCTAATTGTTTTTGCATTATTAATTTGTATTCGTCATTACGAACGACGTTGCTAGGCAATTCGTAAGTTAATTCTATTTTTTTCTTTTGACCAGGATTAAGAGAGATGAAACTGCCAAATACAGTTCTTTCTAATTCTTCCCCTGCGTCAAACTTCGCGTTAGCGTTTAGCAACTTAGATCCTACTGGAGTGTAAACTCTAAAATAATTACGATAAGCAGGGACTGCTGGATCTTCTTCTAATGCTTCTTTTTTGTAATGGTAATCTAGAGTTACTTTAGCAGTAACTTTTCCTTCTTTTTCAGTAATAGTATAATCTATTTTTCTCTCTACATATTGATCTAAACGAGCGGTTGATAAATTAGAATCAACTACCATTAAATAATCTTGTTTACTAGTTAATAGATCACCAGCAAATCCACTATTAGTTACGTGTTCTTGTAATTCTGGGTTATTAAAGTAGATAAATAAATTTTGTTCTTGCACATTTTTACTTAATAAATTCATAGCGCCAACAACATCTTGCAATGATAAATTAACTAATTTATTTTTCACTTCTTGAGCGACTGGGTTAATAATATATTTTCTATCTCTACCTTCAATTGTGCGTCCACCAACTAGTTTTGTTCGCTCACAAATCTTTCCTGTCGGACATTCTTTTATGTATTGCGGGGTGTTAGCAAAATTATCACTGTTATAATCAATATTATCAATTGTTACTCCGCCAACCATATCTAACCAGCCAGCTACAATTTCAGGGCTGAAAGCAATAACACCGTCGATTTCCTCTTCCCCGCCTTGAGCCTTATACAATGCTTGCGCTCGACGAGCAGTTAAAGGAAAACTAGGAGACCAGTTAGCATCAGTTAATTCCCATTGAGTTTTACCATAATATTTCTTTAATGGCTCTGGGGGATTAATTGCTATCTGACTTTTATTTTCTCGATCAAATTTAGGAGTATCTTTTAAATAAAAATCAACAATCTCACCAGTACGAACTGTTAAAATTCCAAAGTTTCCAATATAACCACCAGTTGGCATTAATTTACGGTTATTCTGCATTAACAATAAGTAAGTCATTTCTTCTTCTTCTAATAGTGGGTGGAAGATACTAGCTACTTTAATGTCTTGTGCTCCGAACCGTTCAAATTCTTGCAAAGCGTTTTTAATAACCGGCCAATTGGCAACTCCAGCTTTTTCTACTTCATTAGAAACAACTTCAATATTGAAAAAAATATTTTCTACTTCTCGTAATAAACTACCAATCAAATTTATTGCTTCTTGTTTATCAGTAATCTCTTCATAACTTAAACCTCGATAATCTTGCATCTTTTCTACAACATCTACTAAATTAGCATATGAATCAAAAGCAGAAATTGAAGAATCAACTATTTCTTCGCTACTATCTAATTTACTGCCAATAACAGGAATCTTAAAAAGATATTCATGATTTAATAATTTCTGTAATCTTTCTAGAGATTTTTTCGCTTTTAAAGCTGATTTTTTAGATCCAGAATATTTATCATCCTGCCAAAGATTAAAAGCAGTCTGCACTTCTTCCTGGGCTTGAGCAATAACGTTTATATAATGCATGCTCATAGTACCGATAATTATACCCAAAATAAATACCACTATTAATAACCCAGTAATAGTATGTTTTGTGCGACGATATTTTCTCAATAAATTCTGATATTTCTGCTTAAAAGTCTTTTTTTGAGGTTGTTTTTCCTCTTCTCCAAGGAAATTGAATTCTTGATCCATAAAAAAATTAAGATGAATAATCATAATATCTTACTACTTTTGATTATTTTGTCAAGAAAAATAAAAAAAGTAGAGACGCGATATATCGCGTCTCTACTTTTTTTATTTACATTTTTTCAACTGTTTCAAAACCAAGTAAATTTATTCCCTTATCTAAAACTTCACTAATTGCTAAAATTAATTCTAATCTAAATGCCTTCTCTTCTAGCTTTGCTTTCAAAATTGGTACTTGATGATAATAATCATTAAACTCTTGTGATAATTCAAATAAATACTTGGCCACTAAAGCTGGCTCATATTTTTCAACTGCTTCTTGTATAATTTTTGTAAATAATCCTAATTTAAAAATAATATTTTTTTCTTGCTCTGTTATTAATGAAAAATCAATATTTTTAGACTTTGCAACTTTACTAATTTTTGATTTACGAAGTATGCTCTTTATTCTTGCATAAGTATATTGTAAATATGGGCCACTATTGCCAGATAAGCTAACTGACTCTTTTAAGTCAAAGATGATATTTTTTTCTTTACCACTTTTAAGCATTGAATACTTTACAGCTGCTACAGTTATTTTTTCTGCAGTATCTTCTTTATCTTTAATATCCTTGTTCGCCTTGTCGTCGGCTTGGGCGGATGCATTCTTTTTTACAATCTTTATTATTTCATTTTTGGTTTGATTTAATAAATCTTCCGTGGTAATTACATTACCCAATCTAGAACTCATTTTAATACCTTTTAAATTAACCATGCCGTAAGATAAATGTTCTTCTACATCTTTACTTTTGGGCATTAATTTTTCTAACGCCTTAAAAACTACCTTAAAATATTCTTCTTGTTCTTGGGCAACAACATGAATTATTTTCGTCGGATTATAATCATCAAGATGTTTTTTAGCCAAAGCTAAATCTTTTGCCTCATAAATCGGCAAACCAGCTGAATTGATAAATACTCGATCATGCAAACCGTGCTTTCCTCCTTCAAAAATAATAGCACCTTCGCTTAATCTAAAAATTCCTTTCTTTACTCCATCCTGCACAATCTTTAATGCGCTATCAACAACTTCAGATTCAAAATATGTTTTATCAAAATTAGAATTTAATCTTTTATATATATTATCAAAATATTCTAAACTCCACTTACGAGAAGTGTTGTAAAGTTTTTTAATGCTTTTATCTTTTTGGTAAATTAATTTATTTATTTCATTTATGGCAATTTTTGATTTTTCATTTTTTTCATATGCCTGGCTACCTTTGGCATAAGCTTTACCTAGAAATTCCATCTTAGTATCAATGTCTTTATCAACAACTTTTTTTAATTCTGCCTGCATTTTAGTAATTCCCCAAATACTCTTAGCAATATTCATGCCAATATCACTGGGATAATTAACTCTTACAACTTTATAGTTTGCGATTTCCAACAATCTCACCATTGATTCGCCTAAAATAACATTACGTAGATGACCAACGTGGAATGGTTTGTTTACATTTGGACAAGCAAACTCAACCAAAATTTTCTTTTTATTGCCCAAATTAACTTGCCCATAATCTTTCTTTGCAATTTCACTTAACACACCGCCGGCTAATTTTTTCGGCTGTAATTTAAAATTAACATAAGGACCAATTGCCTTAACTTCTTTTACAGTTGAGCAAGTTTTTATTTGACTTGCTAGTTCTTGAGCAATTTCAACTGGGTTAGCTTTTAATACTTTTGCTAAATTAAAACATGGGAAACTTAAATCTCCCATTTTTTGATCAGGCGGAAATACTAAATCAGACTCTTGCGCTGTTTTTTTATCAAGAGTCCTGTTAATTTTATTTACAATATTTTGTTTTGCTTTCTGAATTGTGGACATATCTATTCGTGATTAGTATTAATTCGTAATAAATCCGTACTAATTAGTGACTCTAACAAACTGTCTTTTTCCTCTTTGCACTAAAATTCCTTCTTTGGTAATTTCTACTTCCTTGCCTACATTCTCTACTACTTCCCCATCAATCTTAATTCCGCCCTGTTCAATCAATCGTCGCGCCTCACTTTTTGAACTGGCTAATTTAACTTCAATTAACAAATCAATAATATTTATTTTTGTAACTTGTAACTTGTAACTTGTAACTTGTTCAGGTGTTTCTTTCTTCTGTACTGTACTTTCAAAATGCTTCTGCGCCGTCTGAGCCTCTTCCTTACCTTTAATCGTCTTTACTATTTCAAAAGCCATTGTTTTTTTATAGTTCATCGGATTCTCACCTTCTTCTAATGACTTTTTAATATTTTCAATTACCTCTAATGAAATATTAGTTAATAATTCTAAACCATTAATAATCATAGTATCTGGATAAGACATTGCTTTGCCGTAAATATCTTCAGCACTATCTTCTAGAGTTATCATATTGCCTTCGCTCTTACCCATTTTTTTGCCAGAAGGATCAACTAATAACTTCATCGTTAAAACAAATTTCTCTTTATTCTTTACTGCTTTCATTAAATCTCGTCCAGCCATCATATTAAACATTTGGTCATTACCACCAATCTCTAAGTCAACATCCATGGCTACGCTATCATAGCCCTGAGCTAAGGGATATAAAAATTCATGTAGATAGATTGGTTTATTTTCTTTTAATCTTTCTTGAAACATGTCTCGTTGAATCATCTGTTGAACAGTAAATTTGGATGATAGCTCAATTAAATCAGTAAAGCTTAATTTATCACTCCATTCGCTGTTATATAAAATTTTAGCCGGATTACTACCATTAAATTTTAAAAAAGTAACTGCTTGTTTTTTGTAATTTTTAGCATTAGCTAATACTTGTTTTCTGGTAAGTTTTTTTCGAGCAGCCGTTTTATCAGTTGGATCACCAATCATACCAGTAAAATCTCCAATTAAAAATATTACTTCATGACCTAGCTCCTGAAACTGCGCTAATTTTTTAAGTAGAATAGCATTACCAACATGTAAAGTCGTGGCGCTTGGATCAAACCCGCAATAAAGTTTTATTTTTTTGCCAGACACAAGAACTTTTTCTAAATCATCTTTGGTGGGGAAAATTTGCTCTACCCCCTTATTTAATAATTCTTCAATTTTAGTTTTATCAGTTGATACTTTTGGCATATGATTAAATTTATAATTATAAGTCTACTTTATCGTATTTCCTTCATTTCAGCAAGTTTGTGCTTTAAATTATACGAGCAAATAAAAACCAAAAAATAGCAAAAATTAACGAGTTAGAATTGTTTTTGCTTTTATTCAACGCCGATCGCATAGCATATTATCCAAACAATAATCGCGCCAGCGGTTAATAAACAAATAATTTTTCCCAAAGGAGGATTATTTTCTCCGCCCTCTTCATTAAACAAAATCATCTTAATTACAAAAAATCCGCTAAAAAACGTCTTACCTTAAACGTTCTTTTTGCGGATTTTGATTGGAGTTGCGCGTCGCATGCCAATCTATGTTAATATTTATTTTAAAATGATTTACTTAGCAATGTGAATTGTTTGAGTTGGGAACGCCATTTCAATTCCCTCTTTAGTAAATATTTCTATAATTGTTAAATTAACTGCTTGTTGAATTTTTAAATAATCTTCATATTCTGGACTTTCTACATAATAAACAATATCAAAGCCTAAAGATGAATCGCCAAAAGTCTTAAAATAGCATCTATCAAAAGTAGCTTTTTTTTGCGCTTTAATTATTTTTTCTATCATACCAGGAATGACTTCTAGTTTTTTCTTAGATGTGTCATAAGTAACACCAATATTAAAAGCTGCGCGACGACGCTCCATCTTGCCGAAATTTTGCACTCGAGCTGATACTACCTCGCTATTAGGAATTACTAATTCCTCTCCTTGTAAACTAGTGATGCGAGTAGTGCGTATACCAATTGATTTTATTGTTCCCATATCTTCACCGATTTTAACGAAATCTCCTGGAGAAAAAGGCTTGTCAAAATAAATAGACAAGGAAGAAAATAAATCAGAAGCAACCTTTTGCACGGCAAAAGCAACTACAATTCCAGAAACGCCTAAACCAGCAATCAAAGAATTAACATTATATCCTAAATTAGATAATACTAATAATACCGCTAATGCCCACAATACTACTTTAATAACAGTGGAGATTAGTTTCATCATCTCCTGTCCTTCTTTGTCTTTCTGCACCATTAATTTTTTCATAAATACATCAACCGCCGCCTGAATTACTTTAATTAAATAGTAGGATACAGTAATTATCAAAATGTAATACAAAATAGCTTCAATGCGTTCAGGTAAGCTTAATATATATTTAGCAAGATAAACAGAAATAAACAAATTAAATGGCCAGTGGATTGCCTTTAGTCCATCAATGATTACATCATCAAATTCATTCTTAGTTTTTTTAGCTATCTTTTTTAAACGAACTAAAATCACTGTCTTAAAAATTTTAAGAATAAGATAGGTTAAGAAAAAAATTGCTGCTGAAATTAACCATCGAGAAACACCATTGGCAAAAATCTCTACTTCCAACATTGAATAATTTTCTAACATTGTATTTATTTTTTCTTGAAACATATATTAATCTCCTTTTTAAATTAGTGTTTTATTATTACTTTAAATTGTTTTCCTTCTCCTATCTCATCTTTACCCTCTTTAATTTCCAATTCTTCAATGCCAGTCCGCAAACTTTTTATTAATTCTGTTTGGCTCTTTATTAATTCTACCTTATCTCCAGCATAAATAACAGCTTTAATTTTTTCTTTCGGCGGAATTTTACTTTCTGATTTAATTTGACGAACTGCGGTGATAACATCTTTTATTATCTCAAAGTCGTCACCTTTTGAATTAGTAGGACTAGCTTGAGGCCATGAATTAACCATAAGCAATTCTTTTTCTTCTAGCTCGTTCCAAATTGCTTCAGTCACAAACGGCATAAACGGATGCCATAGTTTTAATAAATTTTGCAAAATCTTTATTAAGATTTTTTCTTTCTCTTCTGTCTTTTCAAATTTACTAACTTCTAAATACCAATCAGCCAAATTATTCCAAGTAAACTCTTTTAATTTCTCACCAGCTTGTGAAAACTTAAAATTATCTATATCTGTAGTTACTTCTTTAATTAACTTTTGCATATTATCTAAAATCCATTCATCAGCTAAAGTTAATTTTTTTTCATTAATTTCCTGATTAACATTTTCTAATTCGTAATTCGTAATTATATAGCGCGCGATATTCCATAATTTGTTGGCAAAATTACGGTAACTAGCAATCTTCTCTTCTGAGAGTTTCACGTCGTTGCCTGGTGTAGAACCAATAACTAAGGAAAGGCGAATAGCATCTGTGCCATATTTAGCAATTACGTCTAGCGGATCAATTACATTATTTAAACTCTTACTCATTTTTCGTCCTTTTTTATCTCGCACCAAGCCATGCATATAAACTTTTTTAAAAGGAATTTCGTCCATTAAATAAGTAGACATTAAAATCATTCGTGCTACCCAAAAAAACAAAATGTCATAACCAGTTTCCATAACTGAGGTGGGATGATATGTTTTTAAATCATCTGTCTTATTAGGCCATCCCAAAGGCGAAAATGTCCAAAGCCCGGATGAAAACCAAGTATCTAAAGTATCTGGATCCTGTTCCCAACCTTCTCCGCTAGGCGCCTCAATACCCACGTATGTCTCCTCACCTTTATACCAAACAGGTATTTGATGCCCAAACCAAATCTGACGGCTAATGCACCAGTCACGCAAATTATCAATCCAATGAAAATAAGTTTTTTCAAAACGTTTAGGAATTATCTCAATTTTTTTGGAACGTACCGCATCCTGCATTGATTTTTTCAAAGTTGTCTTTTTGTTTCCCTGTTTAAACTCTTTATTTACATCAATAAACCACTGCTCTTTAATTTGCGGTTCAATTATACCACCACCACGACTATTGGTTGCTATATTATGAATATAATTTTCTTCTATTTTTACTAATAAACCTTTTTCTTTTAATTTAGCGACTATTTTTTTTCTACCTTCTTTTATATCTAATCCACTAAATTCACCAGCAACAGACATAAGTTTTCCATCATAATCAATAATTTGTTCTTTATCTAAATTATGTCGTTCAGCAATATCAAAATCAGTCATATCATGCCATGGAGTAATTGTCATAACGCCAGTACCAAATTCCATATCAATTGCTTTATCTTTTATAACTGTAGCTTCCACTTCACCATGAATCCATTCAACTTTTATTTTCTGTTTATGTTTATATTCTTTGTATCGTTTATCATCTGGATGCATAACCACATACTTATCACCAAATTTTGTTTCTGGACGTGCAGTACTAATTTCAAATGGTCCATATTGAAAATAATAAAAAGGTGCTTTTTCTTCTTTACGTTCTACTTCGTCATCAGAAACTGTAGTTTGCATTTTTGGATCCCAATTAATAATACGGTGTCCACGATAAATTAAGCCCTCATCATACATTTTTTTAAACGCTGTGCGTACAGCTAAAGTGCGTTCTTCGTCTAAAGTATAAACTTCTCTGCTCCAATCTAAAGAAGCACCCATTTTTTTTGATTGATTAACTATAACGTCATGACTATCTTGAGCAAACTTTTCTACTTCTTTTAAAAATTTTTCTCTTCCTAAATCATGCCTTGTCTTTTTTTCTTTTTTCCATAATAACGCCTCTACTTTACTTTGAGTGGCAATTGCGGCATGGTCAGTCCCCGGTACCCATAAAGTTCTATCGCCTTTCATTCTATGATAACGGACCATAATGTCTTGCAAAGCAAGCATTACAGCATGTCCAACATGTAGATGCCCCGTCACATTTGGTGGCGGTAACACAATACTAAAGGAATCTGCGTTTTTATCGCAAACTTTTTGTTCAACACAAACATCTGGGTTAAAAAATCCGGATTCTTCCCATTTTTTATAAATATCATCCTCATGCTTTTGAGGATCATATGCTTTAGGTAATTCTTTATTCATGTATTTACACTATCAAATTTACTGCTCTCTGGCAAGAAAATTACCCACATTTGACGCTTTATTGAATTTGATTTATACTAACGAGCTATGTTTCAACAACCTTCTCTTGAACTAAGAAAAAAATGGTTGTATAATAATATGATAATTTAATTTTAGACTATGTTGACTGAAGACCAACAAATTTTTGAACAAATTGAAAAAGCAGAAAATATTTTAATTGCTTTTAAACAAAACTGTAATGGTGACGCTATTGCCTCAGCGTTAGCGCTTTATGCTTGGCTAAAAAAAATCAATAAAAAAGTTGATGTAGTTGCTGATAGTTTTGAAACGCCAAAGTCTTTATCTTTTTTACCAAGTATTGATGAAATAAAAAATTCTATTAGCACAGAAAAAAAGTTTATTATCTCACTAGATACTAGTAATGTTTCGGCAAAAGAAATAAGTTATCAACTAAAAAATAATCATTTAGAATTTATTATTACGCCGAAAGAATCACAGTTTAAACCTGAAGATATTACTTCGCAAATAACAGGTCATGCTTATGATTTAATTATTGTGGTAGCGAGCGCTGATTTAGAATCATTAGGAAACATCTATCAACAAGACACGCAATTCTTTTTTAACGTGCCGATTATTAATATAGATCGACATCCTCATAATGAAGAGTTCGGGCAAATTAATCGAATTAAAATTACAGCGATTTCTACAACTGAAATAATTTTTGAATTATTAAAGGGTTACGCAGAACATTCTAATAATAATATTATAGATGAACAAATTGCAACCTATTTATTAACTGGTATATTTTCTGAAAGTAAAAGTTTCAAAGTTGGTTCATTAACGCCAAACTCATTAATAATTGCTAGCGAGCTGATTAAACTAGGAGCGGACCGGGAAACTATTGTTCGTTATTTATACCAAAACCGTAATTTAAATACACTTAAACTATGGGGACGAGTATTGGCAAAATTAAAAAGTGATTTGAATGGAAAATTAATTTGGTCATGTTTGAATAAAGTTGATTTTGAAAAAACTGAAAGCACAGTCGATGAACTGGAAGATGTAATTGAAGAGTTAGTAGTTAATGTTCCGGAAGCTGAAATAATTATCCTTTTTATTAACGGACATAATGATAAAACTGAAATAAAAATATTCTCTACTCGCAATATTAATGCTTTGTCACTATTGCAAGACTTTAATCCAGCTGGCTCAAAAAACTTTGCCACAGCTACTATGAATAAACAATTAGCTGAAACTGAAGAGCAAATTATCAAACACGTGAAAAATAAACTTGAAAAACTTCCTCTATAAAAGTATAATAATAGAAATTAGGGGCGGCTAGCTCAGTTGGTTAGAGTGCATCGTTGACATCGATGAGGTCACAAGTTCGAATCTTGTGTCGCCCACAATAAAAACGCCTAAATAGGCGTTTTTATGTTATTTTTTTGCTTGCTTATTTAATATGTTTTATGTATAATAAATCATATAATAAACTTATTTAGTAGTGCTTATGAATTTTTTTAAAAATCTTTCTGGTTTAAATTCAAAAAAAGCAAACGTTAATATTAATGACGGTTCAGAGCAAAATAAACCGGAAGAAGATGCAGACGCTGGCCAATGGTTTGATGAAGATTATGACGAAGGACAACTAGCGATTGATGTATACCAGACAAAAGATGCTATTATTGTAAAATCTACTATTGCTGGTGTTAAAGCTGATGATATTGATATTTCTATAAATAATGACATGTTAACTATACGTGGCACTAGAAAAATGAGTGAAGAAACATTAGAGGAAGATTATTTTTATCAAGAATGCTATTGGGGAGCTTTTTCTCGTTCAGTTATTTTACCAATGGAAGTAAAAACTAATAAGATTGACGCAGCAATTGAAAATGGAGTTTTAACTATTACTTTGCCAAAAGCACAGGTTATGAAACAAATTTCCGTTAAAGTTAAAGATTAACAATAAAAAAATTATGCAAATAAAATTAATTATTGATCGAATTGAAGAAGGTGTGGCCGTTCTGAAAAAGGGGGAAGAAAATATAAATTTACCAATAAATTGTTTACCAAAGGATATTAAAGAAGGAGATGTATTAAACATGGAAATATCTAAAGATGGTGTTGAAACTGAAGTGGGGGGTGCAAAAGCTAAGGAAATATTAAATGAAATATTAAAAAATGATAATAACGGGATGTAGTAAATAAAGATTCTCTTAAGTATATGGCAAAACGAATGAGAAAAAAAACTGACTTTATCGCTAAGCTAAGCGAGACAAAAAACGTTCTAGATTCTTCCCGAAAAAATGTTATGTCTCGTTTTTTTGTGTTTAAAAAAATATCAACGGAAAAAATTCTAATAAACATCGTTGTTGTTTTAAGTATTTTATTTTTTATTATTTTTGCATTACTAATTTATCAAAATATATATAGTCATCGATTTTATATCGGTGTAAAAGCAGGAAATACTAACATGGGTGGCCAGACTTTCTTGGAAGCAAAAAATCAAATGATAGAAAAAATGGATTCTATTAGTAATGATGGGTTAATAATTATTTATCAAAATAAAAAAGTGATTGTTCCCGCTGCAGTTATTGGCGACACACCGGACTTATCTTTTGATATTTTTCATTTTGATGCTGAAAATACTTTAACCCGCGCTTTTCGTATTGGTCGAAGTAATGATGTTTTAAAAAATTCTTTTGATCAGATAAGTGCTATTTTCTTAAAACCAAATTTAGCAGTTGATTATAATATTGATGAAGAAAAAATAATTTCAATTTTACAAAATAATTTTAGTGAGTTTGAAAAACCAGCTAAAGACGCGGAAATTATTTTTGATAATAACCAAGCAACAGTGAAGGGCGAAGCGCACGGAAAAATATTTGATTATGAAAATATAATTGAACAAATAAAAAAACGCCTAGCATATCTTGATGAAAAATCAATTAGCATTAGTTTAAAAACTGATTATCCATTAGTGTATGAAGAAGAAGCTAAGCCTTTACTTGATTCAGCTAAAAATGCTTTGAATTTAGCGCCAATTAAATTAATTACACCCAGTGATTACAAAAGTATCTCTAAGACAGAATGGATAATTAATAAAGAACAGTTGTCTAACTTACTGACTGTTAAAAAGAATATTTTCCAATACGATAAAGGATGGTTTAGCGCTCCAGAATTAAAAGAAGAATTTTACATTGGTTTAAAACAGGAAGAGCTAGAAAAATATTTTGAAGAAGAAATTATAAAATTTGCTGATATTAATCCAATTAATGCTAAATTCAAAGTAGAAAATGGAAAAGTCACTGAATTTGAAGCTAGCGAAAATGGACAAAAACTAAATATTGAAGAAACTTTTCAAAATTTAGAAAAAATAATAAAACAAAATAGCGTTACTGAAAAATCTGAAAAAATAATAGTTGAAATTGTAATTGAAGAAGCAAAAAGTAAAATTAATAATGAGAATGTAAATGATTTAGGCATAAAAGACTTAATTAGTACTGGTCATTCTAATTTTGCTGGCTCTTCATGGAGTCGACGGCATAATATTTCCACTGGCGCTTTATCAGCTCACGGCACATTAGTAAAACCAGGTGAAGAATTTTCCATGAATGAAACCTTGGGTGAAGTTAATGCTGTTACTAATTATCTTCCGGAAATGGTGATTAAGGGTAATGAAACTATCCCTGAATATGGTGGCGGATTATGCCAAGTAGGAACAACTATGTTCCGTGCTGCTTTAGAAGCTGGTTTTCCAATTTCTGAAAGACGCAATCATTCCTATAGAGTTAGATATTACGAACCAGCCGGCACAGATGCTACTATCTACGGGCCTCATCCTGATTTACGTTTTATTAATGATACGAAAAACTATATTTTAATTCAAAGAAGGATAGACGGTAATATTTTATACTTTGATATTTGGGGCACAAATGACGGTCGAATTGCCTCAACAACTTATCCAATAATTTATAATATCACTGCCCCACCGCCAACTAAGACGATTGAAACTGAAGAGCTAGAACCGGGAAAAAAGAAATGCACTGAGCACGCTATCTATGGTGCTGATGCTTACTTTGATTATACTGTAACTTATCCTAACGGTGATATTAAAGAAACACGCTTCACCAGTCATTACCGTCCATGGCGAGAAGTTTGTTTAGTTGGTGTAGAAAAAACTTCAAGTTCAACACCAAAAATTTTAGAAAATAATTAATTTTAAGTTTATAAAATAAAAAACAATCCCGAGTACTCGGGATTGTTTTTTATTTTTTTGAATTGTAATCTGTGTATAACTTTTTTTATTTTTTATTTTTATTTTTCTAAAATAAAAAATTGATTTAAGCGGGACAGGCAGAAAAATTTTTCTGTCTGATGTCTCGAGCTAAAAGCCAAAAACAAGATAGAAAAACTCCCCATGCTTGTCGTGCCTATCCCGCTTAAATCAACTTAATTATATGTCATTATATGTAATAAAATATATTAGCATACTAAAAAATATTTGTCAAGGATGATTTATTTTATTAATCATTTTTTAGCTAATATTAGAGTAAATTAACATAACATTCAATACGCAACGTATGACGTCTGTGATGCAAAAATAATCGTGTATGTTACTTACTATAAGCTATGCAATTTATATTTTATGGTTTAATTTTACGCTATACGTTATGCAATTTAGATTATATATTTAGATTAAAAATTATGCGTTACGTGTTGTGCGTTATGTGTTACGTGCAAACGCTATTGTGTGATTGCAATATTTTACTTATAATTTAAGTATAGAAAAATTTTTTCTTATTTGTAATTTTTTTTACAAATAAGATAAGGAGGAAGGGAGGTGAAATCAATGCCAGTTAAAAAAAGAGCGACTAAAAAACGCAAAGCAGCTCCTAAAAGAAAAAAGGCAGCTCCAAAGCGTAAAAAAGTTGCAAAACGCAAAGCAGCTCCTAAAAGAAAAAAGGCAGCTCCAAAGCGTAAAAAAGTTGCAAAACGCAAAGCAGCTCCTAAAAGAAAAAAGGCAGCTCCAAAGCGTAAAAAAGTTGCAAAACGCAAACCTGCAAAAAGAAAAAAAAGATAATATAAAAACCCCCACGCTGTGCGAAATTGGAATTCCAAGTTCATATAGCGTGGGGGTTTTTCGTTTTTTAAAATTAAAATAATTTTGCTTGTTTATTCTTTGCTTTTTCTTTTTGGCTAAAAATCTTAACCGTACCATATTGGCCGTCAAAACCAGGGTCAATTATTAAATTACCTTCACGTACTCTTTTTATTCCTTCAACAACTTCTGGTAAGGCAACTGGAGCGATTTTTTCTAACGACAAATTAATTAAAACATCTAACTCTGTTCCACATTTTTTTATAATTTTATTATATTCCAATTGTACTTTTTGTGATGCCCGACTTTTTATATCTAAACTTTCGGCAATTATTTTATCTAGTTCTACTAATTTTTTAAAATCAGGCGCGTTCTTTGGTTTAAAGCCCAATTCCCTATCGGCTAGTTCATTAACTCGATAATCAACGCCAATTGTTAACTTTTTTTTGCACTTAGGACAAATGCCTTGATGCTTCTTTGTTTCTGCCGGAAGAAGTCTGACGCCGCATTCACGATGTCCATCGTAATGATACATACCCTCTTCTGGATAAAATTCAATCGTATATTTTATTTTCTTTGTATCATGATTTTTAATAATATTATAAATCTCATCATAGCTAATTTTTGCCATTTCAAAAACATTGGCCTCACGGGCAATATTTGGCAGACTATGTGCATCTGAACTGGAAGTTAAAGTTAAGTTATCTAAAGCTGATAAGCGCCAATTCATTTCTGGATCAGAGGAAAGTCCAGTTTCATAGGCATAAATATATTTAGTGAATTCACCAAAGCATTCTTCAAAACTATCAAATCCAGACTTAGAACCAAAAATGGAAAACCATGGCGTCCAAATATGAGCTGGAATCACCATAAATTTTTTATCTATATTAAATAATATTTTACATAGTTCAACAGCGGACATACCTAGGATGGGACGACCGTCTGATTTTATATTATATCCATGATTTTCTAAATATTGATTAAACTTTTTTACTGCCGCTAAATTTGGCGCTAGTACTACTAAATGTAATCTTCTAGCGTGTCCCTCGCCCTGTTTGTAAATCAAGGCTAGCTCAGTAGATAAAATAAATTTTGTTTTACTATTTTTTAAACTATATAATCCGTTTTCTTCTGTTAATTTATTTTGAATATCAGAAAACCAAGCTGGAAATGTAAAATCACCAGTCGCGATTATATCAACGCCTTTTATTTCGCAAGTAGCAGCAATATTTTCTAATTCTAATTGCTTAGAACAAGCACGAGAGTATTTAGAATGGAGATGGAGATCTAAAACTTTTTTCATAATAGTTTTAGAGTAGCAAATATAATAAAAAAAGACAAAAAAAATAAAACACACAATCTTGGCGCCGACCTACTCTCCCAGGGAACTAGCCCAAGTACCATCGGCGCTGAAGAGCTTAACTTCCGTGTTCGGAATGGGAACGGGTGTACCCTCTTCGCAAGAAGCACCAAGATTGTATGTTCTATTTTATTATTTGTATATTTGTAGTAGATATAAAAACTATAAGGTGAAGAATAAAATGGATTATTAGTACTCCTCTGCTCAACACATTACTGTGCTTACACATAGAGCCTATCAACGTCATAGTCTCTGACGATCCTATGAAACCTAATCTTGAAGACGGCTTCGCGCTTATATGCTTTCAGCGCTTATCCAAACTAAACGTGGCTACCCAGCAATGGCCCTGGTAGGACAACTGGTACACCAGTGGTTTATACTTCCCGGTCCTCTCGTACTAGGGAAGTGACTTCTCAAGTTTCTACGCCCACAGCGGATAGGAGACCGACCTGTCTTACGACGGTCTGAACCCAGCTCGCGTGCCGCTTTAATTGGCGAACAGCCAAACCCTTGGGAGCTTCTCCACCCCCAGGATGCGACGAGCCGACATCGAGGTGCCGAACCCTTTCGTCGATGTGAACTCTTGGAAAGGACTAGCCTGTTATCCCCGGAGTAACTTTTATCCGATGAGCTTCCGCCATCCTATATTGGACGGTCGGATCACTAAGTTCTGCTTTCGCAACTGCTCGACTAGTAAGTCTCGCAGTAAAGCTGGCTTATGCCTTTACACTATCTCCCGGATTTCCATCCCGGGATAGCCAACCTTTGTAAACGCCTCCGTTACCTTTTAGGAGGCATCCGCCCCAGACAAACTACCCGCCAGATACTGTCCCTTCCCCGGATAACGGGGCTAGGTTAGCATTTCAACATACTAAGGGTGGTATCTCACTGGCGCCCGAAGGCTCCCACCTATTCTGAACAGAACATGCTAAAACACAATATCAAGCTATAGTAAAGCTTCACGGGGTCTTTTCGTCCGGCTGTGGGTAGCGAGCATCTTTACTCGCCTTGCAATTTCGCCGAGTCCTTCGTTGAGACAGTCCCCAAGTTGTTACGCCATTCGTGCAGGTCGGAACTTACCCGACAAGGAATTTCGCTACCTTAGGACCGTTATAGTTACGGCCGGCGTTCATCCGCGCTTCAGTTCAAGGCTGCCTTTACCCGAAGGTAAAATGACCTCTCCCCTTAACGTTCGGACACTGGCCAGGCGTCACCCCCTATACATCCTCTTACGAGTTAGCAGGGAGCTGTGTTTTTGGTAAACAGTCACTTGGGGTCTTTCGCTGCGGCCCGCCTATAAAGACGGGCAGGCCTTATCTCGAAATTACGACCGCTGTTTTGCCGAGTTCCTTAACGAAGGTTCTCTCGTGCACCTTAGGCTTCTCGCCTCGCATACCTGTGTCGGTTTACGGTACGGTTACTATTAGATTAGCTCTAGAAGGTTTTCTAGGCACTATTTCAACTCGAATTGCTTCCGCCGAAGACTTCAGCTTCTGCCACTTTTACTTGATTAAAGTTGTCCCGGATTTACCTAAGACGACCAAGCGCTAGCAGCAACGCCCATACCATGGGACGCTCAAACCTTAATAGTGCGTCACTCCATCGAAATCTAATAGTAGTTGCCGAATATTAACGGCATTATCCATCGGCTACCCCCGCATTACACGAGACTCACCTTAGGACCGACTAACCCTGGGCCGATTTACGTTGCCCAGGAACCCTTATGCTTTCGGTGGGCAGGGTTCTCACCTGCCTTTTTGCTACTTATGCCAACATTCTCTCTTCTATACCCTCCACCATTCCTCGCGAAATGGCTTCAATGAATATAGAATGCTCCTCTACCACCCCTCTAATAAATTAGAGAGATCCGTAATTTCGGTATCATACTTAGCCCCGTTACATTTTGGGCGCGCGGCAACTTGACTAGTGAGCTGTTACGCTTTCTTTAAAGGATGGCTGCTTCTAAGCCAACCTCCTAGTTGTCGCAGTCGCGACACCACCTTAAACACTTAGTATGAATTTTGGGACCTTAATTGACGGTTTGGGCTGTTTCCCTTTCGACTGATGGAGCTTAGCCCCCATAGTCTAACTGCTAAATTACACCTACAGGTATTCGGAGTTTGTTTAAAGACGGTATCCGAAGACCCGCCCTTATTCAGTGCTCTACCCCCTGTAGTCAGCATTTAACGCTAGCCCTAAAGCTATTTCGAGGAGAACCAGCTATTGCCGAGTTCGATTGGAATTTCTCCGCTAACCACAGCTCATCCCCTGATGTTGCACGATCAGTGGGTTCGGTCCTCCTGCCATCTTTCGATGACATTCAACCTGGCCATGGCTAGATCACTCGGCTTCGGGTCTGCTCCATGCGACTCTCTAACAATTTAGACAGAAGAAAAAGGTATTTCCTCTATCTAAAAAGTAAGATACGGGCGGTTAACCCTCGCTTTCACTTTAACTCCATTCCAAACGGAATTTAGTTAAGCCACATAGAAGCAACTCGTTGGCTCATTCTTCAATAGGCACACCATCACCCCGATAAATCGAGGCTCTGATTCCTTGTAAGTATATGGTTTCAGGTACTATTTCACCTCCCTCACTGGGATGCTTTTCACCTTTCCCTCACGGTACTTGTTCACTATCGATCATTAAGAGTATTTAGCCTTGGGTCATAGTCGACCCGAATTCAAACGGGATTTCTCGAGTCCCGCCCTACTTAAGAATATTTACCGTAAAGTTATAATTCCTTTCGTTGACTGGGCTATCACCATCTTTGGCCGGTCTTTCCAAACCGTTTAACTAGGAATTAAATGTATTTCCTCTACCTTACCGAATCCAAGCGGTAAACATAAATATCTTGTAACACCCTAAAGACATGTGGGCTTGGGCCCTTCTGCAATTCTTTCAGCGAATGCTGAAAGTAAAGCTAGGTCTATAAAGTTTAGGCTGATCCGCTTTCGCTCGCCACTACTCACGGAATCCACCTTCACTAAAGCTACAGCGGATAAATCCGCAATAACTTTAGAAAAGGATAATTGTTCTCTTTTCCTCCGGGTACTAAGATGTTTCAATTCCCCGGGTACTCGTCCCTCGAATAAATTCGAGGCACATTCCGACTTCATCGGAATAGGTTACCCCATTCGGAAATCTTCGGTTCAAAGGTTGCTTGCCACCTCACCGAAGCTTATCGCAGGCTGCTACGTCCTTCATCGTCTCTTAATGTCAAGGCATTCACCATACACCCTTAAATTATTCTTCACCTTGCAGTTTTTATTAACTGATGAACTACAAGGTCTTACCCTGTTATATAACAGGATGAAATTGCAATTTTTATATTTTTGACTACTAAATATATAACTATATTTGATCTATATTTTAATATTTAATTGTTAAAGTTCACCTGATCTTAGATATCTCTCTAATTCATCAGTAGCCAACAAACTAATTTAATTTACTGATTACTGATTACTAGTGAATTAAGGTACAAAAAAACCGCCTTTTGGCGGTGAAATACGCAAAAAAAACGTGTTTTCTAACCGCCTGATTGAATAAGTGGTATCATGCTTTTTCCCATATAAAATTATGAATTATTAACAGTAGTATAAATTATACATTATAAAAAACAATTGTCAAGACATTTTCTACATTAAACGGTCTGATGAGTAAGTTTCTAGAGTTTCCTTAGAAATTTCCCCGTTTTTATTGAGAATTTCCAATGCTTTCCCCATGCTAATCATGCCTTTTTCTTGATTAGTTTCAATAACAGTAGGAATCTGAGAAATCTTGCTTTCTCTGATCAAATTTGAAACCGCAGGAGTGTTAATTAAGATTTCTCGAGCAGCAATTCTACCCTGCTTTACTCTTGGTACTAATCGTTGAGACATGACAGCTGTTAGGACTGATGATAGTTGTAACTTAATCTGAGCTTGTTGGTGGGGTGGAAAAATATCTATAATCCTATCAATTGTTTGGGAAGCGCTATAAGTATGCAAAGTAGCTAACACTAAATGACCAGTTTCAGCCAAAGTGATAGTAGCGGCAATGGTTTCTAAGTCACGCATTTCGCCAACCATAATTACGTCCGGATCTTGACGTACAATATGTTTCAAACCTGCTTTAAATGTCATCATGTCCGTACTAAGCTGTCTTTGTTTGACTATGCTTTGTTTGGATTTAAAAATAAATTCTATCGGATCTTCTAATGTTATAATATTACGTTTCTGTTCTTGATTAATATATTCTATCATCGCAGCTAGAGTAGTCGATTTACCGCATCCAGTCGGGCCAGTTACTAAAATTAAACCTTGATGCATGCCTAACAAATTATAAGTAATCTCTGGCATCTCAATACTTTCTAGCGATGGAACTTCATTTAAAATAATACGAGCAACTAAACTAAGATTACCTCGTTCATAATGTAAGTTAACTCTAAAACGACCGCCTTGTTTTAATTCGTAAGAAATATCTAATTCTCTTTCTTTTTTTAAACGTTCTTGTTGCGGTTCTGATAAAAGAGAAAACACAGCTTCTTCCATTCCCTTAGGATCAATCTCCTTTTCTTTTTCCATACTTGTTAAAACTCCATCAATTCTTAAATAAGGTTTTAAGCCAACTGCTAAATGAATATCAGAAGCTTTTTGATCAACGGCTGTTTGAAAAAATTTTTGGATATCCATAAAATATAAATTAAAATTTATTAAATTACCATTTCTTTTTTTTAATGCCAGCGATAGCAGCTTCTACCTGAGCCTCTTGTTTGCTGTTGCCTTTACCTTGGGCGATAAAGTCTTCGCCGATATATAATCCAATTGTAAATATTTTATCATGGTCCGGTCCGCTCTCAGACATTACATTATAATGTGGAGTAATTCCATGGGTTTCTTGAGATTTTTCTTGAAAAGTACTCTTAGGATCTAGATATAATTGTTGCTCAATAACATCATCTAAATTACAAAGAATTTTATTCTTAATAAACTTCTTGGCTGCTCTCATGCCTTGATCTAAAAAAATAGACCCAATAATAGCTTCAACTGCATCGGCTAAAATATACTGACGCGCTTTACTATTTTTATCCTTAGATTCTCCCCGACTTAAATATAAATCATCATCAATATCAAGACCTTGAGCAACATGAGAAAGCATTTTTGCGTTTACTAAACTGGCACGCAGATTGGTTAAATCTCCTTCTGGCTTGGCTGGAAATTTAAAGTAGAGAAATTCAGTTACTACTATCTCTAGTACTGCATCCCCTAAAAATTCTAATCGTTCATTATGATCTAATTCAAAATCACTATGCTCATTTAAATATGAACGATGAACTAATGATTGTTTTAATAAATCTTTATTTTTAAAAACAACTCCTAATTCTTTTTCTATTTTTTTTAAATCTTTCATAAGATTTATTGCCCGATTGTTGGATTGTTCAATCAATTTATATAATTTAACAATGTAACAATTTAACAATATAATTATTAATTAATCTTCTTCATTGTTTATGTCTTTATATATTGCTCCTAAAACTCCGTTAATAAATTTTCCACTTGATTCTCCTCCGTATGCCTTGGCAATTTCAATCGCTTCATTAATCGCTACCCTTTCAGGAATATCTTTATTAAAAGCCATTTCATAAATTCCTAAACGCAAAATATTGCGATCAATGGTCGTAATCTGGTCTATCGGCCATTCAGGCGCATATTTAGTTATGTAATTATCGATCTCTGTTAAATTTTTTACAACTCCAGCAACAGTTTCTTTTGTAAAACCTTCGTCATTAAAACCAGAAGCAAATTCATTTAAATTTTTTTCTATAATCTTATTTAAATCTTTTTCTTCCTGACCATTGAAATCCCAGAGATATAGAGTCTGCATCGCAATAGTACGTGCAAGATGCCGATTAGACATAATTAGTTGAAAATTAAAAGTCCAAAATCAAAAATTATTTTTTATCTTTTGATTTTTTACTTTTAACTTTTATTACTTCTTTTCCTTTATAGTATCCACAAAAACTGCAAGCAGTGTGCGGTTTGATTGCTTTTGTGCATTGCGGACATTTTGTTAAAGTTGGTTTCTTTAAAGAATCATGAGACTGGCGTCTTTTTACTGAACTTCTTGTTCTGCGTTTTTTTGGTACTGACATAGTGCTTTATAATAATTTAATAATATTATCTTAAACATAGCAATTTATTACAAATTTGGCAAATATTCTACAATAAATTACTTTGTTTAGATGTTGCTGTTAGTCCTAGATGTTTTTTTCCAAGATCAGTTACCATTCGTCCTCGCGGAGTTCTTTCAATAAAACCTAATTGAAGTAAATATGGCTCATAAACGTCTTCAACGGTCGCCATTTCTTCACCAGTGGCGGCAGCAATGCTATTCAAGCCAACTGGTCCTCCGCTAAATTTTTCTAGCATTACCTTCAAAATCTTACGATCAACATAATCTAACCCTAATTTATCTACTTCTAGCATTGTTAAAGCGCTATGGCTAATATCTGGCGTAATATTTCCGTCAGCTTTTACTTCAGCATAATCTCTCACCCTCTTTAACAATCTATTGGCTACTCTTGGAGTTCGACGGCTACGACTAGCAATGTGGCCACAGGCTTCGTTATGTAATTGAATATTTAAAATGCCCGCGCTACGGTTAATTATTTTAGCAATGTCCTCTAAATCATAGAAATCTAAATGATAAACTGAACCAAATCGATCCCGTAATGGCGCTGATAACATACTCATTTTAGTGGTAGCACCGATGATAGTAAATTTTTGTAAATCAATTCTTAAAGTACGCGCACTTGGCCCTTTACCAATAATAATATCTAAAGCATAATCTTCCATGGCTGGATATAAAATTTCTTCAATAACTTTATTTAATCTATGTATTTCATCAATAAATAAAATATCACTCTCACCCATGTTAGTTAAAATTGCCGCTAAGTCACCTGCTTTTTCAATTGCTGGTCCACTAGTAACACGACAATTAACTCCCATCTCGTTTGCAATTACATGAGCTAGAGTAGTTTTTCCCAATCCAGGTGCGCCATAAAGCAAAACATGTTCAATCGGTTCTTTGCGCTGTTTAGCGGCCTGCATAAAAATTTGCAAATTATCTTTTATTTTATTTTGCCCAATATATTCGTCTAAATTTTGCGGTCGCAAAGTCTGATCTAAAGTCGAGTCGCCATTACTTTCAGTAGGCTCTATTATTCTATTGTCATGATTATCTTCAATGCTCATAACGCTATCCTTTTTTTAAAATTACAATTTCCCGCCAGACCTTTTGTCCTTCACGACCGTAAACTATAGTCCGACGATTAGTTAATTTGATTATACTATTATCAAAATTCTCCAAAGGATTAATAACCCTAAAATTACTTTTGCCTAAAATATTTTTTGAACTTAAAAAAATCGTGTCTTTGGCTTTAAAAACAGGCCAAATCATAACTAATGTTCCATTATTTTTTAATGCTTTAATAAATTGTTTAATAGCTTGGTAATATAATTCTTCTAATTCTTTAATAATTTTTTTAATTGATTCTTTATCGCGCTTTGCACGTGATGGTCCAAGATATGGCTCAGTAATAATCATATCCACTGAATTTGGTTTTACTTTTTGATTTAGATTTTCTACTTTACATTGAAAAAAGTTGTGAGTTTTAAGTTCTAAGTTGTAAGTTTTTTGCATCCATTGAAAATTTTTCTTAGTATCTTCAATTGCTTTAGCGCTGGCATCACATCCAATTAATTTTTGATATCCCATTAACGCTGCTTCAGTTAATATTGTCCCTGATCCACAAAACGGATCTAATAGGGTGCTCGGCACCCCCTTTGGGTGCCGAGCACCCAAGTTCAACATCATCTGCGCTAACTTCGGCGGCAACATGCCAGAAAAATCATCTCGCCCAGGTCGACCATAATCACGTTTTGATAATTCTTTAAATGGTTGAACTACTAAAGTATGGCCAATACGCTGCTCCTTACCACTATCAAAAATTACTATCTCTATTCCTTTATCTGAAACTAATTTGTTTTGTTCTACTACTACGGATGATAAAACTTTTTCTTTACTAGTCACCCATCGCGAGCTAATATCTTGTTCTTTTAATGTACTCTTAATCTCCATTCCTAATTTCTTTTCATCAAATCTCTTATCACCATAGTAAGAAATCCCGAAATGAAATTTTCCTGATTTGTTATTATCTTTAATATTGGTCATTAAAAAATTGATCATTGACTGGGAATTGGTCATTGATAATTGGTCATTAATCACGCCTATTTTAATAGTTCCGCCCAGTCTCCTTATCATTGCCTGTGCGTCTATTTCGGTGCTAATATCAGCTATCATTACTTCTTCCGACAAAAAAATCACCTGTTCTGGCTTTAAGCTTAAAACAGCTACTATCTCTGCTAATGACAATGTTGGATTTTTTCCTAAGATAAAAAAGTATTGCATATATTTAAAGTACCCTAATTCGTAATTTTTTACAATAAAAGTTATAAGATATTGCCAAAAAAACTAATCCATGTTAATATCTATTCACAATCAATTAAAACCTTTCCAATACCCATAAATATGGGTTAAATTACAGTCCCGAGGACTCGGGACATGTAATTAAGGCATTTTCAACTCTCACAAGAGCCTAGATGCCTGTGGGATTTTTTATTTATAATCATAAAAAAATGACTGAAGAAACAATACAAAATGAAGAAAAAAATGAAGGTTCACAACGTTATGAGCTAATTTATTTAATTTCTAATAAATTTAGCGAGGACGAACTTGAACCGATTACTTCTTCTGTGTTAAAATTAATAAAGGATAATAATGGCGAAGTTATTACTGAAGAAGATTGGGGTAAGAAAAAACTTGCTTATCCGATTAAAAAATTCTTTAATGCTTATTATCGTTTAGTAGAGTTTAATTTGGAAGGAAAAAATTTAAATAAATTAGACAAGCATTTGCGCTTAGCTGAT